>Ga0208219_1000228_pt1 | contig 21205 bp, 25 predicted proteins | sample NGESurshal072012_7_FD_184469 | JGI IMG/M metagenome (GOLD analysis project Ga0208219, IMG submission 184469) | Arctic peat soil microbial communities from Barrow, Alaska - NGEE Surface sample 53-2 shallow-072012 (SPAdes) | ecosystem: Environmental > Terrestrial > Soil > Wetlands > Peat ... | reverse complement strand
TACTACTTCTGCGGCGGCCCGCGGTCGCGCAAGATCCGGAACATCGAGCATGACCCGCGCTGCGCCTTCGGCGTCGCCATCCACGGCTACGACGTGGCGCTCGAGGGCCGGGCCGCCCGTGTCACTGACGAGGCGCTGCTGCAGCGCCTCGCCGGGGTGTTCGCCGGGGGCGGCTGGGCGCCGACCGTGGCCGACGGCGGCTTCACCCACGACTACAGCGCCCCCAGCGCCGGCCCGCCGCCGTGGTACGTCTACGAGTTCATGCCCGAGGATGCCTACGCGGTCGCCACCGAGGAGCCCGGCGGCGCCACCCGATGGACCTTCTGACCCCCCGGCGGGTGAGTTCGGCCTCGGCGCGGAACGCGTCGCCTGCCGTCAATCGTGAGATCTGCGAGCGGTCTTCCAGTTCCCGAACCGCCCGGCAGCTCCCGCCCCGGGCACGCTGCCGGTGTTCACGCGGGCTGGCATGGGTGGTGGTGGCAGCTTCGGGCGACGGCGCGGACTTCGTCAATGAAGAGGGCGGGTTGTTCCCATGCGGCGAAGTGGCCGCCGCGGCTGGGTTCGTTCCAGTACACGATGTTGGCGAAGCGACGCTGGGCCTGGCGGCGGGAGGGCCGCGGTACTTCTTTGGGGAAGATGCTGCATCCGGCCGGGACGGTGATGATGTCATGGGTGGCGGTGGTGAACCAGTCGGTGACCTGGGTGATGCTCTCCCAGTACAGCCTGGCGGAGGAGGCGCCGGTGCCGGTCAGCCAGTACAAGGAGATGTTGTCCAGCACCTGATCGGCGGTGAGAACCTGGCTGAGATCGCCGGGGTGATCGGTCCAGGCCCACAGTTTCTCCACGATCCAGGCGCACAGTCCGGCCGGTGAATCGGTCAGCGAGTAGCCGATGGTTTGCGGCCGTGTGCCGTGCTCGGCTGAGTAGCCCGATCCGGTGCGGCTGCGTTCGTCCAGATCGGCGACTGCGGCGCGCTCGCGGCCGGTCAGGTCGCCGGCATTGCGGTCAGGTGGCGCCAGCGGCGGAATGAGGTGGATGCCCAGCAGCCGGCCGGGCTGGTGCAGCGCCAGGCTGGTGGACACGCTAGTACCCCAGTCGCTGCCCTGGGCCAGGAACCGGTCGTAGCCCAGCCCTGTCATCAGCTCTGCCCAGGCGCGGGCGATGCGGTGGATGTCCCAGCCGGTGGCGGCCGGCTTGCCGCTGAACCCATAGCCAGGAAGCGACGGCACAACCACATCGAACGCATCGCCAGCGTCACCGCCGTGTGCGGGCGGGTCAGTCAGCGGGCCAAGAACCCGCTCGAACTCAAAGAATGATCCCGGCCAGCCATGAGTCATGATCAGCGGTATCGCGTCCGGGTGCGGCGAGCGGAGATGCAGGAAATGCACATCTAGGCCGTCGATCCTGGTCATGAACTGCGGGATCTGGTTGATACGCGCCTCCGCGGCCCGCCAGTCGTAGCGGCTGGCCCAGTAGCCGCACAGATCCTGCAAGTAGCCCAGCGGGACGCCCTGTGACCAGTCGCCCACCGTCTCGCGCTCGGGCCACCGCGCGCGCCGCAGCCGGTCACGCAGGTCACTCAGCGCTGCGCCGTCCACGCCGATCATGAATGGCTCGATCTCATCTGCCATAGCCGCATCATCCCAGGGTCGCCTCCAATTTCGCGTGCAGCGGCGGTGTCTGCGAGGTAGGCCCGGCAATGTGGGCATGTCCTTCGCGGCCGGGCTGATCGGGACCGGCGGGCCGACCTACTACGGACCTGAGTGCAATGTGGATAGGCTCGGGCCGTGCCCGAGCTGCAGCGGCTGCATCCCGGCCATGCCCCGGCCGTCCTGGCCTTCGAGCTGGCAAACCGCTCCTACTTCGCCGCCTTCATCTCTGACCGCGGCGATGAGTTCTTCGACCAGTTCACCGAGCAGCACAGCGCCCGGCTGGCTGAGCAGGAGGCCGGCGCCGGCGCCTACTACGTGCTCGTCGCCGAGGACGGCTCAGTCCTGGGCCGGTTCAACCTGGTCCTCGCCGGGGACGGCACTGCGGAACTCGGCTACCGGGTCGCGCAGCACGTCGCCGGCCGCGGCCTGGCGACCGCGACCGTGCGGGAACTGTGCCGGCTGGCGGCGGCCCGGCACGGGCTGCGCACGCTCAGGGCTGCCACCTCCCGCGAGAACGCCGCGTCCCAGAAGGTGCTGGCCAAGGCCGGGTTTGTCCCGGCCGGCCCGGCCGATCCGGCCCACCTCGGCGGTAAGCAAGGCACCTGGTACCAGCGCGACCTAGCCGCCGGCGACGCGCCGCAGCAGCGTGCCGGCAAGCGACCAGGCTGGCGCCTGACTCGCTGCAACGGACCGGCCACCACCAGCGGCAGGCAGCCCGAAACCGGGCACGTAACGATCTACGGCTGGAGTACTAGCAGCTCGGCCAATCTGCAGGGCCGTCCGGGACCCAGCAGCTCACCGTCACGATAGGTACCGGCACCTCGGACAGGCTCCACCTGACCAGGGCCGTCTGGTCTCCCAATAGCGTGGACAAGACTCTCCAGATCGCCGGGTTTGATGTCAACGCTGGCGCGACCTACACGGTGTTCGTGACCTCGAGCGGCAAGCAGATCGGGACATTTACTGAGAGCACGTTGTCGAACGACGGCTCTATTCTCAGTAACTTCGACGTGTCACCCAACGCCGGGATTCTCAGCGAGACGAATCCCGGGACCATCACGGTTAAGGACAGCCTGGGCGGGTCCGCCACGATCACACTCACCGTAAACCTCAAATACTCATAAACGTCATATATCAAACCGGTGGCTCCCGGATCTCCGTTCAGCTGCCCGTTGCGGCAGGCCCGCGGGCGCCCAGGTCAGGGCAGATGATCACCTTCGAAGTGATCTCTACGATCCTGATCGCGCCCGCGGGCCCGGTCCGCTGACTCGTCCCGCTGGCGATTCCTCCCCAACCACGGCGAACGGCCAGCTTGCCTTCGGCGCCTACCCGCAGGACGGCACCGCCGGGCAGTACTGCCCGGCGGCCTCGGTGTTCTTACCGTCCGGAGCGGGCGCGCCGCCGAGGTGACCGCCTTCCTGGACGCCGATCTCACCCGCTTCGGGCTGGCGCCGAGCATCAGGCCGGAAGCGGGTTCACAGACGGCGAGCAGCGGCGGGCGTCCCGCCGGGAGTCAGCGTGCTCCTGGCGTCCGTGCCACTGTCCGGCGTGCCCGGACCCCTGCCGTGATGAAGCCGAGCCCCGCAAGCGCGCAGATCAGGCCGATGAGCGCCCAGATGTGCTGGCCGTTCATGCCGCCTGACTGGCCAAGCAGGTTCAGGCCCTGGAAGATCCAGAGCAGGCCCGCGATCGCCAGCAGCACGCCGAGCACCAGGAAGATCCAACGCCTCATCCGTACCCCCGATAGCAAGCTCAGGCGGCCCGGGGTCCCCGCTTTCCCATGGAATCCCGGAAGGTTCTGGGGCCAGAACCGGCCACAACGTCCCGAATGGGAGAACGAGAACACCGGCCAGCCGGTTCAGCGGACGGACGGCTGGCGTGGCGACAGTGTCGGGGGTGCCGCACGTGCGTCTCTGGGGCCTGAAACACGCCGCCAGCGACGGCTGGCCGTCCGAGCGGGCGACGGGGCTGCCCTACTGCCGAAGATCCTGCGGGTAGTTAGCGGGCCGAGCCAAGGCTACTGGCCGCAGCGCATCTACGCTGCTTTTCATTTCGGTGATCGCGCAGAAGGCTTCGGTGTAGATGGCCGCGGCGCGCTGCAGCGCGACCGGATCCATGCCGCCGATCAGGCTGAGCAGCCGGCGCAGTTCGGTTTCTGGCAGTGCGTCAATCGCCGCGCGCTGCATCGCCAGCGCCTGGCGCGATTCCCCCGAGCCCGCCGCCGGCAGGTTCGGCCGAAGCGGCCTGTCCCACATTGTCATTGAGTCCCGCAGTGCCGTCAGGCCTTCAGCCGGATGTGGTTCACTGATTTCCACGAGGCAGGTGATGAGGCTCCACAGTTGTTTCCTGACCTGCAGCAGGGTGCGGTCCACTGCTGCCCATATCCCGGCGTCGCCAAGGTGGCGCTCGGCTGTCACCGCCGCGGAACGCGCGGCATTACTTTCAAGGGCGGCCAGCTGGGCCACGGCGGCGAAGGCCAGGGCCGGATACTCGTCGGAGTCGGCGTCCAGGAGGGTGTGCAAGGCATCGGCCAGGCTTCGTGCTGCGTCCTGGAGGCTGCCGGGCGCGATGGGCGATGACTGCTGCCCGTAAAGTCCGGCCCGCCGCCAGAGGGTTGCTACTTCCTCCAGCACCCCGGACACGCGGTGCAGGTCCGTGGCCGTGAGGTCAGCCGCCTGGCGTGCCGCTGCCCGCTGGTAATAGCTGCCGCTCACCGGCACCCCCAGTCGTAGCCCGTGCCCGCGGGCGGGCTCGCGGTCCCGCGGCAGCCGCCCTCCTCGCGGACCCAGCAGGATTTGCCATCACCTTAACACCTAAGGTAGATGGGTTATATCATGCCGGGTACAACATGTCAGCGTGGGTCGTACCTGCGGCCGCGGCGTTGTGGCGCTCGGGATGCGGGCGGACCGTCAGGGTGGAGGTGGGATGGCCCGGTTCGGGGACCTGGAAGCCGAGATCATGGGTGTGATGTGGGCGGCCGGCGGCCCGCTGCGTGTCCGTGAGGTCGCCGATGAGCTGAACCAGAATCGCCCGCTGGCGTTCAATACTGTGCAGACGGTGATGGAGAACCTGTTCCGCAAGGGCTGGCTGGACCGCCAGAAGAGCGGCCGGGCGTACCTGTATGTCAGCGTGCGGTCCCGGGAGGACTATGTGGCCGGCTTGCTGGGTGAGGCGCTCGCGGTGGCACGGGACCCGGCGGCGACACTGGTGCGCCTGGTGGAGGATCTGGAGCCCGGCGAGATCGCGCAGCTGCGTGCGGCGCTGAATGCCGCCGCTGAGCGGGAGTCCCCGCAGTGAGGGCCACGGTGCCGTTGCTGCTGGCCGGCTACGCGGCCGCCGTCGCTGCCGCCGGGACCTGGTGGCTGCCGCGGGCGTCCTGGCCCCGGCGTGCCCCCCGGCTGGGTATCGCGGTATGGCAGGCGCTGACCGTCGCGGTTGTCGCGTCAGCGCTGCTGGCCGGGCTGATGCTGGCCGTCCCGTGCCTGCGGGTCTGGGCGGACTGGGCCAGTCTGAGGGCCTGTGTGATGTCGGTGCGCGCGCAGTACGCATCGGCAGGCGGGGCGATGGCGAGCACGGCCGGGGGGGTGCTCACCCTCGGTGTGGTGGGGCGGCTGGCCTGGTTCACGGCGACGGCGGTGACAAGGTCCTGGCGCAGCCGGGCTCGGCATGACGAGGTGCTTGCCCTGGTCGGACGGCGTGGCCTGGTGCCGGGTATGGTGCTGCTGGAGGATGACCGCCCGGCTGTCTACTGCGTGCCAGGCCGCCGGCGCATCGTGTTCACCACCGGGGCGCTGCGGCGCCTGGACAGCGGTCAGCTGGATGCGGTCCTGGCGCACGAGCGTGCGCACCTGGCCGGCCGGCATCACCTGATGATCATCCTGGCCGGGGCCGTGCGCGCCGCCTTCCCGCACGTCCCCTTCTTCGCTGCCGCGGCCAGCCAGATCAGCTGCCTGGTGGAAATGGCCGCGGACGACGCCGCGGCGCGGCGCGTGCACCGCCTGACCCTAGCCGGTGCGCTGCTGACCCTGGCGGCCGCACGGGTGCCCGCCGGGGCCCTGGGCGCCGGGGGAACCGCCGGGGCGCAGCGGATCCGGCGCCTCATCGACTCACCGTGCCCGGTCAGCCGGGGACGCCGGGCGGCCACCTCCGCACTGGCGCTGATCGCGGCGCCGGCCCTGGCTTTCTCTGCACCCGCGCTGGCCCTGATGACCATCTCCCACTGCCCGCCCGGCGAAGCGCAGACCCACCTCGTCTCAAGTGCCCAGCCGCCGATGCGGGGCACCGGGCCAGGACCGGGACACACCACACGCGGGTAGTTCACGATCCGGCCTCAGAAGCCATGGCCTGGTCGAGACGTTCCCGACGGTGGTGTCCGCTTCCCCGCGGCCGATGGCCGCGGCCAGCGCAGCGTTGCTGCGGATATTCGGTGCCTCCGCCAGCCAGTCAGCGAGGCCCGTGCTGGCTGGCGGCTGAGGCACTTACCTGCTGTCGGGGCTGCCCGGCAGGCAGCAGTGGGCCTTCATCGCCCGCGTCAGGGCGGCGACCGTGGCCGGGCCGCGCGATCGGTCCGGTGTGTCACTGGTGAACGGTTAGTACCGGTCGGCCCGTTATTGAGGGTATGGGAAGACTGGGCGGGGGGTGGCCGGAGCGGCTACTGGAGTGTCGGGGACTCCCCGGGGCTCGGGTGGCTGGGCTGGCATCCGGGGGATGGGGACGAGGGCCGTGACCGGCGCGGGGGGGTGCAGGGAGATCCGCGGGGTGCTGGGTGTGTACCTGCTGGGCGCTATCGGCCCGGCCGAGCGTGCTGCCGTGGACAGCCATCTCGCCGGGTGTGCGGGGTGCCGGGAGGAACTGGCGGGGCTGGCGGCCCTCCCGGGCCGGCTGGCCAGCGTGCCTGTCCCCGATGTGACCAGGATGACCCTGGACACTCCGGCGGGCCGGGACGGCAGCTGCCCGCCCGGAGGGATGCTCCGGTCGCTGCTCGTGCGTGCTGCCGCGCTCCGCAGGCACCTCATGTGGCGTCGCGTGGCGGCAGCGGCGGCATTGGCGGCTGCGGCGGTGATCACAGGCGGTGCGGTGGCTGCGTCAGGGGTGTCGCATCCGCCTGCCCTGAATGCGGCGGCCGTGGCGTGGCAGTGGTCGGCTGCGGTTCATGGCAGCAATCCGGCCACGGGGGCGGCCGCGACGGTGAGGTACCGGCCGCAGCCGTGGGGCGTGGAGCTGCGGGTGCAGGTGAGCGGCATTGCCCCCGGGACGCGATGTGTGGTGCAGGTCCTCGGCCCCGATGGGCGGGAAGTGGCGGGTGGCTGGGTCGTGTGGTCCGCCGGTGCAGGCCCGTGGTACCCGGCCTCCGCGCCGTTTTCTGTTTCCCGTGTCCGCGGCTTCGCCGTCAGCACGGCGACCGGCCGGGCCCTGGTGAGCGTTCCTGTCCGGTAACGGCGCCGGGACCAGCCCGGGCTGCAGGGAAGGCAGGGTGGAAGCCAATGGTTAAGGCTGGCCGCGGTGCGGTGCTGGTGCTCGCGCTGGGGATGCTGGCCGCGGGTTGCGCCAGCGGCCAACGGGCGGGCACCGCCGGGCAGACGGCAGCAAACGCTGTCAAACCGGGGATGCCTGCCAGGCCTGGCGTCATGAGGACATTGGCGTCCGCGTACCTGGCGGCAGCCAAGCCGGCCAATCACCGCCTAGATGGCGAGGTAGACGGCTTCACTGATCACGAGCACGACGACCTCGCTGCTGCCGAGGCGGACTTGCGAGCGGAGGCGGCGACGGAGCGCCACTTTGACCAGCTTCTGCGTGCGATCCCGTTCCCCGGGGGGATCGCCGCGACCGCCCGTGTCCTCATCCAGGCTAACCAGCGTCGGGCCGCCCTGGTTGAACGGCAGGCGAGGTCAACCTCGGTTGCCGTGCTGGTGACATTTACCAGCCGCCACCGGGCCGCTGACGCAGCTGTCGAGGCCCAGGTAAGAATCATCCGCCGGGAGCTCGGTCTGCCTCCGCCGCAGGCTAGCTGAGCTCCTGTCCCGGCAGCGGGCGTGCCGCCCTACAGGTGCGGGAGCTGGTTGCCGTTGTAGAACCACAGGGCAGAGGAGTACCACAGCACGGCAACAGTGACCACAAGTGTCCCGCCCACGGCTGGCAGCACCCGTCCGGGGAGCCTCCTCGCGTGCACCAGCAGGACCTTCGCGGTGAACGCACCGTAGAAGAAGCACCCGGCCAGGGAATGCGCCGCGACCCGGACGCTGGTCATCTGCACGCCATAGGCGATCAGGCAATGCACGGCGACCGGGAGGCTGAGCGCGAACAGCGCGAACCCCGTGATCCGGTGCGCCCGCCGCACCGGGCGCGGCGGGCTGCCAGCGGCAGCTTCCGGTACATCCACAGGGCCAGCAGCACCTGCAGCGCCGCCAGGCCAAGCAGCACGCTAGCCAGCAGCGCCTTCAGCGCGACCGCGGCGAGGTACTGGCGCCCGAACAAGCTGAACGCCGGGTCGACGGTGTGGACCCGGCCCGCCACGTACAGCGCCGCGGCCACGCCGGCGGCCAGCAGGCCTATGCCCGCCAGCCGTATCCGGGGCATCCCTCCGCCCAGGGTCCTACGTGGCGTCATATCCCACCCTGGCCGGGGCCCTAGCCCCGCGTGGCCGTGACGTGCCTCGCCTGAAGTCCTGTCCCGGGCTCAACGCGGGGGGAGCACACGGCGTAGACGAAGTCAGTGCCGAGGCGGGGGAGTGCGCGCTCCTCGGCGGCTAGGCATGCCTGGATTACCCGGGCCGAAGGTGTGCCAGCGGCGCCGTATCGCGGGGATCTCATCCCACTGCACCTGCCCGGCCAGGTGGCCCGCCGCCGACCAGTGAGCCAGGACACGGTCCGGGCCCGGAGCCCGCACCGTGCTGACGATCCGCGTCACTTGTCCCCGGCGCAGTTTCCGGCACAGCCTCACCGCGTCATGCCGGTTGATCAGATTGCCCAGCACCCAGCTCTCCCCGTCTGGTCCCTATGGGAGTCACGTCCAGCCAGGCCACACGGTTCAGCCGATGGCGCCGTGAGGTGCCGCGGTGAACGAACCCGGCGACTGTTACGTGCTGGGGGTAAGGCAAGTCATTCTTCTCTAAGCGGGGTTATGCGATGCGTATTCGATGGTGGGCACCGGCTGGCCTGGCCGGGGTAGCCCTGATGGCCGCGGCGTGCGGGACCTCATCCACGGCCAGCACGTCCGGCACCAGCAGTAGCTCACCCAGCGCCGCTTCCAGCCCGGCAGCGGCCTCGTCCAGCACTGCGCTGAAGACCGCGACGGTTAGCGGCACCAAGGTGCTGACCAACGCGAAAGGCTTCACGGTGTACTCGTTCGGCCCGGACACCACGTCCAAATCGAACTGCAACGGGTCGTGCGCGCACTACTGGCCGCCGGTGAAGGGACCCGTGGCCGCTGGGGCGGGTGTCACCGGCAAAGTGGGCACGATCACCCGGTCGGATGGCTCGACGCAGGCCACCTACAACGGGCATCCGCTCTACACGTACGTGAGCGACACCGCCACGGGGCAGGCCAAGGGTAACGGTCTCAACCTCTCCGGCGGGGTCTGGCACGAGGTGACGGTCTCCGGTACGGCCGCGCCTGTCGCCCACAGCAGCAAAAGCAGCGGCAGCAGCGGCAGCGGCGGCGGGGGATACGGGTACTGACTGACGCCGGTCACCGGCCAGCAGGGGCACGACTTTCCGGGGAGGGGGGTCACCGCTGCAAGCCGGAGGCCGCCTGACTACCAGCCCTGGCCGTTGTCGGCCAGGGCTGGCAGGTCAGGCGATGCTGGACTGGTCTCGCTTTCGTGGCCCAGCGAAGGCCGCCGCCGGCCGTGATGGAGCCAGGCGAAGAGAGCCGCAAGCGACATACCGGATATGGCCTTGAGGGGGTTCCGGCCCTGCTACGTTGAAACGGAAGGGGAGTAGTCCTTTCGCTGGCTGGTCGACATGCTGGCGCGCAATGCGCGCCCGGCCACCGGGTCACGGTGACGTGGCGGACGAGACCTTCGGCTGTTGAGTGCATCCGGCCGAGGGACGTCATGATTGATCCCCGGTCGGATAGGCAACCGACCGAGGGGATTTCCGCGTTGTCCTACCTTGCTGCGGCCGCCGTCGCGTTCGGCCTGACGTTTCTCGGCGAGCTCCCGGACAAGTCGCTGTTCGCATCACTAGTCCTGGGCACCCGCTACCGGCCCACATACGTGTGGGCCGGGGCCGCTGCCGCGTTCGCGGTTCAGATGGCCATCGCCGTCACCGCCGGGCGGCTGCTCTCCCTGCTGCCGCACCACCTCGTCGACGGGATCGTGGCCGCGCTGTTCCTGGCCGGATCGGCCTACTTGTGGCTGACCAGTTTCCGCCCGCAGCACCCGGAAGGGGAGGACGCGGCCCGCCAGGGCAGCCCGCCCGCATCCTTCCTGCAAATCGCGGGAACCAGCTTCGGCGTGGTCTTCCTGGCCGAATGGGGCGACATCACCCAGCTCACCGCAGCGAACCTAGCCGCCCGCAGTAACCCCGTGGCCGTCTTCGCCGGAGCCGTCCTCGGGCTATGGCTGATCGCAGCCCTGGCCGTCAACCTCGGGGCCAAGAGCCTCGACCTCATCCCCATGGCCTGGGTCCGCCGCATCACCGCAACCCTCCTGCTGGCCCTCGGTATCTACACCGTGCTTACCGCCCTGACCGGCTGGCTGAGCTGAACCGCGCGACGGCCGCAGCGCTCAGCCCTTGATGAAGTTGAGCAGGTCGGTGTTGAAGGTGTCCTTGAAGGCGGTGGTCTGGGCGAGGCCGTGCGGGGCGCCGGGATAGACCTTCAGGGTCGCGTCCTTGACGATCTTCGAGGACAGCAGGGCCGAGGCGCCGATGGGCACGATCTGGTCGTCGTCGCCGTGGATGATCAGGGTCGGGACGTCGATCTTCTTGAGGTCCTCGGTGAGGTCGGTCTCGGAGAAGGCTTTGATGCAGTCGTACGCGCCTTTCTCGCCGACGGTCATGCTCAGTAGCCAGAACGAGTCGCGCAGTCCCTGGGAGACGGTGCTGCCGGGCCGGTTGGCGCCGTAGAAGGGTGCGCTGAGGTCTTTGTAGAACTGGGACCGGTCGGCGGTCACGCCGGCCCGGAGGCCGTCGAACACCTCGATCGGCAGGCCGCCTGGGTTGGCGTCGGTCTTGAGCATGAGCGGCGGGATCGCGCCGAGGAGTACCGCCTTGGCCACGCGAGACGTGCCGTGGCGGCCGATGTACCGGGTGACCTCGCCGCCGCCGGTGGAGTGGCCGACCAGGATGGCGTCGTGCACGTCGAGTGCGTCGAGGAGCTCGGCGAGGTCGTCCGCGTAGGTGTCCAGGTCGTTGCCGTTCCAGGGCTGGCCCGACCGGCCGCCGCCGCGGCGGTCGTGGGCGATCGCGCGGCACCCGCGGGACGCGACGAGGAACAACTGGTCGTCCCAGGCATCGGCGGTGAGCGGCCAGCCGTGGCTGAATACAACCGGCTGGCCCGTGCCCCAGTCCTTGTAGAAGATCTCGGTACCGTCCCGGGTCGTGATCGTGCCCATGATGCTTCTCCTCTGGATAAGTGACTGGCCAGGCGGCGAGAGGCCGTTAGAGAAAATCCGTCACTAATGGCATGGCGCAAAAGAACTGCTTGCTGCGGGAACCCAGCGGCCGCTCACATTCGTGACCCAGGGACCCCGTGAACAAGAATGCTGACCAGGCCGCTCGGATCAGTGCCACCGGGAGCAGCTCAGTGACGGGGCCTGCAAGAGCTCAAGTGCATCCCTGGGCTGGCGCATCGCGGACTGCCGGGGGCTCGAACAGCACTACTGACGACCACTCCACCCTCGCACTGCAGCTGTTCAATGGCAAGGGTCGGCAGGAGGTCGTCCGCGCGTGCGGCGGCTACGACGAGCCGTCACTGGCGCTCGTCCGGGTGCCGAGACTTGCTATCCAGTGACTGAGGTGCGAGGGTGGGCACGAAAGCAAGCGGTGGATTCTGCTCCGGACCCGGCAGTCAAGTTCTGTGATCCCGGGGGTGCGGGTGAGCCATTTTAGGTGGCGGCTGCCTTGCTAATCGGAGCGCTTGCGTAGCTGTTCATCCGCTGTTAATTCGGCGGGAAGGCCCCAGTGGGGGGTTCGCCTCCGGCGCTCATATGAAAGTAGCCGCACCAGCTCTAAATCGGCGTTATTGCTGTTTCTGCATGCGCGACGGCGCGGACAGTGAGTCTCGCATGCCGTCGTACGCCGCCTGCTGCCCACAGCCTCGGCAAATCGCGCACTACATCGGCCACTCGCGCACTACAGGAGCCCCTTGTGAAGAAGATCGAGTCCGCCCGCGCCCGGCTGTTCCGGCGGGGTGGGATAGTCGCTGGCCTGGCCGCCGTGGCCGGGCTGGCGGTGACGGGAGCGGCTGCCGCCTCTGCCCAGGCGCCGGTGACGTCTCCTTAACAGGGTGTGACCGAGATCGTCGAGATCAAGGACCGCGGGCACGCGCTCACCATCGACAGCGGCTGGCGCGAGGTCGCGGACACAGCGCTCGCGTTCACCCAGCGGTTCAGCAACCTGCAGCCAGCCGGGGCCGGCACCGCAAGTACCTGATGCTGTAACGCACTGCCGGGGCCAGCGGTGCGCAAGTCCCGAAGGGAGACGTGTATGGACCTCGATCTGGACGGCAAGGTGGCGGTGGTCACCGGCGCGGGTAAGGGCATCGGGTTCGCCGTCACCAGGGCGCTGGCCGACGAGGGCGCGTCTGTCGTCGCCGGCTCGCGTTCCACCGGTACTCTCGACGGGCTCAAAGGCGTCACCCCCGTGGCCGTTGACTTGTCCGCGGTCAATGCCTTCTTCCAGCCGGACGCGGCCACGATCGACTACGGCGCGGCGAAAACCGCGCTGGTGAACCTCACCAAGACCCTGGCCCAGGAGTTCGGTCCCCGGGGGATCAGGGTTAACGCAGTGTCACCCGGTCCTGTGGCGACCGACTTATGGCTGGGGGAGCACGGCGTGGCCGAGTCGGTGGCGAAGGCGACGGGCGTGGACGCCGACACCGCGCAGGCCAGCGACGTCACGGCGTAGGCGCCGCGTCGCCGCTGCTGGTTACAGGTCTAGCGGGGGGTAGAAGGTGCCGGCGGCGTCGATGCTCCACCAGCTTGTGGGCCGGGTCGACGAGTGAGGGATGGGCAGGCTGGGCGGCCCAGGCGACGAGAAGCGTCTTTCTGCCCCGCAGCGTCGCCAGGGCCGCCCAGCCGGCTCTATGGCCTCACCAGGCTAGGTGCTCAACAGGCGAGGACCAGGGCGGACCCAGGGTCAGGCGCGGATTACCCGGAGTCCGGCGTCCTGGAGGTCGCGCGCCTGGTCCTGGGGCAGCCCGCTGTCGGTGATCAGCGTGTCAATCTGGTCCAGGTCGCCGTACCGGAGAAGGCTGGCTACTCCGATCTTGGAGTGGTCGGCGAGTAGCACGGTGTGCTGGGCGATGGACAGCGTGGCGCGTTTCACGGCGGCTTCAGCCGGGTCCGGGGTGGTCAGGCCGTTCTCGGGTGATAGGCCGTTGGTGCCGACGAACGCTACGGTTACCCGCAGCCTGGACAGTGTGTCGAGCGCCCAGTCGTCGACGCACGCGAGGCTGCGCGGGCGGACCCGGCCGCCCACTGCGAGCACTGTGAGGTTCGGGTGGCGGGCGAGCGTGCTGGCGATGTAGCCGCCGTTGGTCACGACAGTAAGACTGCAGTCAGCGGGCAGCACCGCGGCGAGGAAGCTGGTGGTGCTTCCGGCCTCGATGAAGGCGGACCCTTCCCCGGGCAGCTCGGTTAGGGCCGCGAGGGCGATACGTTCCTTCTCCGGTCTCATGAGGTCGTGGCGGGCCTCGATCGGTGGCTCGAACATCACCCTCTCGACCGGGATCGCGCCACCATGCACGCGCCGGATGAGACCGCGCTGCTCCAGATCCGCAAGGTCGCGCCGGATCGTCTCGCCGACCACGGCGAAACGGTCTGCGAGCGAGGTGACCGAGACCCGTTTTTCCTGCCGGATCAGGGCCAGGATTTCCTCCTGGCGCTCGTCGCTGAACAAGCCGGGGCGCCCGGTGTCGCGCTGTCGGCCGGCGCCGCTGGCCGTTGCGCCGTTGTCCAGCGGTTTTTCAGTGAGCAAGAGGTTCTCCCCGCGTCCGGGTGGACAGTAACGATGCCTCGCTGATCTGTAGGCAGAGCTGCTGGGCTGGCTCCTCCGGGACAGGTGCCGCCAGGTCCGCGACAGGGTGTCCCGCGACCCTACTCGCCCAGGCCAGGTGATGCTGTAACGAAGCCGCAACGAGTGTTGACTTTACACTTATAGCAACTTAAAGTCACATCATCTTCAGCTAGACTTTCCGCCTGTAAGGCACTCTTGACTCGTCAAGTACTTGGTCAGAGCCTTCAAGCGTCAAACTGATTACATGTGGGAATGAGTGAATTTCTGACTGGCTGGATCTGAGTGATCGGCCGGCCGGGAGGCTGACGTGCGAGAAGACCCCGTCGATGAGGAGCGGAGCGTCACGAGGCTGGCGGCGGGAGGGCTAGCCCGCGCGGTACCGAGGAGGAGCAGATCCGGGCAGGCGGCGCGAGCCATCGCGGTGGCTAGGGAGACTGGATGCGGGTCTCGAGGGATGACGTAATCTGCGGCGTCTCGGCGCCGATCGCACGAGAACTGATGCGCCACTATGACTGTGCTCGCCCGGCAGGGATCACATGCGGCATGCTGGGTGTCGGCTGGGCGGCTGCCCGGAGCCGGCTGAGCGCGTTCGAGGTAGCGGGGTACCTGAAGCGGGATGGTCCCGAATCTCCCGCGCACGGCGCTGGGTGGCTGACCACGATCTCGGGCCACGCGCTAGCGCACGCCAGTTTCGGGAAGCCCATCAGCCGGGTTACGGCCAGGCGGCATCTCGTGCAGGTCGCCGACCGTGCGCGCGCTTATAACGGGGATCCCGCCCGTCTGCTGAGCATCAGTGAGATCGCGGTGTTCGGGAGTTACCTGGATCCGGCGGCCGGCTACCCGGGCGATCTCGATCTAGCCGTGTCCGTCGTACGCCGCGACTGCGACCGGGATCTGTACGTCCGGAAAGTACTCGCCTATGCGCGAGCAGGCGGCCGGCGCTTCGACGCCTTCCATGAGCTGCTCTACTGGCCTGCCCGGGAGCTTCGGATGGTTCTGAAGAATCGTTCGCCGGCGATCAGTATCACGGACGAGGACATCAGCCAGTTCACCGACTGCTTCGAGATCATCTACGCGGTCAGCGAGGACCCGGACGCGATCCCCCCGCCACCCAACGCGACGGCCGAACGCATCTGACACCGGCACCACGATCATGAAGTGGGAGCGCACTTTGCTCGCCACTGCTGGGTCGTGCCCGGCTGTGTTCGCTCCTGCTCACTTCTGGCCTGCGCTGACGAGACGAGCCGCAGGTCGGGGAGTGGCGGTGACAACCTTTACAAGCGAGGCCGCGCTCTCTTCGCGGCCCGGGCGGGGTACCTCTTGCTGCCCGGGCGTGCCATCGCGTGAATTCCCGGGCGTGTTCCTGAACGCCGCGCGGGAATCCTGAACGCCGTCCCCCCTTTCCTGACCGCGATATAGCGTTCCTGAATGCCTGGAGGTGGGTCTTGGCTATCCTTTGCGCAACCTGCTGGCTTCTTCCAGCCAGCCGAGAGTTCCTGCAGAAGATAGCGCTCTAGATTCATTCTTGTAAGCGCCAGACAAATGGCGGACACCAAAAGAAGGAGTTAGCACAATGAGCATCAAGACCCCTGTGCCGCTGCCCCGCAAGAAGGCCCCCCGCAAGACGGAGCCGAAGCGCCGGGTTCGCCGCCACCGGAAGCACGGCAAGTGAGCCTGGGCTAAGGCTCCCGGCGCGCTTGCGGTCCCTTCAGCAGGGGCGGCGGGAGCGCCGCGGTGCATGCGGAGGGACGGCGGCGCAGGGCCGCCGCCCCTCCCGTGCGGCCCGGACGCCGGTGATGGCACGGGAGGTCATTGATGTGTGGTCATTCTTCCGCCCGCAATTCCGGGCGGGCGGGGAAAGTCCGCGATATTTTCCGCCGGTTCTGGCCCTACACGCGGGGGCACCGGCGGCTCTTGCTCGCGGGCGCAATTCTGGCGGTCGGCCTGGCTGCTGCCGAGGTTGGTATCGTCGTGCTGTTCGACATCATTATTGATGACGTGCTGCAGCGGCATCACCAGGCCGCTTTCTGGCCACTCGCCGCGCTCTGGCTCGGCGTGGCGGCGGCCGGCGCGACGGCTATGGCGGGCGGCCACTACCTGACCGGGCTGGCCAGCGAACGGTTCCTGCTGAGCTTGCGTGACGCAGTGTTCGCCCGCACCCAGCGGCTGCCGGTTGACTTCTTCGACTCCCGGCGCCTCGGCGACCTGATGGTCCGGCTCACCGACGACCTCGTGGTGATCGAGGGCGTCGTCGCGTCGGGCGTGGTCAGCCTGGTGACCTCGGCGGTCACCGTGGCGGCGTTCGCCGGGGCGGCGCTGGTCATCAGCTGGCAGCTCGCGCTGGCCGCGTTCGTCATCGCCCCGGTGTTCTGGGTCCTCGCGCGCGGCTTCGCCGGCCGGATGGGCCTGACCGCGGGCGCCGAGCGCGAGGCCGAAGGCTCTATCAGCAGTGCCGTCGAGGAGAGCCTGTCCGCCCAGGTCCTGGTCCAGGCATTCAACCGCCAGGAGAGCGAGGCCAGGCGGCTGCACCAGGAGGGCGAGTCCTGGCTGCGCGCCCGGATGGCCGAGACGCGGCTGGACTCGCTTTACGGTCCGCTGGTGTTTCTCCTGGAGACCTGCTGCGTGCTTCTGGTTTTCGGCGTAGGGGCATGGCAGCTCGGCAACGGCCGGATCAACCTTGGCGGGCTGCTCGCCTTCGCCGTGTGCCTGGCCTACCTCTACCCACCGGTGCAGGCCCTCAGTGAGCTCGTCCTCGGGGTATCTGAGGCAGCCGAGAGCTCGGCGCGGATCACCGAGCTGCTGGAGTTCCGGCCAGAGGTGACCGACACCAGGGCAGCCGTGCGCGCCCGGGTGCGCAGCCGGGGCCGGATCGAGTTCGACCAGGTGACCTTCGGCTACCCGGGCGGTGGGCCGCCCATCATCGACCGGCTCTGCTTCGTAGCGCGGCCCGGCCGGGTGCTGGCGGTGACCGGCGCGAGCGGCTCGGGCAAGTCCACGCTGACCCGGCTGCTGCTGCGGTTCTACGATCCCGCGTCCGGGCGCATCCTGCTCGACGGGGTGGACATCCGGGAATTGTCGCTGGGCACCCTGCGGTACAACGTCGCGCTGCTGCTCCAGGAGACCATCCTGTTCCCCGGCACGGTCCGCGACAACATCGCCTACGGTCGGCCGCACGCCGCAGAGCAGCAGATCCTGGCGGCGGCCAGGGCCGCGGACGCACACGAGTTCATCACCGCGCTGCCCGAGGGGTACGCCACCCACGTTGGCCAGCGCGGCCGTCTGCTGTCCGGCGGCCAGCGCCAGCGGGTCAGCATCGCCCGGGCCATCCTCCGCGACGCGCCAGTACTCGTTCTGGACGAGCCCACCGCCGGGCTGGACGCGGCGGGCACCCGCCGCGTCATGACCCCGCTCACCCGCCTGATGGCCGGCCGCACAACCATCCTGATCACCCACGACCTGGCCCTAGCCGCGCAAGCCGACGACGTGCTCACACTGCCCAGTCAGCAGGCGACGCTCGCCACATCGCCATAGAGGCGGTCAGCGGCACGCCCCTCGTAGGCGGGGTCGGGGTCGTCTCTAACCCGTCTGCCGTGCCAAACCTCGCACACGGGTTCTGAGCTAGGGTTTCTGTGATCGTTGCTGTTCTTCGGTATTCGCTTATCAGAACTTGGACGGCTGGGCGGCGCTTGAATCCGGCCAGGATGTGCCGAAGGTGCTATTCACCGTGGATCAGCAGGTGGTCGAGGCACTCGCGGCGTACCGTTCGCACGTATCGCTCCGCGAAGGCGTTCGCTCGAGGCGACCGGACCGGAGTCTTGATGATCCGCATGCCGTTGCTGGCGGATACCTCGTCGAACGCACACGTGAAACTGCTGTCGCGGTTGCGGATCAGGAATTTGAGAGATCAGTGGCGTCCGGCGTGACGCGGGTGTGAGCCCGGCTGCGGCCAGGACCCGGCGGATCGCGTCGCCGCGTCCGCGGAGGGACTGCATGAGCTCGCCGCCGGCGGCACTCGCGCCGCATCTGGAGCGGTGTGTTCACGGCGAGCCGAGCAGCGTGGGGCCGCCGATCACGGTGAGCATCTCCGCGCTGGGAGTGGTAGCGCCGCTGACCAGGATCTGCCCGCGGCAATTCACGGTGTACCCCTGCCCGGAGACGAAGCCGCCAGGGACCCTGAAGGTGCCCGTCTGGATCGTCGTGGGCTTGGAGGTGTCCGGGAGCGCCTTGCAGCTAGCGGGGATACGGCGGGTGGTGCTAGCCGGGGATGCAAGGAGGCGCTGGCATCGATGATCGCGGCTGGCATCCGCGAAACCCTTAGCTGAATCAGATGGATCGGCGAGGGAGGTGACGTGGCAATGCGTGTCCTAGGCGAGTTCCTGATCGTCCCGGGCAAGTCAAGCCGGCCACCTCGGCGCCGGCCGGCCGGATATGCCCTGGCCGTGGTGCTGGTGCCGTTGCTCACACTCTTGCTGGCCATGCTGCGCGGCCAGCTGGATCCCGTGACCGGTGCGCTCGCCTTCCTGATTGCGGTCATCGCAGTCGCGCTAGCAGGCCGGGCCGCCGCGGCGATCGCGGAGGCCGAGGCGGCCCGGCCGATCGCGGAGGCCGACCGGGCGCGGACAGCACTGCTCGGCGCGGCCGGCCACGACCTGCGCACACCGCTGACCGCGGCCAAGGCAGCCATCAGCTGCCTGCGCTCACGCGAGCTCCCGCTGACCGCAGAAGACCATAACGAACTCCTGGCCACTGCCGATGAGTCCCTGGACCTGCTCACCCATCTCGCCGCGAGCCTGCTCGACGCGAGCCGGCTACAGGCCGGGGCGATGCCGGTGTTTCCCCGCCCATCCGACCTGGGGGAGATCATCACACGCTCGCTCGGGAGCCTCGGGCTCCGGGCGCGGGCGGTCAGGGTAAGCGTTCCGGCCGGGCTGCCCCAGGTCATTGCCGATCCGACGATTATGGAACGGGTGATCGCGAACGTGACCGCTAACGCACTGAGGTATTCTTCCGCCGGATCGGCGCCACTGCTGATAGCTAGCGCTTGCGGCGACCGGGTGGAGGTGCACGTCGTCGACCACGGGCCGGGTGTCCCGCAGGCCGACCGGAAGCGGATGTTCATCCCCTTCCAGGGGGTCGGCGACACCGGCAGCGCCACCGGCGTCGGGCTCGGGCTTTCGGTGTCCCGCGGACTCACCGAGGCGATGCACGGCACGCTGGAACCAGAGGAAACCCGCGGTGGCGGCATGACCATGATCATTTCGATGCCCGCGGTCCGCGGGCCCGGTAGGGCACGCTCTGGGTCTCCCGGCAGGCGCCAGATGGAAACCGTGTCTACCGGTCAGGCGCCCCTGGGTTGTTCTGGCGTTCGGCTGGGATCTCGATGAGCAGCGTGGTCCCCGGCGACGGCCGCAAACACCTGAGCGGCACCTTCCACACCGGGCCGACGGTGGAATCGGTCGCGTACAAGGCGTCCTGACCCCAGTCGGCCGCCGGGTGGCCAGGATCGAGACCGAGCCGTCCGCGCCGACCCGGGCGACCTGCCTGGCGCGGCGGAGGCGAAGGCTGGCCGCCAGCGCGTCGGTCGCTGCATGTTGCCACCATCGTGCATGGAATGGGCGTGGTCCGGTGTGCCCGCCAGGCGGCCAGGACCATTACCGGCCAGCGACCCCGCTGTACGTCATCTACCAGGCCCAGTGGCACTTCTCCGCGGCCATCGTGACGGTGACGTTCGCGGTCTACGCCGCCGCGGTCCTGGCCACCTTGCTGCTGACGGGGCGAGCCTCCGACCAGGCCGGGCGTAAACCCGTGCTCGCCACGGCCCTCAGCGCCAGCGCGCTGAGCACCGTCGTGTTCATCCTGGCGCCCAACGTGGGAGTGCTCATCGTCGGCCGGATCCTGTCCGGGCTCTCCGCGGGCCTGATGACCGGCACCGCGACGGCTGCGCTCACCGAACTGGTCCCGGCGTCGGCCAGCCGCCGGGCATCACTGGTGGCCACGGCCGTGAACATGGGCGGGCTCGGCCCCAGCCCCTCATCGCCGGCCTCCTCGCCCAGTACGCGCCCCACCCCACCGTCCTGGTGTTCGAGGTGTATCTGGCCGTACTGGCGGCCGTGGGCCTGTGCTTGTTCCTGATTCCCGAAACGGTGAGCCCGCGCCAGCGCCCCACCTTCCGCTTCGCCGGCCTCGGCCTCCCCGAACAGGGGCGGGGTGAGTTCGTCGTCGCCGGCGTGGCCGCGTTCTCCGCATTTTCCCTCCTCGGGCTGTTCGCCGCGCTGGCGCCCACCTTCCTCGGGACCGTGCTGCACGAGAGCAGCCACGCGCTCCAGGGTGGCGTCGTGTTCCTGCTACTGGCGGTGGGGGCCACCACCCAGCTGCTGCTGTCCCGGTTCAACAGCCGCCGGGTCGTGCTGGCTGGCCTGGGCCTGCTCCTGGCCGCGCTGGCCCTGATCGTCGCCGCCCTGTCCCAGGCCGGGATGGGCCTCTTCCTGGCCGGGACGATTGTGGGAGGGACGGCCGTAGGTGCCGTCTTCCTGGGGAGCCTGGCCACAGCCAATCGCCTGGCCCCGCCCGGGCGGCGCGGCCAGGCCATATCCAGCTTCTTCGTCGCGTGCTACGCCGGCCTGATCGTCCCCGTCGTCGGCGTCGGGGTGGCCTCTGGCTTCATCGGGGACTTCGCCGCCGTGCTGGCCTTCTCTATCCTGCTCGCTATCCTGTGCGTGTTCTGCCTCGTCAGTATCCGGAAGGCCCTGCTAGCTACCGGGAGTCCTGCCCATGGCATCAAGGGCCGTGCAGCGCCGTGGGCTGGCGCTGGCGGGCGCGGCGCTGGTCGTGATAGCGGGTCTGGTCGCCGCCGTGCGGTTCGGGGGGGCCAAGCCGGCTCCTGATAGTTCCGTTCGCGGCCAGTTCGCGGTCAGCCGGACGATCAGCCGCGGGGGCGCGGGACGACGGGAAAGCGCCACGAGTTGCCGGGTTACCCCGGCTAGCTCGCGTGGCGCCAGGATACGTCCCTTGCTGGGGCGCCGGTCAGGCCCGGGCGGGGCCATCTCCCGCTGCGAGTTCCTCGTACGGCTGCTCCCGGAACGCCGATGACCGGCCGAGCCGCTACAGCCGGTCGCAGGCCGGCAGGCCGGCAGGCAAGCCATGTCGCCATAAATCTGCCCGTCAGGCGGACGAGACCAGGCGCGAGCGGAGCCTTCCCGCCGCGCCTGGTCTCATCCGCTGGATCGCCGTAGGACCGCGGCCCTGAGCAGGACAACGAACAGAAGCCAGGGTGCCCTACTCGGCGCCGATGACCTTGAAGTCCTGGTTGACGAAGACGTGGTGGGGCCAGTTGACGCCGATGTAGTGGACCTCGTAGTCGCCGTTGCTCAGCTG
>Ga0208219_1000227_pt1 | contig 21205 bp, 28 predicted proteins | sample NGESurshal072012_7_FD_184469 | JGI IMG/M metagenome (GOLD analysis project Ga0208219, IMG submission 184469) | Arctic peat soil microbial communities from Barrow, Alaska - NGEE Surface sample 53-2 shallow-072012 (SPAdes) | ecosystem: Environmental > Terrestrial > Soil > Wetlands > Peat ... | reverse complement strand
CTATCTCGCCCGCTTTCGGAACGAGGGCGCGTTCGGCGAGGCCCTCGCGGTGCAGATCAGGGACGACGTCGCGGCCGCGCTGGAGCTCAGGCCTGCCGCGGTGACCGTGACGCTCACGCAAAAGGCGCGTGGGGGCATCACGATCACCGCGACGGCGTAATCGGCGTCAGCCTGCGAGCGTCGAGCCGGTCTCGACGACCGACTTGAGGTCGTTGAGAATCCAGCTCCAGCCGCCGCCCATCTCCGGAGCGGAGCTCGTGACCATGACGAGTGTCTGCGGTGCGTTCTCAAGCTCGTGGAGGACGCGCAGCTTCGTCACGCCCGCGCCGAACTCGGAGAGCTCGAACGTCACGCGCGTCGGGCCTTCGGCATCGACCTCGCCGCCGAAGTGCGGCTGAAACGTCTGCACGAGCTTGCTCGGCTCGTCGACCTCGAGAATGTCGCCGCTGACGACGACATCTCCCTGCCAGCCGCCCGCCTTCATTCCGGCGGACGGGAGCTGCCTGTATGAGCCACCGGCGCGCAGGTCGATCACGAGCGGGCACTGGTAGCCGTACTTCATCGCCCACGTGGGCGAGGTGAGCGCCTCCCACACGGTCTCCCGAGGCGCCTTGATGAACACCTCGTAGACGTGCGTCGTTCCGGTCTCGGTCATCGTGCTCATGCAGTCTCCTCCAGTTCGTTCTTGAGATCTACGAGCGCCGCCACGCGGTGCTCCGTGTACTTGTCGATCCAGCGGTCGTGGACGAGGCGGATCGGCACCGGGTTGAGGTAGTGGAGCTTCTCCCGGCCCTCCCGTCGTGTGACCACGAGCCCGGCGTCCTCGAGCACGTGGAGGTGCTTCATGACCCCGAAGCGCGTCATCTCCAGCTCCGACTCGAGCTCCGTGAGCGTGCGGCCGTCGCGCTCGAAGAGCTGGTCGAGGAGATACCTGCGCGTGGGATCCGCCAGAGCCTTGAAGATGCGGTCGTCGTCATCCACGAACAGGAGAATAGGTGACCGAACGGTCACATGTCAAGCCACTCTACCTGACCGAGGACGACGTGGCCGAGCTGCTCTCGCCCGCCGCCGCGGTCGAGGCGATCGAGGCGTGCTTCGGCCGCATGGCGCGCGGTGCGGTCGAGAACAGGCCCCGCTACCGCCTGCCGCTCGAGCACGGCGCGCTCGCGGTGATGGCGGCGTCCGATCTCGAGCTCGGGTACGCCGGCGCGAAGGTGTACTCCGGGATGCGCGAGGGTGCCCGCTTCGTCGTCCTCCTCTTTCGCACCGACCGGCCGGAGCTCGTCGCGGTCATCGACGCGGACAAGCTCGGCCAGCTCCGGACGGGAGCGGCAAGCGCGGTCGCTGCGAAGTACCTCGCACGCTCGGAGGTGACGAGCCTCGGCGTCATCGGCTGCGGCTGGCAGGCGCAATCGCAGGTGGCGTGCATCCGCGCCGCCGTCCCCGGCATCGAGCGCGTCGTCGCGTACTGCCGCACCGAGGAGTCGCTACGTGCGTTCTGCGAGCAGAACGGCGCCGAGCCGGGAGAGAACGCGCGCGCTGCCGCGGAGTGCGACGTCGTCGTCACCGTGACGGGCTCGCCCGACCCGGTGCTGCGCGGCGAGTGGCTTCAACCCGGGGCGCTCGTGTGCGCCGTCGGCGCGAACGATGGACGGAGGAGAGAGCTCGACAACGTCGTCCTCGAGCGCGCGACGTTCGTGTGCTGCGACTCGCTCGACGATGCCCGGCTCGAGTCCGGCGATCTGATCGAGCCGGTCGCGTCCGGCGTCCTCGACTGGCTCGAGGTGCACGAGCTCCAGGAGGTCGTCGCGGGCGCAGTTCCCGGCCGGCAATCGGACGACGACATCGTCGTCTTCAAGTCGAACGGGCTTGCGGCCTGGGACGTCGCCGTCGCGGCCGCTGTAGTCGCTAGTGCTGCTCGCCGAGAGCGTGGATGACGTCCGCCCGCGAGAGCATCCGCTTCTGCTGCTCGGTGCTCAGCCGGTTCTTGACGTACGGATCCTCGAGGATCTCGTCGACGCGGCGCCCCGCGCCGTGCTCGCGCAGGAGGTAGGCGACGACGTTCTCTTCCGCGGACGTTCTCGAGAACAGGAACGAGAACGGATTCCGCCAAAAACGGGCCAGCCTCGGCACGCAAGCGATTGTATAGTCGGGGTCGTGCAGGTCTCGACCGACCGCGGCAGGTTCGCGGAGCGGGTGCTCCACGGGGTGGACGACGCCGGAAACGACGAGCGCGTCGTCGTCTGGATCGAGCGCAAGGCGGGCGCGATCTGGGCGGTCGGCCGCGCGGTCAACGCCCAGCATCGCAACGATCACGCGCCTCGGCCCGACGACTACATCTTCGAGGGGTACGAGCTCGAGGACGCGCTCGAGCAGGCGAACGCCGCGCTGGAGGACGACCTCACCGTGTCGGAAGCCGACGGCCGGGCCGAGCACCTGCGGCCGTTCACGCGCGACGAGCTGCTGAAGCCGCTCGAAGCGTGGTTCTTCGGGCGCACGGCATAGCGCATCGTCGATAGTTCGCACCCATGCTGGTGCGCGTGGGCTTCAGTGCCGATCCGGACGATGCCTTCATGTTCTGGGGGCTCGCCTCGGGAACCGTCGATCGCCGCGGCTTCGAGTTCGAGCCCGTGATCGCCGACATCCAGAGCCTCAACGAATGGTCGCTCGAAGGCCGGCTCGAAGTGACCGCGATGTCGACCGCGACGTACCCGCTCGTGCACGAGCGCTACGCGTTGCTTCCACACGGAGCGAGCTTCGGGTCGGGCTACGGGCCGATCGTCGTCGCGCGCGAAAAGCTGTCGCTCGACGAGCTTCGCAACGAGGAGATCGTCGTCCCGGGCAAGCTCACGACCGCGTTCCTCGTCCTCCAGCTGGCGCTCGGCGGCGAGTTCGCCTGCCGCGTCATGCCGTTCGACCAGATCCTCGACGAGGTCGCGTCCGGCCGGTCGCGCGTCGGCCTCATCATCCACGAGGGGCAGCTCACGTACGCCGACTCCGGCGTCGCGAAGTGCCTCGACCTCGGCGAGTGGTGGTTGCTCGAGACCGGACTGCCGCTCCCGCTCGGCGTGAACACCATCCGCCGCGATCTCGGCGCCGACGGGATGCGCGAGGTCTCCGCGATCCTGCGTGGGTCGATCGACGCCGCGCTCGCGCACCGCGACGAGGCGCTCGAGTACGCGCTCGGGTTCGGCCGCGGGCTCGACGACGTGCGCGGCGACCGCTTCATCGAGATGTACGTGAACGACCTGACGCTCGACTACGGCGACGAAGGTCGCCAGGCGGTGCGCGAGCTCATGGAGCGGGCGCACGCGGGCATTCAGGTTGAATGGGTTCAGTGAGTCGCGCGGTCATCTTGTCCGGCGTGCGTACGCCGATCGGGCGGTACGGCGGTGCGCTCTCGGGTGAGCGTCCCGACGATCTCGCCGGCCTGGTGATCGCCGAGGCGGTTGCGCGCTCGGGCGTGGACGCGAACGAGATCGAGGACGTCTACCTCGGGTGCGCGAACCAGGCGGGTGAGGACAATCGCAACGTCGCGCGCATGGGCGCCCTGCTCGCGGGGTTGCCGCAATCGGTCGCGGGCGTCACCGTGAACCGGTTGTGCGCGTCCGGGCTGACGGCGGTCGCGGCGGCCTGCCACGCGGTGATGGCCGGCGACGGCGACCTGTTCGTCGCAGGTGGCGTCGAGTCGATGTCGCGCGCGCCGTACGCGTTCGCGAAACCGGACAAGGCGTTCCCGCGCGGGAACGTCACCGTCTACGACACGCACCTCGGCTGGCGGTTCCCGAACCCGCGCATGGAGGCGATGTTCCCGCTCGAGTCGATGGGCGAGACGGGCGAGAACGTCGCCGACCGCTACGGCGTCTCGCGCGAGGATCAGGACGCGTTCGCACTCGCTTCGCAGCAGCGCTGGGCGGCGGCCGCGCAGGCGGGCCGCTTCGACGAGGAGCTCATGCCCGTGGGGGAGGTCGCGCGCGACGAGCATCCGCGTCCCGATACGACACTCGAGAAGCTCGCGGCCCTGAAGCCCGCGTTCCGTGCGGGCGGGACTGTCACCGCCGGCAACTCGTCCGGCATCAACGACGGCGCGGCCGCGCTCGTGATCGCCTCGGAAGAGCGCGCGCGCGAGCTCGGCGTCGAGCCGCTCGGCACGTTCGTCGGCAGTGCGGTCGCCGGCGTCGACCCGCGCGTGATGGGCATCGGCCCCGTTCCCGCGGTGCGAAAGCTGCTCGGACGCGCAGGCGTCGACGTAGCGACGCTCGACCTCGTCGAGCTGAACGAGGCGTTCGCGTCGCAGAGCCTCGCTGTCATTCGCGAGCTCGGGTTCGACCAGGCGAAGGTGAACGTCAACGGCGGCGCGATCGCGATCGGCCACCCGCTCGGCATGAGCGGTGCGCGCCTCGTCGTCTCGCTCCTGCACGAACTGCGCCGCCGCGGCGGTCGCTACGGGCTCGCGACCTTGTGTGTTGGCGTAGGCCAAGGCCAGGCTGCTCTTTTCGAACGTTCGCCGAGCGCTTCCACCAAGGGCCGAAGCTAACGCGAGGCGTTAGTGGAGGCCGCACCGAGCGTGCCGGTCCCGCGTCAGCGCGACCGCGTGCGCGGAACGAAACCGTCGCTCACGCTCCGCGAAGCGGTACCTCCATCAGCGCGAAATCGAAGATTTCGTGCTGGGCTTTAGCCGACGGGCGGACGGATGTAGATCACGTCCTCGTGCTTGATGGGCACGAAGAAGGCACCGATGTTCATGACCAGCTCCTCGACCGTGGAGAAGACCTCGCCGTCGCCGTCCTGGTTGGGGACGACGATGCCGACCTCGTTCTCCGGTTCGGCGGCGATCCCGTGGTCGCGGAGGAGCGCCAGGAGCTGGTCGCGGTCGGGGATCCGTGCGGCTTCCACTTGAATCGTGCCCATTGGATCCAATACCTGGCCTTTCATCGACGTCGGCAAACCTTCGGGCCATTCTCGGATCCAAGTGTGGCGACTCCGGCGGACGAGGTCAACCGCTATTTTCCCCATTGATGGCCGTCGCAACGGGCAACGATCATGGGCTCTTCATCGGCGGCGAGACCGCCGAGGCCGCCTCCGGCGAGCTTCGGGATCTGGTCGAGCCCGCCACGGGCGACCCGCTCGGCCGGGCCGCGATGGCCGGCGAGGCGGACGTCGACCGTGCGGTCGAGGCCGCCCGCGCCGCGCTCGACGGCGCCTGGGGTCGCACGCCGCCGACCGAGCGCTCGCGCCTGCTCCAGGCCCTCGCCGACGCGATCCAGGCAAACCGCGCCGAGCTGGCCGAGCTCGAGTCGCGCAACGTCGGCAAGGCGATCTCGTCCGTCAAGGCGGAGATTGCCGGCGCCGCTGAGAACTTCCGCTTCTTCGCGTCCGTCGTCGGCTCGATCGCCGGCCGCTCGAATCCGATCGGCGGCTCGCTGCTCACGTACTCGCTGAAGGAGCCGGTCGGGGTCTGCGCGCAGATCGTCCCCTGGAATTACCCGCTGCTCATGGCGACGTGGAAGCTGTCCCCCGCGCTCGCGGCCGGCTGCGCCGTCGTGCTGAAGCCGGATCCGCAGACGCCGCTGAGCGTGTTGCGACTCGCGGAGCTCGCGACCGAAGTCGGATTCCCGGCGGGCGCGATCAACATCGTGCCGGGCGACGGGCCGACGACGGGCTCGTACCTCGTCAAGCATCCGGGCGTCGACAAGGTCGCGTTCACCGGCTCGACGAAGACGGGCGGCGAGATCATGCGGCTCTGCTCCGATCCGATCAAGCGCGTCACGCTCGAGCTCGGCGGGAAGAGCCCGAACCTCGTCTTCGCGGACGCGGATCTCGATGACGCGATCCCGAGCTCCGTGTGGTCGATCTATTACGCCGCCGGGCAGAGCTGCGAGGCGCGCTCGCGCGTGCTCGTCGAAGCGTCGATCTACGACGACTTCGTCTCGCGCTTCGCCGGGTACGTCCAGCAGCTCAAGGTCGGCGACCCGCTCGACCCGGAGACGCAGATCGGATCGCTCATCTCGACCGCGCATCGCGACCGCGTGCACGGCTTCGTCGAGCGCGGACGCGAGGAAGGCGTCGAGGTCGTCGCCGGCGGCGGCCCCGCCGACGGTAAGGGCGCGTTCTACCAGCCGACCGTGCTCGCGGGCGTGACGAACGAGATGGTCGTCGCGCAGGAGGAGATCTTCGGGCCGGTCGTCGCCGCGATTCCGTTCGAGGACGAGGCAGATGCGATCCGCATTGCGAACGACGTCAAGTACGGCCTCTTCGCGACGGTCTGGACGGGCGATCCGGCGCGAGGCCACCGCGTCGCCCGCGCGATCCAGGCAGGCATGGTCGGCATCAACACGCCGTACACCGCGTTCCCGGGGATCCCGTTCGGCGGGTACAAGCAGTCCGGCTTCGGCCGCGAGCTCTCGATCGACACGCTCGAGCTCTACCTCGAGACGAAGGGCGTTCTCGTCTCGACGGGCTCCAAGCCTGCGAATCCGTTCAGGCTGTAGTGCCCAGCGGCGGCGGCGCCAGCGGCTTGCAGGCCCGGCCGCTACGCCTGTTCGCGCTGAGCTTTCTCATGCTGTTCGTCGAGCTGGCGCTGATCCGCTGGACTGCGGCCAACGACATCCATCTTGCGTACCTGACGAACTTCGTCCTGCTCGCGAGCTTCCTCGGGATCGGGATCGGATTCCTGCGGGAGGCGCGCGGCCCTGAGCTGTTCGCGTGGGCCCCAGTCGCGCTTGCGGCATTGGTCGGCTTCGTCTTGCTCTTCCCGGTGTCGGTACGGCTCCAGGACGGACGTTTGTTGGGCGCGTTCGGCTGGCCGGCGCTGCCGCGTTGGGTGGAGCTCGCCGTGGTGTTCCTCTTGACGGTTGCCGTGATGGCGACGATCGGGAACGGGGTCGCGCGCACGTTCGTGCGCTTCCCGCCGCTGGAGGCGTATCGCCTGGACATCCTCGGCTCGATCGCAGGAATCGCCGTCTTCTCGCTGCTCTCGTTCCTGGAGTTGCCGCCAATCGCCTGGGGCGTCATCGCGAGTCTCCTCCTTCTCCTATTCGTCGGACGACGCTGGCAGGCGCTTGCGCTGGTGGCGATAGTCGCCCTGCTCGCGGTCGAGTCGTCGCACGGGAACGACCACTGGTCGCCGTATTACAAGGTGACGGCCGTCTATCAGACCCACCCGCCGCCGGTCCACGGCGTCCGCACGCACGACACGCTCACGATCAGCGCGAACAACATCCCCTATCAGACCGCGTATCCGGTGAAGACGCTGCGGACGCTCGAGCGCTTCTACTTCTTCCCGTACCGGCACACACGCGGTCGGCTGGACAACGTGTTGATCGTCGGTGCGGGCAACGGCAACGATGTTGCGGTCGCGCTCTCGGAAGGAGCGAAGCACGTCGACGCAGTCGAGATCGACCCGGAGATCCAGGCGCTCGGTCGCCGCTTTCACCCGGATCAGCCCTACGAGAATCCGCGGGTCCACGTCTACATCAACGACGGGCGTGCGTTCATCGAGCAGACCCACACGCGCTATGACCTCATCGTGTTCGCACTGCCCGACTCGCTCACGCTCCTTGCCGGCCAAGGAGCGCTTCGGCTCGAGAACTTCCTGTTCACGAAGCAGTCGATGGAGACCGTGAAGCGGCATTTGAAGCCGGGCGGCACCTTCGCGATGTACAACTACTACGAGCCGTTTCTGCTCAATCGCTACGCGGGCACGCTCGCCGACGTGTACGGGCGGCCGCCGTGCGTCGAGCTCGGCGACTCGCTCGCTCGACGCCGCCAGGCGGTCATCACGGCCGGCGCCGGCGCGACCGTCGACTGCAGCACGCCGTGGCGGCCGGTGAAGATCTCCGAGCCGACCGACGACTACCCGTTCCCGTACCTCCAGCACCGCTCTATTCCCGGCTTCTACTGGCACACGCTGCTCCTCATGCTCGGGGCGTCGGTGCTGCTGATCGGAATCGCAGGCGGCTCGTTGCGCTCGCTCAGACAGATGAGGCGCTACCTCGATCTCGCCTTCATGGGCGCCGCTTTCCTGCTGTTGGAGACGAAGAACGTCGTCCAGTTCGCGCTTCTGTTCGGCACGACCTGGTTTGTTAACGCGCTCGTCTTTGCCGGCGTGTTGATCAGCGTCTGGCTGGCGGTCGAGACGGCAAGACATCTGCGGCTGCCGCGTCCGTGGTTGCTCTACCTCGCCCTGCTCGCCGCGCTCGTCGTTGCCTGGACGGTCCCGCAGGCGTCGCTCCTCGGGCTGGCCCCTGTGCCACGGTTCTTCGTGGCGGTGGCGATCGCGTTCGCGCCGATCTATCTCGCCAACCTCATATTTGCTCAGCGCTTCGCGGTTGCCGCTCTTTCCGCCCCCGCGTTCGCCGCCAACCTACTCGGGGCCATCGTCGGCGGAATGCTCGAGTACCTCTCGCTTCTTACCGGTTACCGGTTCCTGCTCGTCGTCGTCGCGATCCTGTATGCGCTTGCGTTCCTCACGCACCGGATGAGCGGACGCGGCGTCGCGCCGACGCGGGCCTAATGTAACGCCCTGTGATTTTCCAGCCCGACTTGGAAACGATGCCGCGCTCCGAGCTGGAGCAGCTGCAGCGCGAGCGTCTTCGCGCCCGCTTCGACGTCGATCTCGACGCGCTCGCTGAGCAGCCGTTCACGACGAAGGCCGACCTGCGGGATGCGTACCCGTTCGGGATGCTGCGCGTCCCGCGCGATGAGTGCGTCCGCATCCACGCCTCGTCGGGCACGCGCGGCAAGGCGACGATCGTCGCGTACACCGCGAACGACCTGTCGCTGTGGTCGGACTGCTGCGCCCGTGCAATCGCCGCCGCCGGCGGCGGCCAGGGCACGCTCGTGCACATCGCCTACGGGTACGGGCTCTTCACCGGCGGCCTCGGATTCCACTACGGCGCCGAGCGGCTCGGCTGCACCGTCGTGCCGGCCTCGAGCGGGAACACGCCGCGGCAGGCGCAACTGCTCGAGGATCTCGGCGCGGAGATCCTCTGCTGCACGCCCAGTTATGCGCTTGCGATCGCTGACCATGTCGAGGATGCGGGTCGGCTGAAGCTGCGCGCAGGGCTGTTCGGCGCCGAGCCGTGGACGGAGCGGATCCGCGGGGCGATCGAAGAGGCGCTCAACCTCACGGCGCTTGACGTCTACGGGCTGTCGGAGATCGTCGGCCCGGGCGTCTCCGCCGAGTGTCTCGAGGGTCTCGGTGGCGCGCACGTGAACGAGGACCACTTCTTCGTCGAGACGATCGACCCAGAGACCGGCTCGGGAGTTTCCGAGGGCGAGGTGGGCGAGCTCGTGTTCACGACGCTGACGAAGGAGGCAATGCCCCTGCTGCGCTACCGAACGGGCGACCTCGCATCGGTCACGCGTGAACCGTGTGCGTGCGGCCGGACGTTCGCGCGCATGTCACGCGTGAAGGGGCGAACCGACGACATGCTCATCATTCGCGGCGTCAACGTCTTCCCGAGCGAGATCGAGCGCGTGCTGCTCGCGTTCGACGGGCTCGCACCGCACTATCAGCTCGTCGTCGAGCGGCGCGATCGTCTCGACGAGCTGACGGTGCAGGTCGAGGGCGCCGTCGACTCCGCCCCAGTGCGCGAGCAGCTCGAGCGCGCGCTCGGATTGAGCGCGCGCGTCGAGGTGGTGGAGCCGGGGTCGATCCCGCGCAGTGAGGGAAAGGCGCTGCGCGTGCTCGACCGCCGGAGTTAGGCGGCGTTCGTGTCGTTCTGCCAGAGGAAGAAGGTGTTCCCCTCGGTGTCCTTGCACGCGGAGAACCAGCCGTGCGTCGGAACCGGCGTTTTGTCCCCGGCCTCGCCGCCCAGGTCCTTCACCTTCGTGATCGACGCGTCGATGTCCGGCGTGTCGTAGTAGTAGTTCGGGTGGCCCGGCTCCTCGGACTGCATGAGCGCCGCGCCAGACGTGTCGTTGATGCGCGCCATGCGGTACTCGAAGCCTTCCATCACCGAGCCGCCGAACTCCCACCCGAAGAGGCCGCTCCAGAACCCCTGCGCGCGATCGACGTTCGTGGCCGGAATCTCGATGTGAACGATCTCTCCTGCCATGCGTCTAGTCTCCTCCTGTGAGCGACTGAAAGGACCCCGAATGTACCGCGTCATCGTGTTGTACGAGGAAGAGCCCGAGGCGGAGTCGTATGCGGAGCACGTCGAGCTGTGCAAGCGCGTGCCGGGCGGCGTCTTTCGTCACGGAAAGGTGACAGGCGCTCCCATGGGCGAGCCGAAGCACGCGTATTACGCCGAGTGGGATTTCGCCGACAAGGCCGCGTTCGATGCCGCCGTGCGCAGCGAGGAGTTCATGGCCAGCGGCAAGGACGCGTACAAGCGCGGGTTCCCGCAGCCGGTGGTCCAGTTCGCCGAGCTCAGCTAGGGAATTTCGGAGCGCGACGCTCGCGGACGGCGGCGACGCCTTCCGCGACGTCGGGGCCGGTCATGTCGAGGAACTCGAGCGCGAGCGACGCGTCGAAGGCCGGTCCCGCCGCGCGCAGCCAGCTGTTCAGGGCGAGCTTCGTGTGTGAGATCGCCGCCTGCGATCCCGCCGCGAGCCTGCGCGCGATCTCGAGCGCACGCTCCTCGAGCTCGTCGGCCGGGACGCACAGCGAGACGAGGCCGATGCGCTCCGCCTCCTCGCCGTCGACGGGCTCGCACAGGAGCAGGTGGTACTTCGCCTTTGCGAGCCCGCACAGCAGCGGCCACACGATGACCGCGTGGTCGCCGGCTGCGACGCCGAGTCGGGTGTGGCCGTCGACGATCCTCGCCGACGGAGCGGCGATGCTGATGTCCGAGAGCAGTGCGACTGCGAGGCCGGCGCCGACCGCGGGGCCGTCGATCACCGAGACGATCGGCTTGCTGCAATTCACGATGTTGTAGACGAGGTCGCGCGCCTCGTGGAACACGCGGAGTCGCGTCTCCCAGTTCGTCGCGATGTCCTCGACGAGGTCGAGATCGCCGCCGGAGCTGAATGCGCCGTCCGCGCCACGGACGAGCACGACGCGCGTGTCCGGGTCGCGATCGACCGTCTGCCACACGGTGGCGAGGTGGCCGTGCGCCTCGCTCCCGACAGCGTTCAGCTTCCCGGGGTTGCGCAGCGTGATCCGCAGGATCCACTTCTCAGGCCGGTCGAGCTCGAGGCTCGTAAACTCCTCGTACACGTGGCGGAGCCTAACGTTCTCGTCGAGCGCGACGGCCGCGTCGGCATCGTGCTCATGAATCGGCCGAAGGCGCTCAACGCCCTCTCGGGCGAGCTGATGGAGGCCGTCGTCCTGGCGCTCGGCGAGCTCGACGCCGATCCGGAGATCCGCGCCATCGTGCTCGGCGGCAACGAGCGGGCGTTCGCAGCCGGCGCGGACATCGGCGAGCTGTCGTCGGCGACGCCGGTCAGCTTGTACGAGAACCGGCACCTCGACCGCTGGGACGCGATCCGGAAGGTGCGGACGCCGATCGTCGCCGCCGTGTCGGGCTTCTGCCTCGGCGGCGGCTGCGAGCTCGCCATGCTCTGCGACCTGATCGTCGCGTCCGAGACGGCGAAGTTCGGGCAGCCCGAGATCAACCTCGGCGTGCTGCCCGGCGCGGGAGGTACGCAGCGCTTGCCGCGCGCCGTCGGCAAGGCGATCGCGATGGACATGATCCTCACCGGCCGGATGCTGTCCGCGCGGGAGGCGCTCGCACACGGTCTCGTCGCGCGCGTCGTCGCGAAAGAGGCGTGGCTGGACGAGGCGAAGCGCGTCGCGCATGAGATCGCCGCGAAGGGCCCGATCGCAGTCCGGCTGGCGAAGGAGGCCGTCAACCAGGCCTTCGAGTCGCCGCTTGCCGCCGGCGTGGAGCTCGAGCGGCGCTCGTTCTTCCTCGCGCGCGCATCCGAGGACGCCGAGGAGGGGCTGAAGGCGTTTCTCGAGAAGCGGAAGCCGGACTTCACAGGGCGCTGATTCCGTCCTAGAGTCAGGACGGGGCATGACTCGCCGGGTCGTAGTCATCGCCGCCGTCGTGGCGGCTCTGTTCGCGTCCGTGGGGACGGCACGTGCGAACGCGCCCACGGACCTCTTCAGCGGCGTGGGCGTCTTCATCGACAACCCGATGAACTTCCCCGATGCGCCGACGCTCGCTGCCGAGTTGAAGGCGGCGCACTTCACGTGGATCGCGTTCCACGTCGACGACGTCGGGACGCTCGACTGGACACAGCCGAGCTGGATCCAGGTCATGCGCGACAACGGCCTCGAAGTCGGAGCGTGGGGCGCGGAGGGCCTGAACCCGATCGCGAGCGCGGCGGTCGCCGATCTCGCCATTCGCAGCTACGGCTTCGACTTCTACATCGCCGACGCCGAGGGGCCGTACGAGAAGATGAAGCACGCGAACGGCTACTGGCGCTCGTCGATGTTCGTGCGTGCGTTCCGTGCGCTCCAGCCGACGATTCCGTCCGCACTCGTCACGCTCGGCGCGGCGAAGGCGCCGTGGGTGTTGCCGATCGACTTCAACGCGTGGCGGAGCAGTGGTTTCGACCTGCTCCCGGAGGCGTACTACAACCAGTACCCGGGCTACCGGCCCGATCTCACGGTCGCGCATGCCCAGCGCGCGGGGTGGCCGCTCGACGAAGTCCATCCCGTCATCGGCGTGTACCACCACTACCCGGCAGCGAAGTACGTGCCGCTGCTGCAGAACCTCGGCACGCTCGGCTTCTCCGTCTTCCTCGGCGACCAGATGACCGCCGCAGACTTCACGGCGTTGTCCGGGATCGCTGCATCGACGGTCGCGGCCGGATAGATTCCGCCGCATGGCCGAGGTCGAGGTCACGCGCGAGGGCGCGGTGCAGACGATCACGCTCAACCGGCCGGACGTGATGAACGCGTTCAACCGCGCGCTCCACGCCGGCCTGCGCGACGCGTTGAAAGAGGCGCGTGATCCTGAGGTGCGCGCCGTGGTCATCACAGGCGCCGGTCGCGGCTTTTCGGCGGGTCAGGACCTGACCGAGTTCACCGACATGCCGAACGTCGGCGACAGCCTGCGCGCGACGTACCACCCGAACGTGCTCGCCATCCGCGCGCTCGAGAAGCCTGTCATCGCGGCGGTGAACGGCCCGTGCGCCGGCGCCGGACTGTCGCTCGCGTGCGCGTGCGACATCCGCATCGCTGCCGACAGCGCCATCTTCGTGCCCGGCTTCATCGGCATCGGCCTCGTGCCCGACTCCGGCGGCACGTTCTTCATCCACCGCTTGCTCGGCGCGTCGCGCGCGTTCGAGTGGATGTCCTCCAACCGGCGGCTGACCGCGGCGGAGGCCCACGCGTGGGGGCTCGTCTCGGAGGTGGTCGAGGCGGATGCCTTCGCCGCGCGAACCGCGGAGCTCGCCGCGACCTATGCGGCGATGCCGACGCGGGCGGTCGGGATGACGAAGCGCCTGTTCGACCACGCGGACAAATCGACGCTCGAGGAGCAACTGGAGCTCGAGGCGCAGCTGCAGGCTGCGGCGGTGCAGACGAGCGATTTCCGCGAGGGCGTCGCGGCGTTCGCCGAGAAGCGCCCGGCGAGCTTCAGCGGGAGCTGAGGAGCGCGAGCACTTCCCCGTCCTCGGGGAAGCGGTGCTCCTGTTCCTTCGAGTAGATCGTCTCGCCGTTGGCGATCACGTCGTACTGGCTCTTCGCGCCTTCGCGGGCGGTGGCGTCGAAACCGTGTTCCCGTAGCTCGGCCGCGAGACTCGCGGCCTGTCCGTCGTAGCCGCTTCAGACGGGGCAGTACAGGATCTCGATACTCATCCGGGTCGGAGCGTACACTCGGGCCGCGATGGAGCCACATCCGATCCGCCTCGTTGTTACCGACGATCTCCGGCGAAACCGGCTCACCGTCTTCTTCCGGCTCCTGCTTGCGATCCCGCATTTCATCTGGCTCGCGTTGTGGGGGATCGCGAACGCGGTGGTGCTCATCCTCTCCTGGTTCGCGGCGCTGTTCACGGGGCGCGTGCCGACCGGCTTCCATGACTTCATGGCGCGCTACCTCCGCTACCAGACACACGTGGTCGCGTACATCCAACTCGCAGCCGATCCGTACCCGCCGTTCGACGGCAGCTCGAGCTACCCGGTCGACCTCGAGGTCGCGCCTCCTGTTGCGCAAAGCCGATTGACGGTCTTCTTCCGGATCCTCCTTGCGATCCCGGCGCTCATCATCTCGTCCGTCATGAACTACCTCGTGAACATCCTCGTGTTCTTCGCCTGGTTCATTTGCCTCTTCCTCGGCCGCATGCCGGAGGGGATGCGCAACCTTCTCGCCTTCACCATCCGGTACCACATCCAGACGGGGGCGTACTACTCGTTGCTGACGTCGCGGTACCCGAGCCTGAACGTCGGGCTCGACGCCGGTTAGATCGTCTTGACCGTTGGTTGCGTCCGCTCTGCTCCATAAGCGCTCCATGCTCGCTTGGGTCGGATCGCCCTCAGCTGACGCGGAGGAACGGCGCGCACATCGGCTTGCTGCGGTTTCCGGCGGGATCGGAGGCGACGACGCAGAAACGGAGCTGCCGGCTGTGGAGCTTCTTCGGCACCGGCCAATGGACGGCGACCGCCCGCGTGCCGATCTTGAACGCCATGGGTGTGCTCAGCGTCGCAAGCGGCGAGCCGCCCTCGTCGACGTGGACGACGGCCTTGCTGTAGCCGCTGTCGTCGAAGACGGCGAAGTGGAGGATGGCGGTCCTTCCGCGTATTGCCGTTGCCGGGTACGCGGTCACGAGCGGGGCGCGAATGTCGGGTGAGCTCAGCGCATTCGCAGCTGTGAGTCGCTGAATTGCGACGGTTGCCGTCCGGGTGAGATCGTCCGGCGTAGCAGCCGCGAGCGGCACGCCGCGCAGCACCTGCTCCTCTGCAGCGGTCGAGCGGCCGCCGTCGTAGACGCCAAAGCCGGACGGCATGACGACGAGCAGCGGTCCGACGTACCAGAGACTGAGCTCGATGCCGAGAAAGTGCGCGTAGTCCTCCGGCTTCCCGAACAACGAGGGAATCGCTCCGAGGTCATCTATGGAGTAGACGAGCGCGACCTTGACTCGGCCGGCGTGGGCGTAGACCGCGTCGATCGCCTGCTCGAGCGCCGCGGCCACGGCCTGCGAGGGCGCCCGGTTCGGGAAGTAGACGTTCTGCAGGAGGAGCGAGTCGCTTGCCGGGTCGCCGTCGGCGTGCGCCGCCGGCGCCGCCAGCGCTCCCGCAGCGGCAACCGCCGCGACGGCCACGAGCGCCCGGCGGGCGCTCGTGGCCGTAACGGGCCGGATCACTGGGTGCAGGTCGACGGCTGAGGCTCGTCGATCTTCAGCGCGGTCGTGGGGGTGCCGCCGGGAACGACGAAGGTCACCATCACGACGGCGGGATCCGTTGTGCTCTGGTTCTTGACGACGAACGTCTTCGCGCCGGTCTCGTAGAACGACTGGCCGGCGGTGAACGTCGCCGACGAGCAGTCGGTGCCGTACCGGACGACCTGGCCTGAGACGACAGTTCCCGTCAGGTAGCCGGGGTGGGAATGCCAGCCGGAGGTCGCACCGGGAGCGAACGTGGCCTGCTGAGTGACGACCTCGGGCGAGTTCAGCAGCCCGATCGGAACCATTCCGAACTTCGCCGAGACCGCCGGATGGAGGTTCAGCCAGTCTCCGAGATTCGTGATTCCGTCGGTCCGAAGCTGCGTCAGGAACTCCGGCAACTGGTCGACCGAGTACTTCCGGCCGTCCCACGTGATACCGGTGGCGGCTTGCGTTAGGCCGGTGTTGAACGCGAGATTCGCCTGGAGCGAGCCGACCGACAAGATCTTGTTCGACTGTCCCTGCCCCGGCGTCGCCATCGCAACCGTCGCCCACGCGGCGGCGGCGCCGACGGCGAGCACGAGCATCATTCGTTTCATCGTGCACCTCCTGTTCGGTGTCTGGACGCTCGATCGACGCTAGAGCGGAAGGATGCGCGGGTCACATGGTGGCGGCAGGCCAATCTCCGGCGGCTGCCTTCTCGGTGCGACACCGTGCTCGCCCCCTTGACGGCGTCGTCCGGAAGGCGGAGAACCTGCTGGTGGAGAATCTGCGCGCACTCCTTCTCAGCGCAGACGACGATCGGCGCGCGATCGAGCGTGGGCTGCACGACGGGATCCAGCAGCAGCTCGTCGCGCTCGCGGTCGGCCTGCAGGTAGGGCGCGGCCTCATCGAGGAGGATCCGCAGGCGGCGGCACGGCTCCTCGACGATGTGCAGGCCCAGGTTGCGCTGGCGCTCGCCGAGGTCCGCGAGCTCGCCCAGGCCGTTCACCCGCCGCTCCTGGACACGCAGGGCCTCGTCGCAGCGCTGCGCATGGCCGCGGCTGCGTCGCCGATTCCGGCGCGGGTCGACGGGGCCCTCGACGCCGAGGTGCCACCAGAGTTGGCGGTCACCGTCTACCGCTGTTGCGTGATGACGCTTGCGTCCGCCGCCGGCGAGAACGCTCGCGCGACAGTGTCCGTCCAAGTGACCGACGACGTGCTCGAGTTCGAGATTGTCCTCACCGGAGCCCGCGTGGGCTGCGCTGCGCTCGACCCGGTCGCCGCGCGCGTGGACGCTCTCGGGGGCGTACTCGAGATCGCGCCGTCCCGCGTTGCGGGACAGCTGCCGATCATGTTATGAGCCGCCCTCCGCGAGGTACATGATCACGGCCTTGACGCGTTTGTGCACGGTCGTCTCCCAGCCGAGCCCGAGCTTGAGGAAGATCGAATGGATCACCTTCTCGATGGAGCGCTCGGTGAGGAAGAGCGCCGCCGCGATCGCGGCGTTGTTCTTGCCGGTGGCCATCTCGCGCAGTACGTCGTGCTCGCGCGGCGTCAGGTCGTTGAGCGCCGAGCGCTCGGCACGCGCGTTCTCCGCCATGAGCGCCTCGACGACCTTCGCGTCCACGACCGAGCCGCCTTCTGCGACAGCGCGGATCGCTCCGACGAGCTGCTCGACGTCGGCCACACGCTCCTTCAACAGATATGCACGGCGCTCGGTCCCATGCTCCAGCAGCGGCAGCGCGTAGCGCGGATCGGCGTACTGGCTGAGCACCACGATGCCGATCTGCGGGTGCGTCTCTCGGAGGAGATTGGCGGCGCGAATGCCCTCGTCGGTCCCTGTCGGCGGCATGCGGATGTCGGTGAGCACGACGTCGGGGCGCTCCTTCTCCACGGCGGCGAGCAGCGAGTTGAGATCGTCGCAGACGGCCGCGATCTCGATCTCCGGTCTGCGCTCGAGCACCTGCCGGAGACCCTCGCGGATGAGGTACTGATCCTCGGCGAGCACGACTCGGATCGCCACGTGACCCCATAGGATGAACGAAATGGCGCCGCTCGTGCTGATCGTCGAGGACAACGAGCAGAACGCGAAGCTCGCGCGCGATGTCCTCGAGGCCGCAGGACTCGCGACGTTGACCGCCGCGACGGCCGCCGATGCGCTCGCGCTGGCGCGCGAGCGCGTGCCGAACGTCGTCTTGATGGACCTGCGGCTCCCCGACCTGGACGGGAGCGAGGCCTTGCACCGCTTGAAGGCCGAGCCGGCAACGGCCCACATCCCCGTTGTGGCACTGACCGCGGTCGCCGGTGCGCGCGAGCTGCTGCTCGAGGCCGGCTTCGCCGGTTGCGTCGAGAAGCCGTTCGACATCCGGGAGCTGCCGGCGGAGATTCGGCGCCTGCTGGCGCGGGGGTAAGCCCCCCGGCCGGTCGGGTGCTGGCGCCCTGGACGCCTCGCCTCTGCGGTGCGACCATCGTCACGGACCGCTCGACGAGAGGAGACGCTTGTGATGCGCACCATGCTCGGAGCATGTGTAGTGGCTGGAGTCGGGGCGCTCCTCGTGGCCGGCTGCGGCGGTTCGAGCACGAGCTCCAGCAACGAGGCGACGCTGCAGAGGGAGGCCAACCTCTACGAGATCGACCAGATCGAGGTGAAGTTCCACCGGGCCACCTCGACGCAGAACCTCAATCTGATGATGTCGCTCTTCGCCCCCGGCGCGGTCTTCAACGTCGACCAGAAGACGCTCACCGGCAAGCCGCAGATCCGGAAGTGGTTCGCCACCGAGAACAAGGCGTTCATGCCGGGGACGCACTGGGAGTCCGACACCCCGTCGTACAAGCTCAAGGCGACCGTGAACGGGAACAAGGGGACGCTGTACTTCCAGTGCCACTACATCGACCCGAAGACGCAGAAGGTGGTCGCGGTCGTCGGAGTTGACCACAACCTCCAAAAGATCAACGGCAAGTGGCTGATCGTCGACTCGGCAGCATCACCGGCGACGCTGAGCCCGTAGTCGAGGGCAAGCGGACGGCGCTCGCCCGGATCCAGAACCAGCTCGAGCGCGGCGTCGCCCGCACGCCGGCGAATGTGCGCGCGAAGCTTCTCGCCGCGTTCCTCGTGATCGCCGCTCTACTCGTCGTCGTCGGCGTGCTCGGACTGCGCGTGCTCGGCCAGGCGAACGGGCGCGTCCAGCGACTCGGCGCCTTGCAGCTCCATTCGTCCACGTACCAGTCGCTTGCGGCGTACGCGACCGATCTGCGGCAGGTGCTCGCCTTGCGCGCCGCCGGGACGCCTGCCGTGACTCCATACACGGGCGGAAAGATCCTGGTCGGAGGGCGGCAGTGGATCCTGCCGGATGACGCGGCTGCGTTTGCGCTCTCACAGGTCGAGCTTGGTACGGATGAGCCGACGTTCGGCTTCGTGCCGCCGCCGGCAGACGAACAGATGCTCGAGCGGATCCGGCTCGACTACCGCAACATCGACCGCGCGCTGACGAGGATCCAGAAGCTCGACTCGAGCAACGTCAGGGGTTACGCGGCGCAGCCGTCGCTGACGGCCGCCATCGACGCGGACAACGATCTCTTCACGCGCACGATCGGTCTCGCGCAGCGCACCGGCAACGAGACCGCGACGCTCATCGCCGAGAATCGCAGGGCCTACACGTCGTCGCGCGACCTGTTCGTCGGAGTCGGCGCGATCAGTGTCGTGCTCGCACTTGGGCTTGGCCTCCTGCTCGCGTGGTCGCTCATCGGCCCGATTCGGCGCATCGAAGCGCGGCTGGCAGAGATCGCGGCCGGCGACTTCTCCGGCCGGCTGGACGAGCCGAACCGAGACGAGCTCGGATCACTCGCGGCGAACGTCAACCGGATGAACGACGAGCTCCGGCGATTGTACGGCGAGCTCGAGGCAGCGAGCCGGCACAAGAGCGAGTTCCTCGCGAACATGTCGCACGAGCTGCGCACGCCGATGAACGCCATCCTGGGCTTCTCCCAGGTGCTGCGTGAGCAGATGTTCGGCGACATCAACGCCAAGCAGGAGGAGTATCTGGACGACATCCTCTCGTCCGGGAACCATCTGCTCTTGCTCATCAACGACGTCCTCGACCTGTCCAAGGTCGAGGCAGGGCAGGTTGAGCTGGAGGTGGCGCTCTTCTCGCTCCGGGAAGCCCTCGAGCGGGGGGTAGTCATGGTGCGGGAGCGCGCGTCCGAGAACGGCGTTCACGTCTCGCTCGAGATCGCGCCCGACGTCGACATCGTCGAAGGCGACGAGCGCCGGATTCGACAGGTGATCTTCAACATCCTGACGAACGCGGCGAAGTTCACCCCGCCCGGAGGCACGATCGATGTCGGGGCGGCCCGAGTTGACGGAGCAATCCACGTCGCGATCGCCGACACCGGCCCCGGGATCGCACGGAAGGACGCAGAGCGGATCTTCGAAGAGTTCCAGCAGACGGACGCCGGATTGCAGCAGCGCGAGGGGACCGGCCTCGGACTGGCGCTGTCGCGACGGCTCGTGGAGCTGCACGGCGGCCGGATTTGGGTCGAGAGCAAGCTCGGCGAAGGGAGCAGGTTCGTCTTCACGTTGCCTGTCCGGGGCTCGGCATGACGGCACGCCCCCGAGTCCTCGTCGTCGAGGACAACGACAGGAACATGAAGCTCTTCCGCGACGTCCTCGGTGCCGCCGGCTACACGACGTTCGAGGCGGTCTCCGGAGTGGCCGCGGTCGCGCTCGCCGCCGAGCACGTGCCGAGCCTCGTGCTGATGGACATCCAGCTTCCGGACATCGACGGCGTCGAGGCGCTCCGGCGCCTGCGGGCGGACGAGCGGACCGCCGGCGTTCAGGTGCTCGCACTCACGGCGCAGGCGATGTGGGGCGACCGCGAGCGCTTCCTCGAGGCCGGCTTCGACGGCTACCTCGCAAAGCCGGTCGACGTAGGCGAGCTGCTTGCGATCGTGCGACAGCACTGCGCAGGCGACCCATGAGCGCGAGGATCCTCGTCGTCGACGACGTTCGTGCGAATGCAGACTCGACGAGCCCGAGCGCGGTCGTGCCATCCGTCGCTGCAGCGACCTCGTAGCCGTGAGGCGCGAGCACCGTCAGCAAGTGGTATTCGGTTGGGGCCCCGAACGGCGACAGTGCCTCGCATGTCGGGATTGGATAGCGGCGTCGTGCCGGATGCCTGCCCGAGGTGCGACCGCGTCGGTGCCTGTCCAACCGCGGCTTCATCGCCACGGCCGGCCACACGGTCCGACGATAGTGGAGGTAGCCGTACCCCAACAGGGCTGTCAGCCGCATTCTCGCCGGACCTGTGCTGGAAGATGCTGGCTGCATGAAGATCGAACTGGCACAGCGTGAGAACGAGGGGATATCGGTCACGCTCTTCTGGTATCAGGAGACCGACCGGCTGACAGTGGCGGTTCGGGACGAACGCACCGGCGAGGCGTTCGACCTCGAAGCGCCGGCGCTGAAGGCGATGGACGTCTTCAACCATCCGTACGCTTATGCGGCCTAGCTGGCGGCGTGAACTTTGCAGCTGGCTGACGCGTCGGCATTCGCTTGGCGTAGAGGCTGCACTCGTTGTCGCGCTCTACCTCGCCTACGACGTCGCCCGCGGCCTGGCCGCAAACGACGCCGACGTCGCGGTCGCGCACGCGCGGACGGTTGCCTCGCTCGAGCGGACGGCGCATGTCTTCGTCGAGGGCACGATTCAGCGCGCCGCGCGGGCGGTGCCGGGCTTGATCGGATCGCTCGACCTCGCGTATGTGAGCCTGCACCTCGCCGTCACCGGCAGCGTGCTCCTGTGGTTGCACCGGCGCCGCCCCAACGTCTTCCCGTTCGTCCGCACGACGCTGCTGGTTGCGAGTGGGCTCGCGCTCATCGGCTTCGTGGTGTTTCCAACCGCGCCGCCGCGGCTCGCTGCGCTCGGAATCGCCGACACGATCTCCGGCAGCC
>Ga0208219_1000224_pt1 | contig 21454 bp, 24 predicted proteins | sample NGESurshal072012_7_FD_184469 | JGI IMG/M metagenome (GOLD analysis project Ga0208219, IMG submission 184469) | Arctic peat soil microbial communities from Barrow, Alaska - NGEE Surface sample 53-2 shallow-072012 (SPAdes) | ecosystem: Environmental > Terrestrial > Soil > Wetlands > Peat ... | reverse complement strand
CCGCCCGCAGCGGCAGATGGAACGTCGTCCCGCCGACGACCTGCACGGTGACGGCCGCCTTGCCACTGTCGTCGTCGACCGCATATTCGAGCTTCGCGGCCGCGAGCAGCGCAGCCGCGATGACCACCGCGACTTGCATAACACGCACTTTTTTGCATAATATTCCGGTCATGCCGACGGTGGCAATCCTCGGGGCCTCGGGTTACTCCGGCCAGGAGACACTCGACCGCATTCTCCGGCATCCCGAGCTGGAGATCGTGGCGCTCGGCTCCGACTCGCTGGCGGGTCAGACCGCGGCCGCGCTCGACGTCCGGCTGAACGGCTCGCTGCCCCGCTTCGTCCCGAACGAGGATGCCCTCGCAGCAGGCGCCGACGTCGTTTTTCTCTGCCTCGGCAACGAGCGCGCGGCGGCCGTCGAGCCGCCAGCCGGCGCTGTCGTCGTCGACCTTTCCGGGGCGCATCGCCTCGTCGATCCAGAACTCGCCCGCGCCTGGTACGCGGTCGCGCCCGGCGCGTGGAGCTACGGGCTCCCAGAGCTCTATGCGCCGGAGGGGAATCTCATCGCCAATCCCGGCTGCTACGCGACGGCGGCGCTGCTCGCGCTCGCGCCGCTCGCCGGCGCCGTCGATCCGGCGACGGTCATCGTCGACGCCAAGTCAGGCGTCTCCGGCGCCGGCCGCGAGCTGAAGGCGAGCTCGCACGCAGGCTTCGTGCTCGAGAACGTCTCCCCGTACGCGGTCGGCGCGCATCGGCACGCGCCCGAGATCGCGCAGCAACTCGGCTTCGCCGTCTGCTTCGTCCCGCACCTCCTCCCCGTGCGCCGCGGCCTGCTCGCGACCTGCTACGTCCACACGGACGCGGACGTGCGCACGCTGCTCGAGGACGCGTACGCGGACAGCCACGTCGTGCGCGTGCTCCCGGAAGGCACGACGCCCGAACTCGCGCGCGTGCAGGGAACAGACGCCGCCGAGATCGGCGTCTTCGCGGACAGTGCAACGGGCACGACGATCGTCGTCTGCGCGCTCGACAACCTCGGCAAGGGCGCTGCGGGCCAGGCCGTGCAGAACGCGAACCTCGCGCTCGGCCTCGACGAGACCGCGGGGCTGCGGCTGACGGGGATCCTCGTATGAGCGTCACCGCCGCCAAGGGCTTCGTCGCCGGCGCCGTGCACAGCGGCATCCGCGAGAAGGACCGCCTCGACCTCGCGCTCGTGCACTCGCTCGTCCCGGCGACGGGCGCGGGCATGTTCACGATCAACCGCGTCCAGGCGGCGCCGGTCGTCGTCTCGCGCGAGCACCTCGAGCACGCGCAGCCGCAGGCGATCGTCGCCAACTCGGGAACCGCGAACGCAGCCACCGGCCCGGCGGGAGTCGACGCCGCACGCGCGACCGCCGACGCCGTCGCCGCGAAGCTCGGCATCGAGCCCGCGCAGGTGCTCGTCCTCTCCACCGGCGTCATCGGCCAGCCGCTGCCGGTCGAGGCCGTCGTCGCCGGCATCGGCGAGATCGAGCTCGACACGGACGGAGGCGATGCTGCCGCGCACGCGATCATGACCACCGACACACACGCGAAGCAGTCGGTCGCGCACGGCCCGGGCTTCACCGTCGGCGGCATGGCCAAGGGCTCGGGGATGATCCACCCCTGTCTCGCCACGATGCTCGCGGTCGTCACGACCGACTATCCGCTCGAGCCGGGCGAAGCGATCGACTTCCTCCGCCCCGCCGTCGACGCAAGCTTCAACGCGATCTCGGTGGACGGCGAGTGCTCGACGAACGACACCGTCCTGCTGCTCGCCAACGGTGCGAGCGGCTGCGAGCGGAACGACGAGGCGTTCGCGGCGGCGCTCCGCACCGTGTGCGGCGAGCTCGCGAAGCAGATCGTCGCCGACGGCGAAGGAGCCACCGTGCTCGCCGAGATCGCCGTGCGCGGCGCGGCGAGCGACGGCGAGGCGCGCGCGATCGCCGAGCGCGTCGCCACCTCCCCGCTCGTGAAGACGGCGCTGTACGGGCACGACGCCAACTGGGGCCGCATCGCCGCCGCAGCCGGGTCGGCGAAGCACGACGGCGGCTTCGCGGCGCTCGATCCGGACAAGCTCTCGATCCTCATCGACGGCGTGGCCGTCCTCGTCGACGGCATGCCGTCCGGGGACGAGCCCGTGCTCACGAACGGCCACTGTGCGATCGAGATCGACCTCGCGCTCGGCGACGGCGTCGCGTCCTACCTCACCAGCGACCTCTCCTACGACTACGTGCGCATCAACGCGGAGTACCGTTCATGAGCGTCGTGCTGAAGGTCGGCGGCGCGTCGATCGGCAGCACGGCGGACGTCGTGCGCGAGCTGCGCACGCTCGGCCACTCCGTCGTCGTCGTGCACGGGGCCGGCCCGCAGATCTCCGAGGAGATGGAGCGCCGCGGGCTCGAGGTTCGCTTCGTCCACGGACGCCGGGTGACGACGCCGGAAGGCCTCGAGGTCGTGCGCGAGAGCTTCGCCGCCGTCAACGCCGCCGTCTGCGCAGCGATCGGCCCGGACGCGATGCCGCTCGCAGGCGATGAGGTCGGCCTCGAGGCGGAGCAGGTGCCGGAGCTCGGGCTCGTCGGCCAGCCGGTGCCGTCGTGCCCGCCCGCCGTCGTCGCGGCACTCGAACTGGGCCGCGTCCCCGTCGTCTCGCCGCTCGCACGCGGGCCGCTGAACGTGAACGCCGACGAGATGGCGACCGCGCTCGCCGTCGGGCTCGGCGCGCAGCGCATCCTCTTCCTCACCGACGTGCCCGGCGTCTTCCACGAGGGCCGCCTCCTGCACTCGATCCCCGCCGCGGAAGCCGAGGCGCTCGTCGGCCAGGGCACCTTCGACGGCGGCATCGTCCCCAAGCTCCTCGCCGCGTCGCGCGCCGCGCGCAGCGGCCTGCAGGCGGACATCGGCGCCACGGCGGTGGTCGCGTGAGCATCGCGGTCGAACCGCATCTGCTGCCGACGTACCCCGAGACGAAGATCGGCTTCGTCGAGGGCGACGGCGTCTGGCTCACCGGGACGGACGGGCGCCGCTATCTCGACTTCGCGGCCGGCATCGCGGTCGTCTCGCTCGGGCACCGCCATCCTGCGCCGCTCGCGGCCGCGCACGCGCAGCTCGACCGGCTCTGGCACGCGTCCAACCTCTATGCGAGCGAGCCGGCCGCCGAGCTCGCCGCGATCCTCTCCGAGCGCTTCGGCGGCGCGCAGGCGTTCTTCTGCAACTCCGGCACCGAGGCGAACGAAGCCGCGCTCAAGTACGCGCGCAAGGCGACCGGCAAGGCCGGCGTGCTCGCACTCGAGGGCTCATTCCACGGCCGCACGCTCGGCGCGCTCGCCGTCACCGGCCAGCCGTCGAAGCGGGCCGCCTTCGAGCCCCTCGGCCCGGCGCGCTTCGCGACGCCGAACCACATTCCGTCGTTGTACGAGGCCGCGGGCGACGACATCGGCCTCGTGCTGCTCGAGCCGGTGCTGGGCGAAGGCGGCGTCGTCCCGCTCGACCCTGGGTTCATCGCCGCGGCGGCGACGCTGGCGGAGGAGCTCGGCGCGCTGCTCGCGTTCGACGAGGTGCAGACCGGCGTCGGCCGCACCGGGACGTTCTTCGCGTGGGAACAGATCGGCGTGAAGCCGCAGCTCCTTACGCTCGCGAAAGGGCTCGCAAACGGGCTGCCGATCGGCTGCCTCCTCGTCGCCGACGACGCGCCGCGCGGGTTCGTCCCCGGCGACCACGGCTCCACCTTCGGCGGCAACCCCGTCGCGTGCGCCGCGGCAGCCGCCGTGTGCCGCACCGTCGACGACGAGCTGCTCGCGAGCGTCCGCGAGAACGGCGCGCGCCTCCTCTCCGGCCTCGCCGGCCTCCCCGCAGTGACCGAGGCTCGCGGAGCGGGCCTCCTCGTCGGCGCCGTGCTCGACCGGCCCGCGCAGCAGGTCGTCGACGCAGCGCTGGAAGCAGGCCTCGTCTGCCTCACCGCCGGCCCCGACGTCCTTCGTCTCGCACCACCGCTCGTCGTCGACTCGGACGACATCGACAACGCTCTCGCGATCCTCACGGAGGTCACCGCATGAACCGCCAGCAGCGTCACGCCGCCATCCTTCGCATCCTGCGCGACCACGCGGTCTCGACGCAGACCGAGCTCGCCGACGCGTTGCACGCCGCCGGCCACGACGTCGTGCAGACGACCGTTTCGCGCGACATCCACGAGCTCGGGCTCATCAAGGTGCGCGGCTCGAGCGGCCGCCTGATCTACGCTCCGCCGCAAGCGGCGGAGGCCGAGCGGGCGGACGCGATCGCCGTCGCGTTCGCCCGCTGGGCGCTCGAAGTCGAGCCGAGCGGCAACCTCGTCGTGGTCGTCACGCCGTACGGGTACGCGAGCCCGCTCGCGCAGGCGATCGACGTCGCACACCATCCGCGCATCGCCGGCACGATCGCGGGCGAGAACACCGTCCTGCTCATCGCCCGCGAGGGCACGACCGGCGCGAAGCTGGCGGAGGAGATCCGCGGGCACATGCTGCGGGGCGTTGCGTGATCCTCGCCACGCTCCCGATCGGCGAGAACGTCGGCATCGCCTTCTCCGGCGGCCTCGACACGTGCTGCGCACTCGCGTGGATGCGCGAGCGCGGCGCCGTCCCGTACGCGTTCACGGCCGATCTCGGCCAGCCGGACGAGCCGGACGTCGCGTCCATCCCTGAGCGTGCGCTCCGTTACGGCGCCGAGGACGCGGTGCTCGTCGACTGCAAGGACGCGCTCGCGCGCGAGGGGCTCGCCGCCCTGCAGTGCGGCGCGTTCCACGTGCAGACGGCCGGCAAGCGCTACTTCAACACGACGCCGCTCGGGCGCGCCGTCACCGGCACGCTGCTCGTGCACGCGATGCAGGAGCTCGGCGTCGAGATCTGGGGCGACGGCTCGACGTACAAGGGCAACGACATCGAGCGCTTCTACCGCTACGGCCTGCTCGCGAACGAGCACCTGCGCATCTACAAGCCGTGGCTCGACGCCGCGTTCGTCTCGGAGCTCGGCGGGCGCAGGGAGATGAGCGAGTGGCTCGCCGAGCGCGGTCTCTCCCACGGCACCTCGATCGAGAAGGCGTACTCCACGGACGCGAACATGCTCGGCTCGACGCACGAGGCGAAGAACCTCGAGCACCTCGACACGAGCATGCGCATCGTCGAGCCGATCATGGGGGTCGCGCACTGGGACGCGGACGTCGAGATCGCGCCGGAGATCGTGACGATCGCGTTCGAGGACGGCCTTCCTCTCGGCGAGCCCGTCGACGTCATCCGCGAGATGAACGCTATCGGCGGCCGCCACGGGCTCGGCATGTCCGACCAGATCGAGAACCGGATTATCGAGGCGAAGAGCCGCGGCATCTACGAAGCGCCAGGGATGGCGCTGCTGCACATCGCGTACGAGCGGCTGCTGAGCGCGATCCACAACGAGGCGACGCTCGAGCGCTACGCCATCGACGGCCGCCGCCTCGGCCGCCTTCTGTACGAGGGTCGCTGGTTCGACCCGCAGGCGCTCATGCTGCGCGAAGCGCTGCAGAAGTTCGTCGCGCGGCCGGTCACCGGTGAGGTGACGATCGAGCTGCGGCGCGGCGACGACTACACCATCCTCGAGACGCGCGGCGAGTCGCTCACGTACGACCCCGAGCGGCTCAGCATGGAACGGTCCGCGACCGCGTTCACGGCCGCGGACCGCATCGGCCAGCTCGCGTTGCAGTCGAACGACATCGCCGACACGCGCCGGTTCCTCGCGGCACACGGCCATCCCCTGCTCGAGGTGCACGCATGACGCTGTGGGCCGCCCGCACCGGCGTCGCGCTCGACCCGGACGTGGATGCGTTCCTCCGCGCGGAGGACGACGAGCTGCTGCCGTACGACTGCGCGGCGACCGCCGTGCATGCGCAGCGGCTGCACGCGGTCGGCATCCTCGACGACGGCGAGCTGGCCGACGTCGAGACGCGACTCGCGACGATCGCCGAGGAGGGCGCCGCCTACCTCGGCGAGTACGAGGACGTGCACTCCGCGATCGAGGGGCTGCTCGGCCCGGTCGGCCGGAAGATCCACGCCGGCCGCTCGCGCAACGACCAGGTCGCCGCCGCGGCGCGCCTCTATGTCGGGGACGCATGCGCCGAGGCGTCAACCGCCGTCGCGCGCCTGACGGAGACGATCCTCGACGTCGCCGAGCGCGAGGCGGAGACGCCGCTGCCCGGCTACACGCACATGCAGCGCGCGCAGCCCGTGACGTTCGGCCATCACCTGCACGCGTGGGTGGAGATGCTCGAGCGTGACCGGACGCGGTTCGAGCACGCGGCGGCCTCCGCTGCGCCGAGCCCGCTCGGCGCCGGCGCCCTCGCGGGGTCGACCCTGCCGCTCCCGCTCCCGGAGTCGCCGATGCGCAACTCGCTCGATGCCGTCGCGGACCGCGACTTCGCGCTCGACTACTTGTACGCGGCCGCGGTGCTGTTCACGCACCTGTCGCGCATCGGCGAGGAGATCGTCCTCTGGTGCACGTCGGAGTTCGGTTTCGTCCGCCTGCCGGAGTCGGCCTCGACGGGCTCGTCGATGATGCCGCAGAAGCTGAACCCGGACGTCGCCGAGCTCGCGCGCGGGAAGGCGGGCACCGCGATCGGCAGGCTGACCGGCCTGCTCGCGGTCGTGAAGGGCCTGCCGCTCGCGTACGACAAGGACCTGCAGGAGGACAAGACGCCGCTCTTTGCGACGCGGCGCGACGTCCGCGGCGCCCTCGCCGCGCTCGGCGCGCTGATCGGCGGCCTCGACCTGAACCACGAGCGGCTTGCCGCCGCCGTCTCCGATCCGCTCCTGCGTGCGACGGACGCGGCCGAGGCGCTCGTCCGCGACGGCGTTGCGTTCCGCGACGCGCACGAGCAGGTCGCCGCCGCCGTCCGCGGAGGCACCTTCGTCGCGCCCGACCGCGACGCTCCGCGCGCCGCTCCCGGCCCCGCCGGCGTCAAGACGGCACTGAACGACGCGCGCCTCCGCCTCGCCGCGCGCGCACTCGCCGACACGACGCGTGCGCTCGTCGGCCGCGACCTGACGACGCTGACGACCTGGAGCGCGTACGAGCTGCGCCTCGTGCTCGACCTCGCGGAGCATCTGAAGTCGGCGCAGAAGAACGGCATCGAGCACCGCCTGCTTCCCGGCCGCACGCTCGGCCTGATCTTCGGACGGCCCTCGACACGCACCCGCGTGTCGTTCGCGGTGGCGATGGAGCAGCTCGGCGGCTCGGCCATCGCGCTCAACACGTCGGAGCTCCAGCTGTCGCGCGGCGAGTCGCTCGAGGACACGGCGCGCATCCTGTCCGGCTACCTCGACGCGCTTGCGGTGCGCTGGCCCTCGCAGGCCGACCTGGAGACGCTCGCCAACTTTTCATCCGTGCCCGTGATCAACGCGCTCACCGACGACGAGCATCCGTGCCAGGCGCTGGCGGACGCGCTCACGATCCGCGAGCGCTTCGGCGGTCTCGACGGCGTGCGCGTCGCATACCTCGGCGACGGCAACAACGTCTGCGCATCGCTCCTCGTCGCGTGCTCGGCGCTCGGCGCCGAGGTCGTCTGCGCAACACCGCGCGGCTACGAGCCCGGTCCGGGCGCACTCGGCGCCGCGGTCGCTTTCGGCGGCAACGTCACGCTGACCGACGACCCGTACGCGGCCGTCGCCGGCGCGCAGGTCGTCTACACCGACGTCTGGACGAGCATGGGCGAGGAGGACGAGCGCGATCGGCGCCTCCGGGACTTCGCCGGCTTCGGGATCGACGCCGACCTGCTCGCGGCCGCCGCGGCCGACGCGATCGTCCTGCACTGCCTTCCAGCGCACATCGGCGAGGAGATCTCGGGCGACGTGCTGTACGGCGGCCAGTCGGCCGTCTGGCAGCAGGCGGAGAACCGTCTGCACGTGCAGAAGGCGTTGCTCACGCTCCTCGTAGACTGAGCAGCCTGAGCAACTCGGATCTGACCGACCTGCGCGACCGCATCGCGGCGCTCGACCGCCAGGTGCTCGACGCGCTCAACCAGCGGCTCGAGCTGGTGCGGCGCGTGCGTGCCCACAAGCAGGAGACCGGGGCGCCGCTGATCGACGCCGCGCGCGAGGCGGAGCTCCTCGACGAATTGGCGCGATCGAACCGCGGCCCGCTCGGCGAGCAGGCGGTGCGCTCGCTCTTCTCGGCCGTCCTCGACGTCATGAAGCAAGAGTCACAGGGGGCAGGCACCGGAGCGGCCACCACGCAGGCGAGGAAACCGGCGCCGATCTCGCGGCTCGCGATCGTCGGGACGGGCCTGCTCGGCACGTCTGTCGCGCTCGCCGCGCGTCGTGCAGGCGTCGCCTCCGTGCGCGGCTGGGACGCCGATCCCGCGATGCTGCGTGAAGCGGCGGTCGAACGCGCCTCGTCGCTGGCGGACGCGGTCGCAGGGGCGGAACTCGTCGTCGTCTCGGTGCCCGTAGGCGCCGTCGTCACCACGGTTCGCGACGCCCTCGCGTCCGCGCCTGACGCGACAGTCACCGACGTCGGCTCGACAAAGCGCGTGCTCGCCGCGGTCGAGGACCCGCGGTTCGTCGCCGGCCACCCGCTCGCAGGCGGCGCGACCGGCGGCCCCGCGCGCGCGAGCGCCGACCTCTTCGACGGCGCGATCTGGTTCCTGACCCCGTCGCCGGTGGCCGAGGCCGCGCGGGTGCAAATCGTGGAGAGCTTCGTCGCCGCCCTCGGCGCGCGGACGGTGCACCTCGATCCGGCCGAGCACGACAGGCTTCTGGCGGTGACGAGCCACCTCCCGCACGCGCTGGCGAACCTGCTCATGCGCACCGCCGCCCGGGCGGGCGAGGACGCCCTCGGCTACGCCGGCGCGTCGCTGCGCGAGATGACGCGCGTCGCCGGCGCGAATGCGTCCATCTGGGCGGACATCTTCGTCGCCAACGGCGACCTCATCGCGTCGGCGCTCGCCGAGCTCGGGAGCGATCTCGCCGACGTCGAACGCTCGCTGCGCGCCGGCGAGCGCGATGCGATCGAGCGGTGGATCGCCGAGTCAGCGACGGCGCGCACGCGCATGCTCGAGTACGCGTACCGCACCGAGGCGAAGATGCTCAACCGCATCCGCGTGCGCATTCCGGACAAGCCCGGCGTGCTGGCCCGCATCACGCAGTCGCTTGGCGCAGCGGGCATCAACATCGAGGACTTCGAGCTGCGCCACGTCTCGCCTGAGTACGGCGGCGTGCTCGTCATCCTCGTCGCGGGTGGCGACCAGGCGGAGCTGGCGCGAACGCTGCTCCGCCGCGAGGGCTACTCGGCGGCGTAGCGCCGGGCCAGGTCGAACAACTCGGCGGTCAGCTCTGTGGCGCGGTCGGTCGCCGTCTCGATCTCCGCCACGTCGCTCAGCTGCTCCGGATCCAGGCCGGGCTTGAGGAGGGCGCTGTAGCCGCGGATCACGAGCAGGGCGTTCCGGAGGTCGTGGACGAGCCCTCCAACCAATGCCGCCTGTGACTGTGCGTCGACCGCAACCGCGCTCATGGGCTCAATTTCGTCGCGAAGACCTCTGCTCCCAAGAGTCAAACGCCGCAACAGATTTGCGGCTTACTCCCTAACCCGAACGGACGCTCGGAGGGGCCGCCGAGCTGCGGGCGGGGTCACGTCGTCGCGAGGGATACTCCACACGTGGTCGAGGCACTGAACGTCGATCCCGGCGCGAGCGAGCCGCTTCCGTGGTCGCGCGCAGTTGCGCAGCTCGAGGAGTTGCGGCCCGCCGGCGGACGGGGCCCCCCGTGCTGGCTCGCGACGGCGCGAGGCGACGGTCGTCCTCATGTCACCGGCGTGGTCGGCCATTGGCTCGACGACACGTTCTATTTCGTCAGCGGTCCGAGTACCCGAAAAGCCCGGAACCTCGCCGCCGACAGTCGCTGCACGGTCGCAATCTCGCTCGCCAACCTCGATCTCGTCCTGGAGGGGGCTGCACGCCGAGTGAACGACGAAGCGACCGTTGCGCGGATCGCGGAGCGCTTCAGCGAGCGCGGCTGGCCGCTGACGGTCGAGGGCGATCTCCTGACGGCACCGTTTCAGGCGCCGACCGCCCCGCAACCTCCCTGGCACCTGTACGCACTGACGCCCAAGCGCGCGCTCGGCATCGGCACCGCGGGTGAGCCCGGTGCGACGCGGTGGACCTTTCCTACGCGGGACTGACCCGGCCGCGCACCTCGCCAAGTTCGGTCGCGCGGAGCACGACCTCGTCTCCGTCGGCGAGGAAACGCGTGTTGCCGTACAGCTCGATGAGCGAGCCCTCGGTGCCGGGCTCGGCGCCCGAGATCGTCCCGGTCCCCATCAGGTCGCCCGTGCGCACGGTGGCGCCGTTCGAGGTCGCGTGCGCGAGCATTTGCGGCATCGTCCAGTACAGCGTCCGCGCGTTTCCGCGCGAGATCGTCTCGCCGTTCAGCTCGATCGAGAGATCGAGGTCGAGCCCCCAGTCGCTGCCGCCGGCGAGCTGCGCGATCGGCGGCGGCTCCTGCTCCGGCGCCTCCACGCGTCGCTCCTCGAGCAGCGCGAGCGGCGTTACCCAGGCCGAGATGGACGTCTGGAACGACTTGCCGAGGAACGGCCCGAGCGGCACGTACTCGAACGCCTGAATGTCGCGCGCGCTCCAGTCGTTGAGGAGCACGACGCCGAAGACATGGTCTGCGAACGCGGCAGTGCTCAGCGGCCGTGACGACGGCACACCGACGACGAAGCCGAGCTCGAGCTCGACGTCGAGCCGCTGCGACGGGCCGAACTCGCCCGCGCGCAGCTGACCGCGGGGGCGGGCGACGTCGGTGCCGCTCACGGCGACCGTCCCCGCACGGCCGTGGTAGCCGACGGGCAGCCGGCGCCAGTTGGGGAGGAGCGGCTCCTGGTCCGGGCGGAACATCCGCCCGAGGTTGGAGGCGTGCTCGAGCGACGCGTAGAAGTCGACGTAGTCGGCAACGTCGAACGGCAGGCGCATCTGCGGGTCGGCGATGCGTGGGCCGTCGTGCGCGCGAGCGGCCGGGATCGCTTCACGCCACGCCGCAGGGCCCGCAGCCATCAGCGCGTTCAGCGTCGGCTGCGCGAACACGTCGCCCAGGCTGCGCAGGTCGACGACCTCCCCGCCCTCGGCCCACGCGAGGCCTCCGTCGGCGAATACTCCGAACCCGGTCACAGGATCCCCAGCTCGTGCAGCTCGCCGACGGGCTCGAAGAACGAGCAGCTCCCGATCGAGTGCAGCAGATGCGTGCGCACGTGCTCGAGCTCGCCAGGGCCTGCGGCGCGTCCGTTCCAGCGGAACGACTCGGCATCGAGCTCGAATGCGCCGGGCCGCGCGCGCAGCGCGTCCTCCTCGTCGGCGAAGACGCAGGCTGCGAGCAGGTTGAGGAACCCATGCTCTCCCGCGTCGGTCGGATACGCGTGGTGCAGCCCCGCCGTCGCCTTGAAGACGACGTGGGCCTCGCGGCAGCCGCGCACGAACGCCGCCAATTCCTGCACGGCCGGGATCGCGGCACCGCCGCAGCGGATCTTCGAGGATCCCTCGATGTAGAGGTCGTTGCCCTGGCGCTCGGTGCCGCCCCCGACCACCGCGAGCTCGCGACCCTCGATCTCGACGCCCTCGGGCACGACGAAGCGGCCGAGGAGCCACGCGTCCGGGCTCTCCTGCGCGCGCGCGTCCTCGGCGAGCGCGTCCGGCAGCGTCATGCTCGCCGGCGGGAACAGCGGCGCATGGTCGAAGAGCCTGCCCAGAAGGGCCCTCTTAGCATCCACGAGCGGCAAAGCTACACTCCTCCGCGGGTCGGGCTCCGCGCAGTGGAAGCTTGTGAACCGCGTCAGATCCGGAAGGAAGCAGCGCTAAGCATTCCCTTCCAGGTGCGCGGCCAGCCCGGCCCGTATGATCGTTCGATGGCCGCCCTGTACCGGAAATACCGTCCTCAGAGCTTCGACGAGGTGGTCGGGCAGGAGGCGGTCGTCAGGACGCTGAAGAACGCGATCACGTCCGGACAGGTGCGGCAGGCGTACCTCTTCGCAGGCCCGCGTGGAACCGGCAAGACGTCGCTCGCGCGCATCCTCGCGAAGAGCCTCAATTGCGTGCAAGGCCCGACGGTGACGCCCGACGGCACGTGCCACGCCTGCCTTGCGATCGCCGCCGGCACCTCGCTCGACGTCATCGAGATGGACGCGGCGTCGCAGCGCGGCATCGACGACGTGCGCGAGATCCGCGACCGCGTCGTGCTCCAGCCGGTCGAGGGCCGCTACAAGATCTACATCCTCGACGAGGCGCACCAGCTGACGGACGCGGCGTGGAACGCGCTGCTGAAGCTGATCGAGGAGCCTCCGCCCCATCTCGTCTTCATCTTCTGCACCACCGACCTGTCAAAGGTGCTCTCGACCGTGCGGTCGCGCTGCCAGACGTTCGTGTTCCAGCGCCCGCGGCTCCAGGACCTGCTCAAGCGGCTGCGCATGATCGCGGACAAGGAGCAGATCGCTGCGCCCGACCAGGCGCTTGCGCTCATCGCGCGCGCCGCGCGCGGCTCGTACCGCGACGCCGAGTCGGCGCTCGACCAGCTCGCCGCCGCGACCGAGAACGACGTCACCGTGCAATCCGTGCTGCAGCTCCTCGGCACCGTCGAGGAGGAAGCGCTGTTCCGGCTGTGCGACCTCGTCGTCGACCGCGACACCGCGGGCGCGCTCACATTCGTCGAGGAGCTGTCCGAGCAGGGGCACGACATCGGCAGGCTCGTGACGGAGCTCATCGAGCACCTGCGGCAGCTGCTGCTCGTGCAGCACATGGGCGAGGTGCCGGATTCGCTCCCCGTGACGGAGGAAGCCCGCGAGCGCCTGCGTGCGCAGGCGAACCAGCTCGGCGAGGCGACGGTGATCCGGCTGATCGACCTGCTCGCGGTCGCCGTCGACGACATGCGCCAGGGCGGCGATCCGCGCCTGCCGCTCGAGCTCGCGCTCGTCAAGGTCACGCGGCCCGCGGCCGATCTTTCGCGCGAGACCGTCGCGTACCGCCTGGAGCTCCTCGAAGGACACGCGGGCCGCGTGACTAGTGGCCCCCCTAGTCCGGAGCCCAAGCAACAACCCGCCGAACGCGTTGCTCCCACCGCTCCGGACGTGGCGCTCGAGCAGCTCCAGGAGGCGTGGGCGCGCACGATCGTCCCGGCGGTCGCCGAGCGGTCGATCCCCATCTCGACCGTGCTCGGAGAGGCGCGCCCGGCGCAGCTCGCGGGCGACACGCTCACGGTCGAGTTTCCGGCGAATGCGTCGTTCCACCGCCAGCTCGCGGAGGAGCCGAAGAACGCGACCATGCTCGCCGACGCCCTGTACGAGGTGACGGGCAGGCGGCTCGCGCTCGCGTTCGCCGTCGGCGAGGGCGGCGCCGAAGCGCTCGAGCTCGACGAGCCGGCGGGCGAAGAGCGGATCATCGAGCTGCTGAAGACCGACCTCGACGCCCGCGAGAGGGACCCCGAGTGAGCTTCGATATGAACAAGCTGATGCAGCAGGCGGCCGAGATGCAGGAGCGCGTGCAGCGCATGCAGGAAGAGGCGAAGAAGCAGACGGCCGAGGCATCGGTCGGCGGCGGGATGGTGAAGGTGACCGCGAACGGCGCCGGCGAGGTCATCTCGATCGAGATCGCGCGCGAGGCGATCGACCCCGACGACGCGGAAGGCCTCGCCGACCTCGTCCTCGCAGGCGTGAACGAGGCGCTCCGCTCCGCGCACGCCGCGGTCGAGGCGCAGGCGCAGGCGATGATCGGCGAGTTCGGGCTGGGTGACCTCGGGCTTCCCGGCCTCGGCGGGTAGGCGGCTTGCGCGGCCGCTACCTCTTCTCGAACTGGTTGTGGCTGCTCATCGTCCTCGCCCTCATCGGCGTCGTCGTCTGGGGCTGGGCCTGGGACTTCAGCCGCTAGGGCTAGCCTGAACGGATGCTGAGCCCCGCCGTCGACAACCTCGTCGCGCAGCTGACGCGCCTGCCCGGGATCGGCAGCCGGACGGCGCAGCGGCTCGCGTTCCACCTGCTCCAGGTGTCGAAGACCGAAGCCAACGCGCTCGCGGACGCGATCCACGACGTGAAGGAGCGCGTCCGCTTCTGCAACGAGTGCGGCAACCTCACCGAGGAGGAGGTCTGCGCCATCTGCCTCGACGCGCGGCGCGACCGCACGATGATCTGCGTCGTCGAGCAGCCCGTCGACCTGCTCTCGCTCGAGCGGACGGCCGAGTACCGAGGCCTGTATCACGTCCTCGGCGGCGCGCTCTCACCGATCGACGGCGTCGACCCGGAGCACTTGCGCATCGACGAGCTCCTCCATCGCGTCGACCGCAACGGCGTGCAGGAGGTCGTGCTCGCGATGAACCCGAACATGACCGGCGAGGCGACCGCCGCCTACCTCGCCGACCGGCTGCGGGGACGCGTCCGTGTAACTCGCCTGGCGAGTGGCCTGCCCGTCGGCGGCGACCTCGAGTACGCAGACGAGGTCACGCTCGGCCGTGCGTTGACCGGCCGCCGCGAGATGTAGGCACACTCTCAAACGTGTCCGTCACGCACCATGAAGAGATCCCGCAGCTCGCCGCGGACGTCGCCGCGCGGGGCCGCGACCTGGTCGTGATGAAGTTCGGCGGCACCTCCGTCGGGGACACGCAAAAGATCAAGGACGTGGCCCGCCGTCTCGTCACGGCGCGCGAAACCGGACATCGCGTCGTCGCCGTCCTCTCCGCGATGGGCGACACGACCGACGACCTCATCCGGCTCGCGCACGAGGTCTCGCCGCATCCGCATCCGCGCGAGTACGACATGCTCGTCTCGGTTGGCGAGCGCATCTCGAACGCGCTCTGCGCCATGGCGATCCACGATCTCGGCCACGAGGCGATCTCGCTCACCGGCTCGCAGGCAGGGATCCTCACCGACACCGTCCACGGCAAGGCGAAGATCGTCGAGGTGCGGGCCGCACGCATCCACGAGGCGCTCGACGACGAGAAGATCGTGCTCGTCGCCGGCTTCCAGGGCGTGTCGTCGGAGCACGAGGTCACGACGCTCGGCCGCGGCGGGTCGGACGCGACCGCAGTCGCACTCGCGGCGGCGCTCGGAGGCGCGTGCGAAATCTTCACCGACGTCGAGGGCGTGTTCACCGCCGACCCGCGGCTCGTGCCGGACGCGCTCAAGCTGCCGAAGGTCAGCTACGAGGAGATGCTCGAGATGGCCGCCACCGGCGCGCGCGTGATGATGGCGCGGTCGATCGAGATCGCACGCAGGTACGGTGTCCCTCTCCACGTGCGCTCGGCATTCAGCGACGTCGAAGGCACCTGGATAGGCGAGGAGGATCAGCTCGTGCTCGAGAAGGCGATCGTTTCCGGCGTGACGCACGACACCACCGAGGCGAAGGCCACGGTGCTCGGCGTGCCCGACCGGCCGGGAGTCGCCGCGCGTGTGTTTCGCGCGCTCGCGGACGCGGGCGTGAACATCGACATGATCGTGCAGAACGTCTCCCTCGACGGCGCGACGGACATCTCGTTCACGCTGCCGAAGACGGACCTTCCCGCCGCCGAGCCGACCCTCGAAGGCTTGCGCGAGGAGATCGGCGCGCGCGGGATCGTCTACGACCCAGACATCGCGAAGGTCTCGCTCATCGGCGCAGGCATGAAGAGCCATCCCGGTGTCGCCGCCGACATGTTCGAGGCGCTCGCCGATGCCGGCATCAACATCGAGATCATCTCCACGTCCTCCATCCGCGTCTCCTGCGTCGTGCGGGCGGCCGACGTCCAGAAGGCCGTCTCTGCGGTGCACGAGAAGTTCCGGCTCTTCGCCGAGGAGCGGGTCGGTGCCTGACGCGCGCATCGCTGTCGTCGGCGCCACCGGCGCCGTCGGCGCAGTGACGATGCGGCTGCTGCGCGAGCGCGGGCACGAGAACGTGCGCGCATTCGCGTCGGCGCGCTCGGCGGGACGCACGCTCGAGGGCGGGATCGTCGTCGAGGAGGCGACGCCGGAGGCGCTCGGGTCCGCCGGAGTCGACCTTGCGTTGTTCTCTGTCGGCACGTCGGCGTCGCGCGAGCTCGTGCCGCATGCGGTGCGCGGCGGCGCGGTCGTGGTCGACAAGTCGTCCGCGTACCGCCTCGAGCCGGGTGTGCCGCTCGTCGTGCCCGAGGTGAACGGCGAGCGCGCGCGCGAGCACCGCGGTGTCGTCGCCAATCCGAACTGCTGCACGATTCCCTTAACGTGTGTCTTGGGCCCGCTGCACGAGGCCGCCGGTTTGAAGCGCGTGCGCGTGTCGACGTATCAGGCCGTCTCCGGGAAGGGCGCGGCGCGGATGGAGCAGCTGCTCGCGGAGTCGCCGGCGGAGCACGACCTGACGATGGACTGGAGCTGGGACGGCGACGAGACGGACGAGGAGTCGAAGCTCCGGTCCGAGACGCGCAAGATCCTCGAGCTGCCGGAGTTGCCGATCAGCGCGACGACGGTACGCGTCCCCGTGCTCGTCGGGCATGCGGAGGCCGTGTGGATCGAGCTGGAGGAGCCGCTCTCGCCGGAGCAGGCGTCGGCGGTGCTCGCCGCGGCGCCGTCGGTTCAGCTGGTGGACGTGCCCACGCCGGGCGCGGCGGCGAAGACGGACGACGTGCTCGTCGGCCGGATCCGTCCCGATCGGGCCGGCGAGAACGGCCTGGTGCTCTTCCTCGCGTGCGACAACCTGAACAAGGGCGCCGCGCTGAACGCGATCCAGATCGCGGAGCTGCTGCTCGGCGATCGCGTCGCAGCCTGATGTTGAAGGTCTTCTCGAGGCTTCACGTCTTCCTGTACAGGGCGAGCGGCGGCCGGATCGGAGGCCGCTTCAAGGCCGCGCCGGTGCTGCTGCTGACGACAACGGGGCGAAAGACGGGCAAGCGGCGCACGACTCCGCTGCTGTACGCAGAGGATGCCGGCCGGTACGTGATCGTCGCGTCGGTCGGCGGAGCTCCGAAGCACCCGGCGTGGTACCTGAACCTGCGCGGCAACGCCGATGCGACGATCCGGGTCGGAAGCCGAGAGCTCAAGGTGCATGCGGACACAGCCTCGCCGGACGAGCGCGCGCGTCTGTGGACGCTGATGACGCGGATGTATCCGGGGTACGACGCCTACCAGGCGAAGACCAGCCGCGAGATTCCGGTTGTGACTCTCACGCCTGCGGCGAGCTGACAAGCGCACGAACGGTCAGGCGAGTCGACGCTCGCGCAGCGGGCGGTCCTCACCCAATGGCTTAGCGACGAGCGCGCCGTCTTCCAACGATGAGCATGAACGCCCAGAAGGCGACGTAGACCAGAGCGAGCCACCAGAGGCGGAGCCAGATGGCCAACAGAACGACGACCACGGTCATCACCACTATGCGGACGACGAGTGCGTTGGAGATCCGGCGAGATTAGCCAACCGGCCGCTCGGGGGACATTCCTGCACACTGGCGCTTGATGCGATCCTCTCCGTTCCGGCGCGTACCCGGATGTAGCCCCCTGAGGGACCACTGAGGCATGCATGGCCGGCGCGGGCTAGAAGGACATCGACCAGGTGCCGGACGCGGTAACGGAGAGGGTGTAGGTGCCTGGGCCGATGTAGCTCTCGCCACTTGTGCCGTTGTCGCCGTTGTCGAAGTTGACGGGGCTTGTGTCGTTCGGACTCGAATAGACCGAGAAGATGTTGAAGCCCATGCTGTCAGGCTGCGACGTCCAGCGAACTTCAACGCCGTGCGTCAAGGTGATCGGTGCGAGGGTTTCGGCCCCGTTGCCTTTGATGGTGCGCGCGATCGGCGGCGACAAGACGGTGACCGTGACCGGTGTGACCTTACGAGCACAGACCTTGGTCTTAGCGACCTTCGTGCATGCGCCGGGCTTGAGGTAGATGGTCGAGACGCCATAGGCGGCTGCAGCGCCGGCAAAGACGAGAAGCGCGACCGTGGCGACGAGAAGCGGTTGTTTCACCCCATTTACGGTACGTCGCGCAGGAGGTTGGTGTCAGAACAGCCGTGTGCCGCGGCCCTGTTCAGCGGGCGCGATTCATAACCTTCCCCGACGATACAACGCTCGATCGCCCAACTCCTATGACCCGGCAACTCGGGGGACATTCCCGAACACTGGCGCAGGTGGCGTCTTTCTCACCGGACGCTTTAAGGCGACGGAGCTTTGTTGATCTTGGGTCTTCCGGCGCGAAGCACTCCATGCGCGAGCGTCCAGTCCGTCGTTGTTAGCCCAGAGGGGCAGCAGGCCTCGTCATGCCGGCCGTACCAGCCTTCTTGGGCGATGACCTTGCCGGGCCGGAACCTAACCGCGAGCAGGGTCGCGGGCTCGTAGGGTTTCGGCTGCTGCTGAGGCGTGACCACCCCGATCACCTTCAGCGACTTCCCGCTGCTTGTGAAGATCACCTGTGCGTAGGCCAGGACACCATCGGCCGTTCCGCTCCCGTCGTTGCAGTCGACGGCCAGGGCGGCTTCATCGTGTCCGTCGCCGTCAATGTCTCCGTATCTGACGGGGCTCCAGCCAGCGTCGACGTGAACCGTTCGATACACAGGCCAGCGGTGCGACCTGACCAACGCTTTGCTGCCGTGCAGCCGGATCCCTCCCGTGGCACCACAGACAGACCCCGGCAGCGTGACCGCACTCCACCGGATCGAGCGCAGGTTGAGCGAGGAGGCCCCACAAGCAGTCAACACGAGGAGACAGGCAGAGCACCCAGCTCCGCCCAACAGATAGCGAGCCCAACTCCGAACCACGAGCCTCATCGTGCCACCGCGACCCGAGTGCTCGAGTGACATTCCCGAACACTGGCGCAGGCGACAGACGATGGATGGGCGCGCTATAAAAAGGCAATGCGCTGCGTCGCGCTGATCATGGCCGCGACGGTGGCGACTCTCGGGGCTGCCTCCTCCGGCGGAGCGGGCGTCCGAGGGTCGCATGCGACGGATCGGCTGCAAGTTACGGTCTCGATTAGCGGCGGTGCCTTCGCCCACCTCTGGACGGCACCGGTTCGTGGCGGGGGTCAGTGCTACTTCTTGACCGTCGACCGGCGGGGCGCGGCACATGCCCAAGCGTCCGTCGTTCCGGCAGGCTGCACGCGTGTCGATCACCTATCCCCGACCGCAAAGAATCGACTGGCCTACACGATCACTGGCCCCGATCGCGCGTGCCTTCCGGGACGTACCGACTGCAGAGTGCAGGGCCTGACGTTCATCTACGGCGAGGTCGAGGCCCTGTCGCCAGTGGCGAGAGTTGCAGCCCTGGGGCCGGGTACGTTGCATCCGGTCACTGTTAGGGGGCACTGGTTCCTGAGCAAGCTCCCTTCCCTCGCTGGGTACAAGCACTGGCGACTTGTTGCGTACGGAAGAGCCGGGCAGATCCTAGGCCGCATCTACTTCTGACCCACGCCACTTCGGCAGACTCGTCAGGCGTCATTCGGGAACACTGGCGCAGGCGGTGTTCCTGGTGTCGAGGGCGGCATATGCTCGCGTTGCTTGGGAAAGCCGCCGAACTCTCCCTACCCGCCGGATCTGGTCGAAGACGCTGTCCTGGTCACAGACCTTGAGGACTTAGTAGATGCGGTGGTGGTCGATCGCGATTGGGCGAATCGCCCGGCGCGTGGGTTGGTGGCTCGACGCGTGGAGCTGCGCCGCTGCCGGTTGACCGGCGTCGAGCTTGCGGAGGCCATGCTCTCAGACGTCGCGTTCGACGATTGCCGGCTCGACCTCGCTGGGCTGCGGATTGCGAAACTTGAACGGGTCGTCTTCCGTGAGTGTCGAATGGCTGAATGCGACTTCTACGACGCATCTCTGACGGACGTCCTGTTCGAGGATTGCGAGCTACGGGAGGCAACGTTCAGCGGCGTGAAACTCAAGCGGGTCGAACTCCGCGGATGCGATCTGTCTGGCCTCCGAGGCGTCGAGGCGCTTCGCGGCGCCCGTATGCCCTGGAACGACGTCCTTGAGAACGGCCCGCTGTTCGCAGCGGCACTCGGGCTCGAGATCATCGACTAACGGTCGGGGGACATTCCCGCACGCTGGCGCAGGCAAGTGTCTGCGCGCTACCGGGGTCCGGGCCAGACGGTTACTGGTGCCGCAAAGAGGGAACTGCGTATGGAGACAAGGGAGACAACTCGATGGGGGTGACACCAATCATGAGTAATCAGGACGATGTGAAGGGCCGCGTGAAGGAAGCGCTCGGCGACCTCAAGGACGATAAGGACTTGAAGCGCGAGGGCAAGGTGGATCGCGCTGCCGGCGCCGCGAAAGACAAGATCGACAAGGCCGCCAACAAGGCCAAGGGCGCCCTCAGGTCACACTGACCGACGTCAAGGGTCCCGCACGCAAGAACTCGACGAAACAACCGCTGTTCATTCTGGGTTCGGGCTTTGCCTGATCAGCGCGGGTACCGCGGTAGTCCGTCCCTTGCCGGCGGGCCTGGACTGACCATGACTTCAGGGCTGTCAAGGCTCTGTCCAAAAGGGAGGTAGGACATGTTGTTGTTGATCCTGCTCGTTCTTCTTGTCCTCGCGATCGGCGGCGGACTCGTCGTCTCGAAGTTCTTGTTCCTGCTGATCCTCGTCGCGATTGCGGTCTTCGCGGTCTCGAGGATGGGGAGCAGATCGTCGACCTGAACGCCGCTTTTCCGAATCAGCTGACAACGGAGGTAGAAAATGGGTCTTAGTTTCAGTCTTCTTTTGGCCGCAGCGGGCGCAGTCCTAATCTGGGCTGTCAACGCGACCGTCAGTGGAATCAACATCCACACCATTGGGGTCATCCTGCTCATCGTCGGGATCATCGGCTTCGCGGTTTCCCTCTTTTTCTGGTCGAGTTGGGGAGGCTTCGGCGCCCGAACGCCTGGAGCAGGCCGGTCAACCGTCATCACCGAGCAAGAGCAGCACACCGAGCCGCGGATCTAAGGAATCGAATCGACCCGGCCGGCCCGCGTACGGACTGAACGAGCCTTCATTTCGAGGTGCTGCAACGATCCGCGCGAGCTGGCCGAGCCATCAAGCCTCCGGCATGCCCCGCTGACGCGATTGCGAGGAGAAACGGATGGCTTCGGCAAGCTCCTCTGAGGCCTCTTCTGCGGACCACCATTCGCCTGAACACAGCAAGCGCTAACTCGAAGAGTCGCCTGCCAAGAGCGGATTAAGCGCACGCGGCAGCCCGTCTCAGATTCGATCGAAGCCGCGTAATCGGGTTCGAACCCATAGGAGCAGGCGTTGAACGCGATCTTCACGGGGTGTCTCCGAAGACGCGCCAGCTCGAAGCCGATCGAGGTGGACGCGATGAGCACCGCAACCGCGGCGCCGTACATCACCGCAGCGCACGCAACTGCGACAGCGCTCAGTGACGGCGCTCTCGTGCTGCGCAAGGTCGGGTGACACTCCCGCACGCTGGCGGCATATGCTCGCGCTGCTTGGGAAAGCCGCCGAACTCTCCCCTATCCGCCGGACGTCCCGGATGACTTTG
>Ga0208219_1000223_pt1 | contig 21465 bp, 18 predicted proteins | sample NGESurshal072012_7_FD_184469 | JGI IMG/M metagenome (GOLD analysis project Ga0208219, IMG submission 184469) | Arctic peat soil microbial communities from Barrow, Alaska - NGEE Surface sample 53-2 shallow-072012 (SPAdes) | ecosystem: Environmental > Terrestrial > Soil > Wetlands > Peat ... | reverse complement strand
ACGATGACCTCGCCCGCCAGCTGAATACGTCAGATGGGTGGATCGTGAGCCGGACCGGTGTGCAGCGGCGTCATGTCGCCGGGCCCGGCCTCGCGACCTCCGATCTCGCCGTGGAGGCAGGGGAACGTGCGCTCAAGTCATCGGGGCTGGCTGAGGTCGATGCGGTGATCCCTGGCCACGACCACGCCGGACCGGCCCTGCCCGGCAACGGCACCAGAGGTGGCGAGCCGTCTTGGGTTGCGTGGCGCGGCAGCCTTCGACGTTGCCGCCGTCTGCACGGGATTCCTGTATGCTCTCGCGGCCGGGGCAGGCATGATCGCCGCCTGCGTAGCGGACCGGGTCCTGGTAATAGGAGCCGAGGTCTTCACTGGTCTCCTGAACCCGCATGACAGGACGACACGAGCCATCTTCGGCGACGGGGCCGGGGCAGTTGTGCTCCGGGCTGGAAATATCACGGAGTACGGATCAGTTGGCCCGTTCACACGACATGACGCCGCTGCACACCGGTCCGGCTCACGATCCACCCATCTGACGTATTCAGCTGGCGGGCGAGGTCATCGTTCGTCACGACATCAGGTGGCGTCCACGCACCAATCCCGCACAGGACCGCAGCCCGTTCACCGTTGCTCACGATATCTTTACTCTCGGTCCTCCGGGCATGCGGAACTTCGCCATGTGAATTCATTGCGGAGTGCGCTGGCCGGCGCCCAGCGCGATAGCCTCGCCGACCTCCTGCTTTCGGGCAGCTACTTCCCGCGCGTACTTCTCCTCGTCGACCTTCTCGGCGATTTCGTTGTCCTGCCGCATTAGCGTTTCGAGGTCAGCCTTGGCGTGGTCAAGCACGCCCATGTCTGCGTAGGCGGCCTGCACCTTGTCGCCCCATAGGCCGATGTCGCGTACGCACGGCACGACGCGGCTGAACAGCAGCGACTGGTACAGCGTGAAAAGTTCGGAGTTGTCGACGTATTTCATGCACTCATCGACTGGCATGTCGAGGGTCTCGAAGAACTCGCGGCCCTTGAACCGGTCGCGCATCAGATAGCAGCCCTCGACCACGAACTCCTCGCGCTCGGCCCGCTCCGTGCTGGTCAGCTCGGCGTAGTAGTCCTTGAGTGCCAGCCGGCCGAAGGCCACGTGCCGGGCCTCATCCTGCATGACATACGCCAGCAGCTGCTTGACCAGCGGGTTTGTGGACACGTCGCGGTAGAGCCCGAAAGCTGCCAGCGCCAGGCCCTCGATCAGCACTTGCATGCCAAGGTAGGGCAGGTCCCAGCGGCTGTCCTCCAGCGACTCGGCTAGCAATTTGGCCAGGTCCTGGTTGATTGGGTAGTACATCCCGATCTTCTCATGCAGAAATCGGGTAAAGATCTCGACGTGCCGGGCCTCGTCCATGGTCTGGGTGGCGGCGTAGAACTTGGAGTCCAGGTCGGGCACTGACTGCACGATCCGGGCGGAGACAGTGAGCGCGCCCTGCTCGCCGTGCAGGAACTGGCTAAACAGCCAGGATCCCTGGTGCCGCGTGAATTCATCGCGCCGTTCCTGCGACATCTTCTCCCAGATGCCGGAACCGAACAGCGGATTAAACTCGTCGGGGAAGCCGGCGACGTTGGTGGGGTCAACCTCGACGTCCCAATCGATGCGCTTCTGGGCGTCCCACTGCTTGTCCTTACCTTTCTGGTAGAGCGCGAGCAGTCTGTCCCGATGGTCGTGGTACTCCCAGGTGAAGCGGGCCGCGCCTGCCATCAGTACGTCCCAGGTGTCCACCGGCACGGGACTCGTGTACAGGTCGTACGAACTCACGGGGTAATCTCCTCCGGTTCGAACCCAGCCGGCCGTCGTCGGGCTGATCCGAAACCCATCGCACAGCAGCCTGCCTGCCCGCCAGTTTCGGGACGGGATACGAGACGACCTACTCGTCAGCGGCAACGACAGCACTGTCCGCGTCGGCTACGCCCACGTCTCCACCCGAACGCAGGACCACCAGGCACAACTGGACGCGCTCGCCGCCGCCAATTGCCGCGAGATCATCGCCGAGAGCGCCAGCACCCGGGACGACCAGCCCAGGCTGCGGCGCGTCCTCGACAAGCTGCATACCGGCGACACGCTAGTGATCTACACGCCCGACAGGATCGCCCGGTCGGTGAATGAACTGCTGGTTCTGCTGAGGGACGAGCTTCACGCGCGGGGGATCAACTTACATATCCTGTCCGGCGTGTGCGCGGGACTGCACCGTCCAGACGGAGCCACTATGGCCGACAAGATGCTGTTCCTGGTCGCAGAGATGGCCGCCGAGATGGAACGCGACGGGACACGCGAACAGACCCGCAGCGGCCTCCCCGGCGGCCCGGCCCAAGGCCGCCGCAGCGGCCGCCCCCGCAGGCTGAACCGAGACAAGCTGGCCATCGCCCGCGACCGCCGGAAACGAGGCGAATCCGTGACCGCCATCGCCCGTGACCTGGGCATCGGTCGATCCACTCTGTACCGGGCGTTTCAGCTGCCTGCCCATCCCTGATCAATCCATAGCGCTGAGCCTGTCCCGGTCGATCTCCGTTCTCGAAGGGTCACCCCGCCCGGAGTCCTGCCAAGTTTCGTGGAAGACGTAGGTGGCCGGGACCCCTCCGGCGAATCTGATGACCCGGATTGGCGGGTAGGTCTTCGAATCGATGAAGATGTCGTGGCTCAGGACAGTTCACACCTGTCACATGGAAGGCAGAGCGTTGCGCCGGGATGCCAGCGCGGCTATGACATCCTCGTGTGCGACGGGCGACGCCTTCTCGAAGCCGACCCGGCGCAAGGCGTTGAGCCGGGCTTCCCGCGCGATCATCGCGATTTCGGCTCCTGAGGCAGCGATGGCTCTCTCCGCGTACTCAGCGCAGTGCGAGCGGAGGTCCTCTTCGGGAAGGTACATCTCAAAGGTTTCCCGGCGGCCGTCCCGGTCAGGGAGCGGAACTTCGATATGCAGGCCCAGCCGTCCCGGCCGGAGGATCGCGGGGTCTATGCTCTGCGGATCGTTGGTCGCGCCAATGATCGCAACCTGGCCAAGATCGACGAGACCATCGATCTCGGCCAGGAGCTGATTGACCACCCGATCGGCGGCACCAGTGTCATGGGCCCCCCCGGTGCGGCGGCGAGCGATGGCCTCAATCTCGTCGAAGAACACGACGCAGGGCGCGATCGACCGAGCCCGGTCGAAGAGGTCGCGGACCGCCTGCTCAGACTCGCCGAACCACTTGGTGAGCAGTTCCGGTCCGCGCACGGATATGAACCGGCAACCGCATTCATGGGCGATGGCCCGGGCGAGCAGGGTTTTGCCCGTTCCGGGCGGCCCATACAGCAGGACACCACGTTCCATCCGCAGGCCAGCGTCCGCGAAGACCTCGGGCCTGGAGAGCGGAAACACGAGCCGTTCCCTCAGCGCCGCGACTGTATCGCGCAGGCCCGCCACATCGTCAAAGGTCGTCGGCGGTACCTCGGAAACCTCCCCGCCGATGGCCGAGGGAGTGACCAAGGTCAGCGCCTCCTCCCAGTCTTCCCTCTCAATCTGCAGCGGAGCCTGCGGCTCGGGCGTGCTGGATTCGAGGACCTCGGCAGGGAAGGCACGACGGAGCGCGAGCCGACCGGCCTCATGGCACAGTGCTTCCAGGTCGGCACCCACGAAGCCGGCCGTGCGCCGGGCGAGATCGTCCAGGAGTGCGGCGCGGTTCGCCTCTGCCGCAGCGAGCGGCAGGCCCCGCGTATGGATTCTCAGTATCGCCCTGCGGTCTGCCTCGCTCGGCGCGGGCACTGGCACCTGTCGTCCGATACGCCCGAGCCTGCGGATGGCTGGGTCTATCTCCTCACGGCGGCTCGTGGTCGCGATGACCACGGGGCGCCCCGGCTCATCCAGCAGGCGCTGGACCAGTCCGAGAAGAGATGCCGAAGCTCCTGGCGTCGAACGATTCGGGGTCAGGTAGTCGATGTCATCAATGATCAGGAGCTTCGCGGGATCGGTGTCTGATTCAGCGGCAAACGCCTCACGGAGAGCGCGTTCGGCGTCTGGCGCCGAACGGCTGCCCAGCTCGGGGCCACTAATGAAAGTCACTCGCGCGCCGCTGTGGTATCCGACAGCCCTCGCCACGAGAGTCTTTCCTGTGCCGGGGGGACCGTACAGCAGGACGCCGGACTGTGGGCTGATGCCGACTGTCCTCAGGTCATCAGGCCGCCGCAGCGGCAGCTCGATCTCCCGGCGCAGGAGGGCCAACTCGGAGTCCAGCCCGCCGATATCGTCGTACGTGGGTGGCCAGTCCGCGGCGCCCCGCACCCGCTGGACGACATGTGTCAGCTCCGCTCCGGCCCGGGCGGCCTCGACTGCCTGCCCAGCGACCATGACCGTGGTGAGGGTGTACTCCCCGTTTCCGTTCTGGCCCAGAGGCTTGTATCCGAAGCGCATGCCTGGATACAGCAGGTAGGTTCCAGAGCGAAGGAAATCGGGCAGGCCGGTACTGTGATCGGCAGGGGGCCCGGACCAGCGGGTGAGGCGCAGTTCTACGAAATCGGCGGCCGGCAGGCCGCGCCAGTCGACGCCGGTGACCTCTACCTCTGATCCGTCCCGGACCGCCAGCGCCGCGCACTGCCACGAGTCGAGCGCGACTTGGCCCGTGACGGTGATCACCTGGTTCAGGTCCCACGCCACCCGGCAATAGATGACGGCGGCGGCGGAGGAGATACGTACCGCGACACCGGCATCCAGTCCCTCCACGCTGGAAAAACAGTGCCCGAAGTTCACGTCGCTGGGGGCGAGTCCCTGCACGACTGCGGTTGCCATGAGTTACTCCGGATGGTCGGGCTCTGATGAAGTGATGCGCGCCGCAGGCGCGCCCGCGGCCGGGAACAGCCTGATGATGCACCTGGGCGCAAGGACGTCCCATACCCGTCCGTCTCGAGCGGTGTCGCTGATTGCCTCGGCGACACCCGACGCCGCGCGCAGGGTCATGACATCGCTTCCCAGATCCTCGAAAGCCACGTGGCGCCCTTGGCGCTCCTTGTGCCACCAGGCGATTCTCTGGTCCGGACGCCGCCTTAAAAAGGGGTCAGCGACCATCGCGATCGCCTTGTCATCCAGCTGTATCCACGCCGCGAAGGTCTCCCTGTCGGTCCGGGACAGAAAGAGGCCGTGTCCGGGATGGCTGTGTACCCAGCCCACGATGGTGCCCGCGATGCGCTTGATCTCAGGACTTTCCAGTGACGTCATCGCCTGGCGGATGGTGTCTATACAACTGACATCGAAGGCGCAGTGGTCTGTGGCCTCCGCGAGCTGGGGCGGGAAGACTGCCCCGCCGATACTGACCTTCTCCCCGCCCCGCGAGCCGAGCAGGACGCCGCCTCGCTCCCGTCCCCGGCCCTCCTCCAGATAGCTGAGGAGCGTCTCCGCCAGACCTGGATCCAGGCAGACGTCGCTGAGCTGATCTTCCTCACGGACGCTAGCCACTTTCAGTCACCTCGCGACTCGGAAAGCAAGATCAAGGGCTCTGCCTCGCCATCGGCGAGATAGGTAGTGAGCAGGGACTCACGGAGCCGAGATAGCGCCCGTTCATCGACGAGCCCGTCGGCGACGCGCATCGGCAGCATCTGCCGTTCACCCGAATCAAACACGCCGATCTGCTCGTTGAGGAGATCCCGGCTCGCGTCGATGACGATCGGGGTGAACTGCGGATCGAGCTGCCTCCAGTAGTGGGACGTGTTGTGGTCAGTCCCGGACAAGAACACGCCGAGCCTGGGGTGAGTGTGCACCCAGGTCATCCTGATTTCTCCCGCGGCAATCCCGATATCGTCGGCCACCTGGTCCAGAGCACGGCGCACGCGATCGACCTCAATGGTCGGGAACTCACATCGCGTCGAGCTCGCACTGACCTGGCTGGGGAAGACAGCTCCCAGGACAAGGAGCACGTCCTGGGCACGGGACACCAGGGCCACGCCGCCCTGCTCGGTCCTCTGGCCGGCCAAGGCGTGCACGGCGGCCCGCCAGAACCCGGACTCCAGCGCCACGGCCGGGCAGGGTTGTTCGAGTAGTGACGGCCAGTCGCGAGCAAGCAGGACGGCCGGACGAGGCTTAGCTATCGTCGCCCCAGCCGGGCCGGCCGCTGGCTGCGACGCGACTCCTGGCACAAGCTCGTCCGAAGCCTCGGGCACGGCAGTGCCGACCAGGGCAATAGCCCCGACGCTGGGTTCTCCATGCCTGCCCAGCGAGACTCCTCCGGTCGCCGGGACGACGATCACTGAAGCTACAGCAGGCAATACGAGAGACCATGGCCCGGCAGGCTGACCCGCCAGCGTCAGGTCCATGGCTACCCAGATGACGGCCACGGAGCCAGCGATAAGAAGGCAGCCCACCGCAGCGACGGCTCCCGAGGTGGGCGACCGCCCCGGCGGGGTCCGGGATCCGGCGCCGATACGCCTCAGAGTCAGCGTGAGACTTAGCATTGCGGCCGCCAGCGAAATGGACAGGCCCCAGGCGGCGGCCTCTTGGCAGGTATGAACGTGCCGGTTGAAGGCAATCAGGTAGGCGATCACCAACGCGGCAAAAAAGGCCGTCCAGGCGATCAGGCCGAAGGCCGCCCAGAAGGCCTGCCTGACCTGTGGATGAGCCGGGTCATCTGGCGGGACTGTCATGGTTCTCCGTATTGAGGAGCTGTTTGGCGTACTCAAGAGCGGCCCCCAGGGTTCGTGATCGGGGAGGGGCCGCGGACCAGGCGGTGGCAAACGTGTTCCAGCAAAAGCTGGGCAAGTTCACTCCCGCCCACCTGCAGAAGCTCTTGTGCGCTGGCCAGATATTGACGTGCCTGATTTGCTGATCAGAAGGCGATGCCACCCAGACCGTGGGGATCGGTCCGGCAAGGTTGCTTGTCTCGACGATGAGATCGTAGGCGCAACGCGCGGCGCTCCGCCCACCCCGGATTCCTTCCACCGTTACCCGGACGGCCAGGACTCGCCCAGACCACGTCGGTACTGGGGCCTCGCCTCCGCGCAGCCACGCCAGCATCCCCTGCCGCCACGTCATACTCGCCGCCGAGGCATCCGCGTTTGCTAGCACCGTGATCCCTGGATACTCCGCCCGGAGTCGCCTGACGCCCTCCTCCGTCAGGCTCATGTCACCGGGCCCTGCTAGCGAAATTAGCGTTGGAGAGGACCTGGTGGGTGGCGGCCAAAAGATTAGCCAGAGTTCGCGCCTCGGGCTTTTCCTCCCGCCAAGCTGAGTCGCTTATGCCCCAGCACACATCAGGAAGCTTTACTCCCACGAACGGGCATACCTGACGTGGGTGGAAAATGTTTACATGTTCGATGTCCTGGTCCCGCGGCGAGGCGATCCACATCACGGGAAGACTGGGCTGCAGATTTTTCACGGAGGCCAGCAGTCGGTACTGCATCGGCGTGCGCTGGCGGTGCGTATTCTGGCCTCCCACGATGCCCTCGAGGGTTACGGCGATAGCGGTGATCCATCCGTCCCGGTCAGTCTGCAGTGGTTCAAGGCTGAAATAGAGTCCCTTTGCGTGCCGGAAATCCCCCGGGGGAACGGCCATTGCATCACCCTCTCTGCGCTTCGGGCCCTGATGACCCGAGGGCCGGCCCGAGAAGGTGGGCAGGACACTCCTCCGGATCGCGGTCTGCCGCCCGGTACCCGACCAAGGAATTCTCTGCCCCGTCGAAGACATGGAAGCGCCGGATCGGCTGCTGGCTCGCCATCCGCGCGATGAGCAGGGCTGCTTGAGCGGCGCCTACGATCGCCGCACTCGTGACGATGGATGGCACGGGGGCTTCGCCTAGGAGATCAGTGCAAGAGCGGCGCTCCGGTTCCAGGGCGATCGACTCGCCGAGCCAGCATACGAGACAGCGGCCGTTATCACCGGGGTCACACACATGCACACGGCCGATGAAGCCATCGACTGCCCCGTTCACGAGTGGTATTCCTAGCCGTTCAGCGATCACGTTGAGGCTCCACCGTGTCTGATGATTGTCTGGGCACGAAAGTATGCTGGTAGCCTCGTCAAGGGCCTTGCGCAGAGCGTCAATCTGCGTCCGGTAAGCATTCGCCTGTGGCTGCAGTAATGCATCCACCAGCTCATACTGAACCCCTTCGCCAGCGAGATCGTCGAGTATCTCGGGCGTGATCATCACCTGAAGCGCGTTAATGCGCATTTCTGGAGCGATCGTGGCCAGCCGCTCCAACGCCCGGCGCGCTTTCGGTTGCCCGACATCAGAATCACCAAACAATACCTGCCGATTAAGGTTATGCGTTTCGACGGAATCATCCATGTCGACCAGGGAAAGGCTCAGGTCCGGGAAGCGTGACGCCGCGAGAACGGCTGATGCCCAGCTCCCGAGAGCACCAACGCCACACAGCACCAGGCGGGCCGGGGGCAGCTCGCTGGTTAGGTCGACATCGGCTCCGGTGACGGTGTCACCGTTCAGCACCGGTCCCTCAACGGGTGACCACAGCAGGGGCTGCACGGGTGGCGGGGTCAGCAGGCTTGGCCGGATTGTCACCTGCGGCAACGTGGCATCGGGGGATACCCGCACGGTAACGACCACCGCGTTCTCATCGACGATCTCCGTGATACGTGGCTGGGCCAGTGTCCCGTTCGCCATAACCCGGAAAAGATCGCTGCCGCCGCTCCCGGGCCCCATGCGCTCGAGGACGCCGCCCAGGGCAGGTGACGCAGAGCCCTCTGCCTGCGCTGCTCGGGCCGCAGTGCCGATGGCGGGATAGCTAAGCCAAAGGCGCTCCTCGAACCACCGGGCCACGACCGCGGGCCCGTCGATCACCGCGCCGAGCTGGCCAAGCACGGCTTGGCTGAGCAGGCCACCGCAGGTCGCGGACAGCGCGGCGGTCAGCACATTGCGCGAAGCCGCCGGGACCTCACGCAATGGCGAGGACCCGATGTACACAGCTGTGGGCAACACCTGGCCCCACACAGTGATGGCGTGGCTGCCCTCCAGGCCTGCCAGCTCCGCCGTGTCCGGTACGGCGATGCCTAGGCTGCGCTCCGGTGGCTGGGCAGTCTCAGCAATGTCGACGGTGTCGTCGATACGGCTCACCCGGTCAGCCAGCGCATCGCCGATCGGCCTGCCCAGATCCTCCGCGTGCAGGAGGAACTGGTCAGCCAGGTCCGACTCCCGGGTAGGGCGGTCATCGACGCACAGCCAGATGTGCCCGTGCCGGGTGGCTGCCCCAGCCAGGGCCAGGCACTGAAGCAGATAGCTCAGCGCCGGGCCTGTCCCATAGACGGCCAGGTCAGCATCGGCGATGAGATCTTGGACTACCAGACCGCGCTGACGTGTGTACCTATCCACGGTGCACCCACCCCCCGGTTCAGCGCGAGTGGTTGCTGATGCCGCCCACGACGCGGTCACCCGACAGCCCTACCGACAGCACCGTATTGGCGTGGTCGGCAGCGAGCTGATTATCGACTACTTGCCCATTTTTGTCACGTACGCTGAATGAGCTGCCTGCGGCGACGATGCCGCTATTCTCAACTGCTTGCCGGACGGTTTGCCCCTGCTCTACCTCAACCACCTGACGGTCGTCGGTAATGGCGTTCCTGAACGTCACCGCTGTGCTCATGCGCCAATGCCCTTTCTCGATGATTCCTGTGCTTCTGCCTAGCGAGCAGGGTGAACCGGGCGCTACACGGGGCCCGCCGTGAAACCGGGCTGACCCGAGAGACGCCGGTCCCTGGGCCCGCCCTCGGCAGCAACAGCGACACTGCAGTGCCTGAACTGTTCGGTGTCACCAGGACGACCGGATCAGCGCATGAATAAGTACGGTTATTCCGGTTTAAGGGGGTTCGCGAAAGATGACCCGATTTTGAACATTGCTTTCCTGATAGGCGCAGGACGCACACGGCTTTTCGCCGAGACAGACAGCCGAAAGCCGCCCGGCCCATGGATAACCCCCAGGAGAATCAGAATCTGAGCCTTCCACAACTTCGCCCGAATCTTAACACGATCAATGGCTATGCAATCAAGCACGATCGGAGGTATTTTTGGCCGACTTTCGGGAAGCGGCCCGGCCGCGCCAATGCATACCTTCGGTAGTGTTTTGATTACTTAAAGTGATATTCCCTCACGACGGCCTCCCCCCGGTTACCGAGTCGCGGGTTGCGTGTACGAACGGCCACGATTCCGGTAGCGTGCCGGACCGGCCGTAAAGTTCAGCTGCGCGTGCCATTCCGTCCGGTACAGGGAGGCAGCCTGAGATGCCTGGTGTCACCATCTCGGCCGGCTATGGCGCTGGCGGCAGTGTCGTCGCCCCGCACGTCGCCAAGCTGCTGGGCCTGCCCCTGCTGGACAGGGCGATCAGCTCGCATGTCGCAGCACAGCTGCACGTCTCGGTTCGGGAAGCCGAGGGCGGTGCCGCCCGCCGCTCACTGCCCGATCGCTTCATCAGCGCGCTTGTCCCGCTGGCCGCCGGGGTGATCGCCACGAGCACCGATACATTGCCGCGCGACCTGGCCGCGCCACCTGGCGATGGGGCGCTGTTCCGTGAGCAGGCCGACGCCATCATGCGGGCCGCCCTCGTTTCCGGCGTGGTTATCCTCGGGCGCGCGGGTGCGGCAGCGTTCCGCGGCGAGCCAGGCGTGCTGCGGGTCCGGCTGTTCGGGCCGGCCGAGGCGCGCATCGCCCAGGCCGCCCGGATCGAGAACACCGACGAGGCGACCGCGCGGCAGCGGCTGCCTGAGGTGGACCGGGCCCGCGCGCAGTATGTCCGCCGGCTTTACCGGGCCGATATCGATGACCCGGACCTGTTCCACCTGCACATCGACAGCACCGCGCTGCCGCTGGAGGCTTGCGCCGACCTGATCGTGTCCGCCTACCGCGCTGGCCGACCGGACAGCACAGACAGCGCGTAAGCCGGGGCCCCAGCCCGCTAATAGCCCGGACAGTCAGCGCGCAGCCGGATGACGCAGGCCGACGGACTGCGCGGCAGCGTCACCACCACCGCGCCGTCGGCCCGCACCCAGTGCGCTGAGGCGCCCGCGCCGCCCGGGTACAGCACCTCCGCCCGCGCCGCCGCGCCCGCGAGGTGTCGCACCGGCAGGGTGATGACGCCCGCGTCCTCATCATCCGCCGGGCCGTCCAGGCGGCCGCGGCGCCAGGCGGCCAGGTACGTGACGTCAGCCGTGCGCAGGCCGAGGGCCAGCACCGGATCGGACCAGCCGGGCAGGCCCAGCGGCCACAGCGGTACCGCGCGGGCCACATCCGCCCTGATCTGCTTGTAGACCCGGACACCCTGCGCGACCAGTTCCTGCTGACCCACGCTCATCTGGTCGATGTGCCCGGACAGGTGGATCCGCCCCAGCATGGCGCTGCACAGGGTGAGGGCGATCTCGTCGTCGGTGAATCCTGGCTGCGGGTAGGCCCAGACGGCCGACTGCTCGGGGGCGATCGCGGCCGGGGCCGCCACCGCGATGGCCGGGTAGCGCAGGAAATCCTGCTGGTCGCTGGTGGACTGCAGCTGGAGCCGGGACAGCAGGGCGTAGTCCGTCCGCATCCCGCCTGACGCGCAGTTCTCGATGGTCAGCCCCGGATGGCGGTCGAGCACGCGGTCCAGCCACGCCAGGTGGGCGCGGTTGTGCTCCAGCATTCCCGCGCCCACACTCAGCCCGCCAGTGTCGGTGCCCGGACCGACCGTTATGTTGTAGTCAAGTTTGAGGTAGCCGACCCCGAGATTGCCGACGACGAAATCGATGCTGTCGTCCAGGTGCCGCAACGCGGCCGGGTGGCGCAGGTCCAGCTGGTAGCGGGCCTGCTCGACCACGCGCTGCCCGTCCCGGCAGAAGAACGCCTCGTCCGGCAGCTGGCCGGCGACCGGGCTGCGTACCCCGATGACCTCCGGCTCCAGCCACAGGCCCGGCGTCATCCCGCTGGCCCGGATCTGGTCCAGGACCGCGGCGAGACCGTCCGTGAAGCGGGTCGCGGAGGGCCGCCACAGGCCGATGCTGTCCCACCAGTCCTCCCCCGGCTCGGCGTACCAGCCCGCATCGATGCAGAAGTACTCCGCCCCGGCCTGCGCGGCGGCGGCGATCAGCGGCAGCAGCCGCGCCGTGCTCGGATCGCCTTGCAGGGTGTTCATGTAGTCGTTGAAGATCACCGGGAGCCGGCGGTGGTCCTCATGCGGCCGCCGGGCCGCCCGGCGCGCCGCGGTCAGGCCGGCGATCGCGCCCTCGAAGCCTTCGTCGCTCACCGCGACGGCGACCGGCACCGTGGTGAAGGACGAGCCCGGGTCCAGGCGCAGCCGCCAGTGGTGCTCGGCGTCGGTCGGGCCCAGCAGGGCCAGGTACGCGCCGCCCACGGACTCCCCAACCTGCCAGTGCCAGCCGCCGTTGTGCTCGATCTGCCATGCCCACGCGCGGCCGGTGCGCCGGTCGGCGAGCGCGCCCATCGGCAGGTAGCTGCCGGAGGACCAGGTGCCCTCGCTGGTGAAGCCGGTCCGGCCGCGGGGGCGCGCCCAGCCGTGCGCGGCCCGGTTGAGGTCGGGCAGGACGCCGCGCAGCGGCCGCCGCTGCCACCGGCCCTCGGCCAGCCAGTCGTTCTCGGCCCACAGCAGATCGAGATCGGCCAGCTGCGCGGTCCCCGGCCCGTCGGGCAGGCCGCCGGCCAGGAACGAGGTCACCGATTCGACCGTCACAGGCTGGCTGCCGCCGTTCATGAGGGTGACCCAGCTGCGCAGTACGCCCTGGCCAGTCAGGACACGGTAGAAGACCTCAGCCCGCAGGCCCGTCACCGGATCCTCGAGCTCGATCCGCAGCTGGCGCCAGGCGCCGTCGATCCCCTCCTCGTGGGCGACATACCGGAACCGCTGCCCGGCCGCGGACTCCGCGTACCGGCTGCCCGACCAGGTGCGCCCCGCCCCGGCCAGCAGGACGTCGCAGAGCGGCAGCCCCCTGGCCTGCCCGGTCCCGCCTGACGGTCCCGCCGCGTCTGACGGTTCCGCCCCGGCTGACGGTTCCGCCCCGGCTGACGGTTCCGCCCCGGCTGACGGTTCCGCCCCGCCTGACGGCCCCGCCGCCAGGCGGACCAGGATCACGGTTCCGTCCGCGGCCACATCGATCTGGAGATCGATCCATCCGTCCGACCAGCCGATGCGCCCTGTACGGATCCCAGTAGTCAAGTAACCCTCCTCGCTGACGGCGGTACGCCTGGGCCACGTTCCCTAAGTTGGGACTCGAAGATGCTTGACACCTTTTTGTGTGACCGTTCACAATCCTGGCATGGATGTGAACGGTCACACAAGCGGCGACGTGACCCGGCGGGGCCGCACGGTCAGCATTCGCGACGTCGCGGCCGCGGCCGGGGTCTCGTACCAGACCGTCTCCCGCGTGATCAACGACCACCCGCGCGTCAAGGCGTCAACCCGCGAGGTCGTCCTGGCCGCGATCGACGAGCTCGGCTTCCGGCCCAGCCGCGCGGCCCGGGCGCTGGCGGGCGGCCGGGTCACCGCGGTCACCGTGCTGACCTCGAACACGACGCGCTACGGCTATGCCTCCGCACTGCAGGGAATCGAGGAGGCGGCCCGGGCCGCGGGCTTCGCGGTGGGCGTCAGGGTCGTGGAGTCGGCGGACCCGGACGTGGTCGCCGACGCGCTCGGCCGCGCCATCGAGCCGGGAACCGCCCTCATCGTGATCGCCTTCGACCGGGCCGGCACCAGCGTCCGGGACGCGGTACCAGCGGGCGTGCCGATGGTGGCCGCCGTGGAAACCCCGGTCGGCGACGAAGGCGCCGGCCAGCCGTGGGTGTGGATGGACGACCGGGAGGCCGCCCGGGAAGCCACGCGGTTCCTGCTGGGACTCGGCCACGCGACGGTGCACTACGTCGCCATCCCGTCCTCGACCGCGAACAGCCAACGCGCCGTGGGCAGGCGGATGGCGCTGGAGGAGGCAGGCGTCCCCGTTCCCGAGCCCGTCCAGGCGGGCTGGGATCCGCTCTCGGGGTACCGGGCCGGCCAGGCGCTCGCCGCGGATCCCGGCGTCACCGCCGTCCTGTGCGGTAACGACGACCTTGCGCTCGGCGTGATGCGGGCCATGCACGAGGCGGGCCGGCGGATCCCGGAGAGCGTCAGCGTCGTCGGCTTCGACGACACCCCCGCGTCGGCGTTCTTCACTCCCGCGCTCAGCACGGTCCGGCTCGATTTTGTCGAGCTCGGCCGGGCCTGTGTCGCCCACCTCCGGCCCTTCCTTGACCCGCTGCGGGCGCCGGAGCCCGCGCCGTGGCCGCGGCCGCGGCTCATCACGCGGGAAAGCACCGGTCCCGCGCCGGCACGGCCCGGCGGGCAGCCGGATGCCCGCCCGCACCCAGGAGAGTGACCACGCCCCGGGCCAGGGGCTGCACCAGACCGTTGAACACGGCTAGCAAAGGAGCACTTCGTGATCTCTAACGGTAGGTACGGGATGGCAGGACGCGCGAGGGACCCGGGAAGACGGCGGGTCAAGGGAGGGAAGTCCCGGGCGCTGGCCGCCGCCGCGGCTGTGGTGGCCCTGGCCGGCTGCGGGGGCACGGCCGCGACGAACAGCGGCAGCAGCGGCGGATCGGTGGTGAACATCACCTGGCAGACCATGTGGTCCGGGGCCACCCTGACGCTGCTGGACCAGATGGTCACCGCGTTCAACAGTTCCCACCCCGGCATTCACGTCACGGAGTCGAACATCCCGAGCGCGACGGGGGACGCGAAGCTGCTGTCGGAGATCTCGGCCGGTGACCCGCCGGACGTGTTCACCGAATGGAATCCGGTGCTCGGCGAGTACGCGGCGAACGGCTCGATCCAGTCGCTGGCCCCGTACCTGACCGGGAAATACGCGGGCCTGGAAAGCTGGGAGTACCCGATCGCCCGGGACGGCGGCCTCTACAAGGGCAAGCTGTACGCGCTGCCGATGTCGATGAACTCGTGGGCGCTGTATTACAACAAGAGCCTGATGAAGGCGGCGGGCATCACTTCCCCGCCCACCACGCTGGCCCAGCTCTACGCCGACCAGGCCAGGGAATGGAAGATCTCGGGGAACAAGATCACCGAGATCGGCTTCTACCCGCTGTACAGCCAGGGCTTCGAGTACTTCGGGAGCTTCTTCGGCGCGGTGAACTGCTTCAGCTCCAGTGGCCAGTACTCCCTGGCCAGCTGCAAGGGCGCGAAGACAGAGGCGAACTTCTTCGCCCAGTACGACAAGTACCCGTACTCCGACATCTCCGCCCTGCAGACCGCCTACGGGGCCGTTGCCGGAGGCGACGACGACGCGTTCGTCGCGGGCAAGGAAGGCTTCAACATGGACGGCCCGTGGGAGGGCGCCCAGAACATCCCGGACACGAACCCGAAGATGGTCGGCAACTTCGGTGTCGTGGCCTTCCCGGGCACCGAGCCCGGGCCGAGCACGTTCGGGCAGGGCAACTACAACATCATCCCGAAGGGTTCGGCCCACCCCCAGGCGGCCTTCACGTTCATGGCCTGGCTCGCGGGCTTCGACAACACGAAGTTCACCTCGACCATGGACCCGAAGGGCGGCTGGATGCCAGCCTCGCCGCAGATCGCGGCCGCACCCGCGTACCAGAAGTGGCTCAAGGCGAATCCGTGGCTGGACATCTTCGTGAAGCAGATGTCGAGCCCGTACTCCGTGACGCCCGCCCTGACCACCCATGAGTCGGAGTTCGAGACGGCCGAGGCGACGGCGAGCGAGGACATCGCGGAGAAGACGAAGTCCCCGGACGCGGCCCTGGCCTACATCGACTCCACCTCCAACAGCGGCGCCGGAGGCTAAGGGACATCGTGGCCGGCCGGTAGCCGGTCTTCACGGGCCGCGGTCGCGACCCAGGCCCGTGAAGACCGGCCGGAGATGACAGAGGTGTGCACATGAGCGCGTTGACGCGGCGGACGGCCATCTCGCGGGGCCCGGCTCCCTGGCTGCGCCGGGAGCGGCCCAGGCTGCGCGGGGGGCGCCGGGTGAGAATCGGGCTGCTGTTCGTGAGCCCGTGGGTCCTGGGGTTCCTGGTGTTCTACCTCTACCCGTTCTTCGCGACCCTCTACTACAGCTTCACGGCCTTCACCGGGGTGGGAAACCCCAAGCTCACCGGCCTGGCGAACTACTCGGAACTATTCCATGATCCGTTGTTCCGCACCGCGCTGTTCAACACCTTCTACTACACGGCCCTGGAGGTGCCGCTCTCGACGGTCGTCGCCATCGGGCTCGCGCTGCTGCTGAACATGAACGTCCGGGGCCGGGCGTTCTACCGGACGCTGTTCTACATTCCGTCGATCGTGCCCGTCGTCGCCTCGTCCATGATCTTCGTCTGGATCTTCCAGCCGTCGTTCGGCGTGGTCAACTCCCTGCTCTCGGACGCCCACATCCAGGGACCGGCGTGGTTCTTCTCGATCGCCTGGTCGAAGCCGACGTTCGTTCTGCTGGGACTGTGGGGGCTGGGCCAGCCCATGGTGATCTACCTGGCCGCGCTGCAGGGAGTCCCCAGGGAAATGTACGAGGTGGCCGCCCTGGAAGGCGCCGGGCCGATCCAGCGACTGCGGCATGTGACCCTGCCGATGATCAGCCCGGTCATCTTGTTCAACGTCATCATGTCGCTGGTGCTGTCCATTCAGTATTTCACCCAGGCCCAGGTGATCGAGAACCCGGCCGGGAGCCCCGGCACGTCGACCATGTTCTTTGTCATCTATTACTACCAGCAGGCGTTCCAGGATCTGCATCTCGGATATGCCTCAGCGATGGCCTTCATGCTGTTCATCCTGGTGCTGGCCGTCACCATCGGGCTGCTGAAGTCGTCATCGGGATGGGTGTACTACGAAAATGAACAGCAGTAACGGACGGGGGGCGGGTGGCTGATATGGGAATCGCGAGGCCCCAGGTAATATCCAAGCCCCTGCCCCCGCTGCCGCCTGCACCGCCGCGGCCCCGCCGGGCCCCCCGCAAGCTCGGCGCCAGCGCCGTCAAGCATCTCGTGCTGATCACGGTGGGCGCCATGTTCGCCCTGCCCCTGGCCTGGATGCTGCTCAGCTCGGTCAAGTCGGCCGGCCAGACCCTCACCTTCCCCGTGGTCTGGTGGCCGCACCCCTTTGTGTGGGACAACTACCCGCGCGTCCTGTCGTCGCTGCCGTTCGGCCGGTTCTTCCTGAACACGTTCCTGTACTGCGCCGTGACGATCGTGGGTGTCTGCATCTCGAGCAGCCTGGTGGCGTACGGGTTCTCCCGGCTGCGCTGGCGCGGGCGGAACTCCCTTTTCTACGTCATGCTGATGACGCTGCTGCTCCCCTTTGTCTGCACCCTGATACCGCTGTTCATCCTGTACAAGCACGCCGGCTGGATCGACTCGTACCTGCCCCTGGAAGTACCGACCTTTTTCGGCAGCTCGGTTTTCAGCACCTTCCTGCTCCGGCAGTTCTTCATGACGATCCCGCCGTCGCTGTCTGACGCCGCGCGCGTCGACGGCGCCAATGAGTTCTACATATACAGCCGGATCATCCTTCCCCTGTCGAAACCGGCCATGGCGTCCGTGATCCTCTTCCAGTTCATTTACTGCTGGAATGACTTCCTGGGCCCGCTCATCTACATCAACACCGAGTCGAAGTACCCGCTCAGCCTGGGCCTGGCCCTGATCCTCGGCGACTACACCACGAACTGGTCATGGATCATGGCCGCGGCGGCGGTGGCCACGGTCCCGATCGTCGTCTTGTTCTTCCTGACCCAGCGCACCTTCATCCAGGGGATCGCCATCACCGGCCAGAAGGGATGACGTCAGTGGCATCGGTGCAGCAACGGCAGGCAGCGGGCCGGTCCCGGCCCGGCACCGCCGGGACGCGGCCCGGTCTTACCGGGATGCGGCCCGGTCTCGCCGGGACGCCAGTCATGGCGGCTCTGGGCTCGGCCTTCAATGTCCTCGCCCTCAACCTCGTCCTGCTTGTGGCGTCACTGCCGGTGGTCACGCTGCCGATGGCCATCCACGCCGCGACCACTGCACTCGACCGGTGGCGCGGTGAGGGCGAGGACCGCGTGGTCCGCGAGTTCCTCATCACCCTCCGGTCCAGCCCACCCGGCCGGACCACGGCGGCCGTCGGGGTCCCGATCGCCGCGATCGGCGTGGGCGTGGCCGAGGCCCGCTACTTTCTGGGCAGTTACTACCTGCACGGTGGCGGCCTGGTGTCCCGGGCCGGCCTGGGCCTCGGGCTCGGCGCACTGCTGATCACCCTCACCGCTCTCGGTTACGTGTTCCTGCTGGCGGCCCGCCACCCGGGGCTGCCCGCAGCCGAACTCTGGTCGCTGTCCGCCCGGCTGGCGGTCCGCAACCTGCTTGTCACCGGGCCGCTGTTCCTCGCCGAGATCGCGGCCGCGGGCACCGTGATCCTGATCGACCCGCCCCTGCTGATCCTCGGCGTGCCGGTTCTGCTTCTCCAGCTGATGTGGCTCACGGCCCGGCTGGGGCTGCGCCGGGCCGGGCTGGACGCAGCCGGGCCGCCCGCGACACCGGGACCGGGTCATGACCGGTGAGCGACGGGCGGCCATCGTCGGCACCGGTTCACGGGCCCGGCTGTACACCCGGGGCCTGGCCGGCCGTGACCGGTACACGGTGGCCGCGCTGTGCGACCCGAGCGCGACCCGGATGGCTTACCACAACCGGCTGCTGGCCGCGGCCGGGCAGAGCCCAGCGGCGCAGTGGCCTCCTGGGCGCTTCACCGAGATGCTCACCGGGGAGCGCATTACCGATGTCGTCGTGGCGACGGTGGATGCCCTGCACGATCGCTACATCATCCCGGCCCTGGAAGCTGGCTGCCGGGTCGTCACCGAGAAGCCGATGACGGTCGACGCCGCCAGGTGCCAGTCGATCCTGGACGCGGCGAGCCGGACCGGGAACCCGCTCGTCGTCGGCTTCAACTACCGGTACAACCCGGTTCATGAGCGGGTCTGGCGGCTGCTGCACGACCAGGCCATCGGGGAAATTATTTCGGTGCACTTCGAGTGGCTGCTCGACGTCTCGCACGGCGCGGACTACTTCCGCCGCTGGCACCGCGAGAAAACCCGCAGCGGCGGCCTGATGGTGCACAAGGCCAGCCATCACTTCGACCTGGTGAACTGGTGGCTGGGCAGCGAGCCCCGGGAGGTGTTCGGCTACGGCCGGCTCGGCTTCTACGGGGCCGATGCGGGGCGGCGCCACGGGCTCCGCCACGAGTACCAGCGCGCGCATAACTCACCGCACGCCGCCCGGGACCCCTTCGCCCTCGACATGGCGGGCAACCAGGCACTACGGGAGCTGTACCTCGACGCCGAGGCCGACAGCGGTTACATCCGCGACCGGAACGTCTTCGACGGCGACATCAGCATCGAGGACGACATGGCGGTACTGGTGCGGTACGCCAGTGGCGCGTCGATGAGCTATCACCTGACGGCGTACTCCCCGTGGGAGGGCTGCCGGGTGACGTTCAACGGAAGCGCCGGACGGCTGGAACTCGAGGTCGTGGAAAGCAGCTGGCAGCGTCCGCGCGCTGCCGGACCGGCCGAGGACGGCCCGGCTAAGGACGGCCCGGCTAAGGACGGCCCGGCCGGGGGCGCCATTCACGGGGAAGCCGCCATGGCCAACGCTGGCGGGGTCACGATCCGGCTGCGCCGGCTGTGGGAGCCGCCTGCTGACATACCCGTGGTGATCGGGCACCACGGCCACGGCGGTGCTGACGAGCGGATGCTGACTGCGCTGTACGGGCCGCCGGCCGCCGCTGAGCAGGCGGAGTCGGGAGAGCAGCCGGAGTCCGGCGATGCGGCCGGGCAAAGAGCGAGCCAGCGCGACGGCGCCTTCGCGCTGGCGGTGGGCGTGGCGGCCAACGAATCCTTCCGCACTGGGCGTCCCGTCCAGATCGCCGACCTGATCCCGGGCCTGGTCCGCCGGTAGCCGCTGGCGCCGGCCTGGGCCAGCGGCTGCGTGTCGTGATCGCCGAGGACGCGGCGATCATGCGGGACGGCCTGACCCAGACCCTCACCCGGCGCGGTCACGACGTCGTGGCCGCGGCGGCCGACGGGGAGTCGCTGCGCCAGGCGGTCGCCACCTGCCGGCCGGATGTCGCCATCATCGATGTGCGCATGCCGCCCAACCACACCGACGAGGGACTGCGTGCCGCCCAGGCGATCCGCCAGGAGCATCCCGGGGTGGGCGTGCTCGTGTTCTCCCAGTACATCGAGACCCGGGCCGCCGCGGACCTCCTGGCCGGCGCCCCGGAAGGCGTCGGCTACCTGCTGAAGGACCGGGTGGCCGACGTCAGCGACTTCATCGACGCGCTCACCCGGGGCAGCGGCGGGCGGCGCCGTTCTTGATCCGGAAGTCGTCCGGCATCTCCTCAAGGCCAGCCGCCGGGGCGACACGCTGGCCAGCCTCACGCCCCGGGAACGCGAGGTGCTCTCGCTCGTCGCCCAGGGACGCTCGAACTCCGCCATCGCCAGCGCGTTCACCATCTCTCCCCGCGTCGTCGAGAAGCATGTGGCCAGCATCTTCGCCAAGCTCGGCCTCCCCGCATCCACTAACGACAACCGCCGGGTGCTGGCCACGATCAGATACCTGGAGTCTTGACGGCGTGGCCGCCTATCGGGTCGAAGGACCACCCGGAGGCGGTCAAAGGTTCACCTAGAACCAGGTCACGCCGGACTCATCCGGGACGCAGCGGCCGGCTGGCGGCAGGCCGCCGCCGGCGGACTCCACGTCTTCCATGAGGCCTATGTCGGCGTATTCGTGGTCGACCGGGTTGCCCAGCTCGTCGTAGAGCCGCCACCGGCGGCCGAACTGGATTCCCGGGCGCCCCGCGGCGTGGAACAGGGCCACGACGTCGCGATCGGGGAACTCGCCCCGCAGCTCGATCACATCGAACGTGATGCCCTCGATGAACGGCCTCGCGCCACCCTCCGGACCGCGCCATCCGCCCACGAACGCCCCCCGGAGCCGGTCCAGCTGGTCGTCCTCGAACTGCTGTGCGTCAAAGCCGGCGGGGAGCTGGGGCCGCGGCATCCAGGGCCGGCAGTCGAGGCTGATCCGCAGCTCACGAACTCCGGAGCGGCCGGGTGCGGCGGCGATGAGGGTGCTGGCCCCGGGATCAGCGAGCCAGACCTCGCCGCCCCAGGTCCGGGCCAGCGCATAACGGCCGAGGTCCGCGGTCCCCGCCGTCCAGGGCTCCCCGCCGTCGACCGGCAGGAACCGGATCGCGGCCGACCCCGGGCCTGGATCCGCCTCCGGGTCGTCCGCGGTGTCCGGCTCCGGGTCGTCCGCATCGTCCGGCTCCGCCTCGGGTTCCGCCAGGTCGGCGACGAACCGGCCGACGACCGCCACGGGCCGCTGCGGCCGCACCCCGAGAGCCTCCCCCACCCGGCCTTCGGCGACCTGCACCTCGCGCACCTCCGGAGCCGGCTCGTCGTCGGCCTCCTCCTCGAACCCGAGCAGCCACACGGTCCCGTCGTCCGCCCATGC
>Ga0208219_1000222_pt1 | contig 21536 bp, 19 predicted proteins | sample NGESurshal072012_7_FD_184469 | JGI IMG/M metagenome (GOLD analysis project Ga0208219, IMG submission 184469) | Arctic peat soil microbial communities from Barrow, Alaska - NGEE Surface sample 53-2 shallow-072012 (SPAdes) | ecosystem: Environmental > Terrestrial > Soil > Wetlands > Peat ... | reverse complement strand
GCCGAAGCGTCGCCTCGATGGCGGACGTCGGGCTGTAGCGAAAGACGATCGCACCCATGCATCCGGGATCCGCTCCGGCGAGGAGGAGCTTCGGCGAATAGCGGAGCCCCCGCTGAAGCCGCATGCCGTACGTCTCCTGCAGGACACGCGGCGGACCGACGACGCGCGCCGCATCGGCGAAGGCGTGGTCCTCGAATGTTCGTCCCACGTCGCCGCCGCCGATGCCGGACACGAGCATGAGGCGGAGCGTCTCGATCGTCCCCGCGGCGAGCACCACGGCCTCCGCCTCCACCTCTGCGTGCCGGCCTGCAGCATCGCGCACTTCGACGCGACCGCTCTCCACGCGCGTCGCGGTCGCGCCCGTGAGGACGCGCGTGTTCCCGAGGGGGAGGCTCGCAAGCCGCCGCCTGCGGCAGAAGACGGAGGTCGCCGACTCGATGAGCGCCGGGTCGAAGCCGGGGCCGCGCTCTCCGCGGAGCGTCCACGGGTCGCGTGCCGTCTCGCCGGCCGGAATGCCGAGCAGCTCTTCCGCGCGGCCGTAGTGCGGCTCGAGCTCGAAGGGCCACGCAGCCAGGTCCGTCGGTCGCAGCCGCATGCACTGGCCGGGCCAGACCGCGGTCGTTCCGCCGAGCCCGCGCGCGCGCCCGCGCAGGAGCCCGTTGTACGGATGGCCGACCACCTCGCCCGCGTTCCAGCGGTCGGGATCGTCGACGGGCCCGCTCTCGAGTACGAGCACCGAAAGCCCCGATTTGCGCAGCGCGTGCGCGAGCGTGAGCCCTGCGGCCCCGGCGCCGACGATGCAGACATCCGTGTCGAGCGTGCCGACGACGCCCTCGAGGCTCACCGACGAAGCCTATTCCGGTTCGGGGCCGGTACCCTCACGGGCCGTGAGCGGCGTCGGCGTCCTCTTCACCTGCGCGGGACAGCGCGTCGACATCGTCACGTCGTTCCGCCGCGCCGGAGCGCGGACGCTCGCGGTCGACGTGAACCCGCTCGCGCCTGCGCTCTACCACGCCGACGAGCACGCCTTCGCGCCGCGGGTCGACGATCCCGTCTATGTCGCCGCACTCGCGGCACTCGTCGCCGCGCACGACGTCGCGCTGATCGTGCCGTTGACCGACCTCGACCACGCCGTCCTCTCGCGTGCGGGCGACGACCTCGGTGCACTCGTGCTGCTTCCGTCGCCCGAGGTCGTGGATGCGCTCGCCGACAAGTGGTTCGCGCACCTGCTTTTCGTCGAGCGCGGCATCGGCTCGCCCGCGACGTGGCTGCCGGACGACGTTCCCACAGACGTCGAATACCCCGTGCTCGTGAAAGCGCGACGGGGCTTCGGCTCGCGCAACATCTTCCGCTGTGCCGACCGGCGCGAGCTCGACTTCTTCCTCGGCTACACCACTGTCGACTCGATGGTGCAGGCGTGCTGTCGCGGCGAGGAGTTCTCCATCGACGTGTTCTGCGACCTCGAGGCGCGCTGCCTCAACGCCGTACCGCGCACGATGATCGAGTCGAAGGGCGGCGAGTCGATCAAGGGCATGACGATTCGCGACGCCGACCTGATCGAGGTCGGCCGCCACGTGTCGGAGTCGCTCGGCATCGTCGGCCCCGCGAACATCCAGTGCTTCCGCGAGCCGGACGGCACGCATCGGGTCACGGACATCAATCCGCGCTTCGGGGGCGGCTTCCCGCTGCCGACCGCGGCCGGCAGCCGGTATCCCGAGCTGGCGCTTGCGCTCGCATCCGGCGAGCGTCCCGAGCCGCGGCTGGGAGATTTCATCGAGGGCCTGTACATGACCCGGTTCTTCTCCGAGCTGGTGCTGTCGGCCGGAACGGGCGGTACCTTGGAACCGTTCGCGGAAGAGCTCCCAGAGCCTGTCGCGGAGCCCTAGGGGTTTTGCTTTCGATCCTCGTTGCCGGTTGCGGCGGCGGGGCGGTCCACCATGCCGCGGCGCCGCAACGGCCACGCCATCTCGCGACCCTTCGGCCGGCGAAGCTGATCGTCACCGTCGTCGACGGTGACCGCAGCACGCGCGTGCGCGGCGCGACCGTACGGCTGTGGCATCGCGCAGCACGCACGAATTGGCGTGGCGAGGCCGTCATCCGCGTCCCGGACCGGAAGAGCATGTACGTCACCGTCGGTGCAAGCGGCTTCGGGGCGCGCACGCTGTACGAGCCGTTCGCCGCCCATCGTCTCGTGACCGTGCGCATTTATCGGTCGAACTTGCAATGGCCGATGTACGGCGCGACGTTCTCGCGCGCGCAGTCGCAGGTGCACATCCATCTGCGGCCTCCGTTCAAGAGCGTGTGGTTCGTGCCGCTCGGCGGGCTCGTCGAGTTCCCGGCGGTCGTCGACAACGGCGTCGCCTACATCGGCAACCGCAGCGGCGTGGTGTACGCGATCGCGATGCGAAACGGCCGCGTGCTGTGGCGGCATCGGACGAACGCCGTCATGGCGTCTTCTCTTGCGATCTACGGTAGCGAGCTCGTTCATCATTCGATGGGGGGCCGCGTGTCGCTGCTCGACCGCGCGAGCGGTGCGGTGCGGTGGAGCTACGACGTCGGCTCGGCGATCGAGTCGTCGCCCATCGTCCGCCGCGGCATCGACTACTTCGGCACCTGGGACGGCCGGCTCGTCGCGCTCGACCTGCGCACGCATCGCGTCCGCTGGACGCGGGAGCTCGGTGCGAAGATCACCTCCAGCGCGTCGATCGCAGGCGGGACGCTCTACGTCGGGGACTATGCGGGGCGCCTCTGGGCCTTGTCGGCCCAGACCGGCGCGACGCGGTGGACGTCGAGCGTGAACGGCCGCATCTACGGGACGCCGGCGGTCGCGCACGGCCGCGTGTTCGTCCCATCCTCGACAGGCGCTTCGCTCACGGCGTTCTCCACGAATGGCCGCTACCTGTGGCGCGTCTCCACCGGCTCGTACGTCTACTCCTCGCCCGCAGTCTGGGGCGGGCGCGTCTTCTTCGGCGCGTACAACGGCGTCTTCTACGGAGTGTCTGCGGCGAGCGGGCGCGTGCTGTGGAGGGTCGGCGCAGGCGGGCCTATCTCCGGCGCGGCCGTCGTCGTCGACGGCGTCGCCTACGCCGGCAGCTTCGCGCACCGCATCGTCGGCGTGGACGCGCAAACCGGACACGTCGTTCTCAACTTTCGCCACGGTCACTACGTCCCAGTCTCTGGGGACGGAATGCGCCTGCTGCTGCACGGATACTCCAGCCTGTACGCCGTCGAGCCAGTGCGCTCGCTGAGATGAAGCGGGCGGCGGCGGCCGCTGCGGCGTTTCTTTTCGTGTGGGCGCCCACGGCCTCCGCGGCGCGCGGCGCGACGAGCGCGCAGCTCTTGGAGCGCGGGATCTCGCACGCGCTCGCCCAGCACTGGGTGAAGCCGAACGACGCCGCGCGCTACCGCCGCGACGTCAATCGCGCGGTGTGGGACGAGCGGCGCCTGCCGAAGCTGCGCGGGCGTGTGATCGCCTCGCAGCTCCTGCAGCTGACGAACCTCTGGGACTCGCTGACGTCGCCGCGCGCGCTCGCGCTCTTCACACAGCTCGAGCAGAATCTCGTGTACTTCGAGAGCCATCGCATCCCGGACGTGCCGGTCGACGTCAGCGACGGCGAAGGCGTCGTCTATCGCTGGTTCCCGTACAAGGGTCTTGAGTTCCATCCGCTCGCGAGCTTCTCTGCGCTCGCCAACGCGGCCTCCGCGCACGACGTCGAGAAGACGCAGTCGCTCGCCTACGCGCTCCTCGATCGCGCCGTCCCGCGCGGGCCGCGCCTGATCTGGGAGTACTCGTTCGGCTTCGGCATCGGCCGCCCGCCGTGGGCATCGGGGATGGCGGAGGCCCTTGCCGCACAGGCCCTTGCGCGCGCAGGCGCGCTGCTCGGGGATGCGAGGCTGACCGCGGCGGCCGCGCGGGCCTACGCGGCGGTGCCGCACCTCGTGACGAACACCCCGGCCGGGCCGTGGATCCAGCTCTATGGCTTCGACCGCGAGATCGTCCTGAACGCCCAGCTGCAGACGATCGTGTCGCTGACGGATTACGGCCAGACGACGGGCAACGGCGCTGCGACCTCGCTCGCGCAGCGCATGGCCGCCGCTGCGAAGGCGTTCTTCCCGCGCTTCGACACCGGTGACTGGTCGCTGTACGAGCTGCGGGGCGCCCACGCGTCACTCGGCTACGAGCAGTTCGTGACGACGTTGCTCGCGAAGCTCGCCGCGCAGACGCACGATCCGTACTGGAGCGACGCGGCGCAGCGGTTCCAGGACTACCTCGGCGCGCCGAAGGTGACCGAGGGAGCCGCGACGCCGGAGGTCTACCCCCAGCCCGAGGACGGCTGGCTCGACACGGCAACGATCCCGATCACCCTCTCGCAGCGCTCCTCGGTGACGCTCTCGGTCGGGGGAAAGGTGTTCACGTACCGGTTCGCCCGCGGCACGCACGTGCTCACGTGGACGCCTCCGCCGGCGCTCGCGCAAGGCACGTATCCGGTCACCGTGTCGGCAATCAGCTACGTCGGGCGGCGCTCGACGACGCAGCTCGCACCGATCGTCGTCGCGTTCGACACGGCGCCACCGCAGAACCTGCAGGCCCAGCTCGCGGGGACGACGTTCACGTGGCAGGCCGACGATCCCGGCACGCCGTCGCTGCACCTCGTCGTCCAGCTCGTCGACCCGGCCGGCGTGAATCCGCCGCAAACGGTCGATCTCGGCCAGCAGCCGGTGTCAGGCAGCGCGCAGGTCGCCATCCCGCCCGGGAGCTGGCAGGCGTCGCTCCAGGCCACGAACTCCGCCGGTCAGACGGCGACGCTCGACCTCGGGACGCTCGAGTCCACGGGCTAGCCTCCGGCGCACATGCGCCGCCTGCTCATCGTTCTCGCCGTGCTGGCGGTCCTCCTGGCCGGCGCAGTGACCGCCGTCGTCGTTCACCGGCTGCACCAGAGCAAGGACGAGCGCGGCTCGACCACGACCGAGTACGTCAGCACCGAAGCCGTGTCGAAGCCTCCGCCGGCCGGAGTCCCGTGGCCGACGTACGGCTTCTCTTCGGACCGGACGCGCTCGGTGCAAATCGCGCTCCGCCCGCCGTTCCGCGTCGTATGGCGCTACCAGGCCGGCAGCCTGATCGAGTTCCCGCCTTCCATCGGCTACAACCGGCTCTTCTTCTCGACGAACAAGGGAACGTTCGCCGCGATCAGCACGCGCACCGGGAAGTACGCGTGGAAGTACCGCGCGCACCGCTGCGTCGCCGCGTCGCCGGCGATCGGCCCGCACGCGCACGGCACCGTCTACGAGGCATTCCTCAACCGGCCGCCGTGCAACGCGCAGAACGGCGGGCACGGTGTCGACGGCGAGGTGATCGCGTTCGGCGTCGGGCACGGCAAGATCCACTGGCAGCACCGGATCGGCCCGTCCGAGAGCTCGCCGCTCCTCGTCGGCAATCGGCTCTACGTCGGCGACTGGAACGGCGACGTGTGGGCGTTCGACGCCAATCACGGCCGCGCCGTGTGGCACCGGCACGTCGCCAAGGGTGCGATCAAGGGTGCGCTCGCATACGCGGGCGGGCGGCTGTACGTCGGCGCCTACGACGGCCACGTGTACGGCTTGTCGCGCACGGGCCGGGTGGTGTGGACGGGGTCCGCGCAGCCCCGCCTCTTCGGCGGCTCGGACTTCTATTCGACGCCGGCGGTCGCGTACGGCCGCGTGTACATCGGCTCGACGGACGGCAAGGTGTACGCGTTCGGCGCGGCGGACGGCCACCGGCTGTGGTCGCATTCCACCGGAGGCTATGTGTACGCGTCGCCCGCGATCTGGCAGCAGCGCGTTCTCATCGGCTCCTACAGCGGGAACTTCTATGCCTTCGACGCCGGCACCGGCGACGTCCGCTGGAAGTTCCACGCCGGCGGGCCGATCTCCGGGTCGGCGACCGTCGTCGACGGGGTCGTCTACTTCGCGACGCTGCACGAGGCGCACCTGAAGAACGGGCGGACGTATGCGCTCGACGCCCGCACGGGCCAGGAGCTTTGGACGTTCCCGGATGGGAAGTACACGCCCGTCGTCGCCGAGCGCGGGAAGCTGTTCCTCATCGGGTACGGCGTCGTCTATGGAATGGTCCCGAAGCAATGAGATACGTCGTCACCGGAGCTGCGGGCTTCATCGGCTCGCACCTGGCCGAGGCGTTGCGAGCGCGCGGCGACGACGTCGTCTCCGTCGACGTCTTCACCGACTACTACGACCTGGCGGAGAAGGAGGAGAACGCACGCGGCCTCGATGTCGCGCATATCGACCTCGCCGACGAGAGCCTCGAGCTCGACGGCGTGGACGGCGTATTCCATCTCGCGGGCCAGCCGGGCGTGCGCAGCTTCGGCGACGCCTTTCCGCTCTACCTGCGCCGCAACGTGCTCGCGACGCAGCGCGTCTTCCAGTCCGCCGCCGAGGCCGGCGTTCGCGTCGTGTACGCCTCGTCGTCCTCGGTGTACGGCGAGGCGGAGCGGTACCCGACGCCCGAGGACGCACGGCCGGAGCCGATCTCGCCGTACGGCATCACGAAGCTCGCGTGCGAGGAGCTCGCGCACGCCTACGCGGTGAGCTTCGGCCTCGACGCCGTCGGGCTCCGGTATTTCACCGTGTACGGGCCGCGGCAGCGTCCCGACATGTTCTTCCGCCGCGTCTGCGACGCGCTGGCGGCCGGAGGGACGTTCGAGGTCTACGGGACAGGCGAGCAGTCGCGCAGCTTCACCGAGGTGGCCGACGTCGTCGAGGCGACCATCGTCGCCATGGGCGGCGCCCCGGCGGGCGCGCTGTACAACGTCGGCGGCGGCGAGGAGGCCTCGATGCTGGAGGCGATCGCATTGCTCGAGCGGATCTCTGGGCGGGGCCTCGAGGTCCGGCACGTCGATCGCGCCCGAGGCGACGTGCGCCGCACGAAGGCCGATGTCTCCCGCATCCGCGGCGCGCTCGGCTGGGGGCCGCGCGTGCCGCTCGCGGATGGTTTAGCCCGGATGTGGGCCTGGGCCTCCGCTAGAGTCGCCGCGCGATGACTGGCGATCCCGAGGCCGAGCAGGAAATCGACTTCTCCCGCTACTGGCGGCTCCTCGCCGCACGGTGGTGGGTGCCGGTTGGCGGGATCGTGCTCGGCGCGATCGTCGGCTACGCGGTCGCGCTCGGCGGCAGCCAGCGGTACAGCGCGTCGGCGACCCTCTATCTGGGGCAGCCGTACACGGCGAGCGGCAACGTCGCGCTGCAAGGCCTGCAGACGAACCCGAGCACGGTCGGGACGATCGCGCACGCGCTCGCCGTCGACCAGCGCGTCGGAGAGATCTGCAAGGCGAAGGTGGGGACGTTCCGCTCGGGGATCTCGACGAAGCCAATCTCCGGCAGCCTGTCGAAGAACGGGCAGAACCCGCTCGTCTCCCTCACGGTGCTGTCGACGAAGAAGAAGGTCGCGGCCTGTGCCGCCAACCAGCTCGCGAAGGCGGTCATCTCCCGCACCTCCGGCTACGCGGTCGACAAGATCGCGAGCTTCAGGGGTCAGCTCTCGCAGGAACAGAAGGGCATCACCGCGCTCAACGCCGCGCTCGCCGACCCGAACGTCTCGACGACCGACAAGCTCCTTCTCCAGGTGCAGCTCAACACGGCGGAGAGCGATCTCTCGTCGACGACGCAGCTCCTGCACCAGGCGACCGCAATCGAGGAGCCGTCGGTGCTGACGCCTGCGTCGGCCGCGCGCGTGACCGCGCGGAGCCGGCGTAACTCGGTCGTCGTCGCGGGGCTGATCGGCCTCGTGCTCGGCGGGCTCGCCGCGCTGCTCTGGGATCGCGTGGCCGCAGTCGTCGCGCGCCGCCGCTCGGTCTGATGCTCGAGGGAAAGCGCGTCGGGGTCGTCGTGCCGGCGCACGACGAAGAGACGCTCATCGGTGAGACCCTCGGCGGGATCCCCGCGTTCGTCGACCGCATCCTCGTCGTCGACGATGGCTCGCGCGATGCGACCGCCGACCGTGCGCGCTCGTTCGGCGACGCGCGCGTGGAGGTGATCTCGCACGACCGGAACCGCGGTGTCGGAGCCGCCATCGTCACCGGCTACCAGCGGGCGCTCGAGCACGACCTCGATGTCGTCTGCGTGATGGCCGCCGACAACCAGATGGATCCCGCCGACCTGGCGACGCTTGTGCAGCCGGTGGCGCGCGGTGAGCTCGACTACGCGAAGGCGAACCGTCTCTTCACCGGGCAGGCCTGGGTGCTGATTCCGCGCACGCGCTACATCGGCAACGCGATCCTGTCCATGCTGACGAAGATCGCATCGGGCTACTGGCACGTGGCCGACTCGCAGTCCGGGTATACGGCGATCGCGAGGCCGATGCTCGCGCAACTCGATCTCGACCGCGTCTACACCGGGTACGGCTTCCCGAACGACCTGCTCGTCCACCTCAACGTCTGGAGCGCGCGCGTGCGCGACTTCCCCTCGCGGCCGGTGTACGGCGTAGGGGAGCGCTCCGGCATCAGGTACAGGCGCGTCGTGCCGCGCATCTCGTGGCTGTTGCTGCGCGGGTTCTTCTGGCGCCTGCGCGAGAAGTACGTCATCCGCGACTTCCACCCGCTCGTCTTCTTCTACGCCTTCGGCCTGTTCGCGTCCGCCGTCGGTCTCGTGCTCGGATTCGTGGAGCTCGGCTTTCGCCTGGCCGGCAACCAGGTCAGCGTCGGCACTGTCGTCCTCATCGCGCTGCTGCTCATCTCGGGGTCGCAACTCACGCTGTTCGCGATGTGGTTCGACATGGAGTCGAACAAGGATCTTCGGTAAGGGTGGCGACGCGGACGCAAGTGACCGTTGCCGCCCGCTGGGCACGCACCGTGCTCCGCGATCCCCGCAAGCTGCGGGACGGGCTGGAGCGACAGCGGCAGCATCGCGAGGACGCGCAGACGATCGCGCACTTCCACTCCGAGAACTACCTCACGATCAACGGCCGGCGCCTCGAGCACCTGGCGTCGCTTGGGCTGCCGCTGGACGGACGCACGGTCCGGCGACCTCACTGACGCACGTGGCGCTACCTGAGCCGTAAATCCTTCGTTAAGTTCCGGCCCACCTCCGGTAGCCCCGCTAGCATCGACTCGATGGCAACGGCGGTCGTGACGGGGGGCGCGGGCTTCCTCGGTTCTCACCTATGCGATCACCTGGTGGCCAAGGGCTTCCGGGTGATCTGTGTGGACAACCTCGAGACGGGGTCGCTCCAGAACGTCGAGCACCTCCGCGGGGACTCGTTCACGTTCATGAATCACGACGTCACAGAGCACCTCGCGGTCGACGAGGACGTCGACTTCATCTTCCATCTCGCCAGTCCGGCGAGCCCGATCGACTACCTGCGGCTGCCGTTGCAGACGCTCAAGGTCGGCTCGTACGGAACGCACAACGCGCTCGGACTCGCCAAGTGGAAGCGTGCGCGTTTTCTGCTCGCGTCGACGAGCGAGGTCTATGGCGACCCCGCCATCCATCCGCAGCCCGAGACGTACTGGGGGAACGTGAACCCGATCGGGCCGCGCGGCGTGTACGACGAGGCGAAGCGCTACGCCGAGGCGTTGACGATGGCCTATCACCGCCAGCAGGGCGTGGACACCTGCATCGTTCGCATCTTCAACACGTACGGGAGGCGCATGCGTCCGAACGACGGCCGCGCGATCCCGACGTTCCTCCGCCAGGCACAGGCGAACGAGCCGCTGACCGTCTTCGGCGACGGATCGCAGACGCGAAGCTTTTGTTACGTCGACGACCTGGTCCGCGGGCTCGTCCTGCTCGCCGAGAGCGGTGAGCACCTGCCCGTGAACATCGGCAACCCGCAGGAGCTCACGCTGCTCCAGCTTGCCGAGACCGTTGTAAGTGTCACCGGCGCGAAGAGCGAGATCGTCTTCGAGGCGCTCCCGGTCGACGATCCGCAGGTGCGCCAGCCCGACATCACCCGAGCCCGGCAGCTGCTGGGCTGGGAGCCGCAGGTCGGCCTCGAAGAAGGCCTGCGGCGCGTCCTGGAAGCGAATGAACGGGAGTCACTCAGTGTCTAAGCGCATCGCTCTGACTGTCGTCCTCGCGGTTGCGGCGGCCGGCCTCGCCGTATCGGCCGCGCCCGCTTCGTCGAGGAAGCACGCGGCGTCCGCCACGAGCCATCTGATCGTCGGCATCAATGACGAGGCAGACACGCTCTACGGAAACCCTGTCGCGGGATTTCAGGCGTTGAAGGCGCTGAACGTCCAGGTGCTGCGGGTGAACCTGTACTGGGGCGGGACGAAGTGGGCGGTGTCGCGCGGCGCGAGGCCGACGGACGCGACCGATCCCGGTGACCCCGCATATGACTGGTCGCTCTACGACCGCCTCGTTCGCTACGCCGCCACGTATCACATAGAGGTCCTCTTCTCGATCCTCTTCACGCCTTCGTGGGCAAACGGCGGCAAGGGCAGAAACGTCGCCCCGACCAATCCGAAGGATCTCGAGGACTTCGCGTACGCGGCGGCCCAGCGGTACAGCGGCTACTTCGTTCCGCCCAGCTGGCAGCAGCAGCCGGCGCTCGCGCCGCCGACGTCGCCCCTGCCGCTCGTGACGATGTGGACCGCATGGAACGAGCCGAACAACCCGGTGTTCCTCACGCCGCAGTACGTACGCTCCGGCGGAAAATGGATCATCCAGAGCGCCGTCGACTACGCAAACATCTGCAACGCCGTCTACGACGGCATCCACTCGGCGCTGATCGCGGTCAGCCGTCCTGTCCCAGGCGAGCAAGTCGCGTGCGGCGTCACCGCGCCGAAGGGGAACGACGCGCCCGGGACGTCACGCGCGTCCGTCGATCCCATCTCATTCCTCGTGGCGGCGAAGAAGGCCGGCATGCGGAACTTCGACGAATATGCGCACCACCCCTACTACGCCGCACCGAACGAGTCGCCGACCTACGTCCCCAGCGGCAAGACCAAGAGGCGCATCCAGCTGGGCAACATCAACGTCCTGCTCGCCGAGATTACGAAGCTCTACGGGCCGAAGCATCTGTGGATCACGGAGTACGGCTACCAGACGAATCCCCCCGATCGCCTCTTCGGCGTCAGCTACGCGAAGCAAGCAGCATGGCTGACCCAGGCGTACTCGATCGCGAGGAAGAACCCACGCATCGACATGATGCTCTGGTTCCTCATCAAGGACGAGCCCGACCTTGGCGGCTGGCAGTCCGGCCTCGAAACGGACACTGGCAAGAAGAAGCCGGCTTGGAACGCGTTCCTGAAGGTCCCACGCGGCTAACCCGGTAGCGGCAGGCCGCGTTCCGCGAGCAGCTCGCGGTACAACCGATCGACGTCGTCAACCAGCCGGTCGACGGCGTAGCGCTCGAGCACGCGTGCGCGCCCCGCTGCGCCCATCTCGGCGCGGCGCGCGGGATCGCGCGCGAGCTCGACCAGGCGATTGGCGAGCTCGCCCGGATCGGCCGAGTCGACGAGGAAGCCGTCGACGCCGTCCCGGACGACGTCCGGCGTACCGCCCACGCGCGTTGCTACGGCGGGCCGCTGAGCCGCGAGCGCCTCGATGACGCTCACGGGTGTGCCCTCGTTCACCGAAGGGAGGAGCAGGACGTCCATCGCGTCGTAGAACCGTGCCACCTCCTCCTGATAGCCGAGGAAGAGGCAGCGCTTGATCACGGCGAGGTCGTGTGCGAGCCGTTCGAGCGCGTCGCGGTCAGGCCCGTCGCCGATGAGCATCAGCCGGGCGTCGACGTCGCGGTCCAGGAGCGCGCGGAACACGCGCACCACGAGATCGGTCCGCTTCACCGAGGTCATCCGTCCGACCCAGCCGACGACGAACGGGTCGCCACCGAGACCGAGCACTCGCCGTGTCTCGGCGCGCCCGCCCACATCTCCTCCGACGCGCTGGTCGAGGTCGATGCCGAGACGGATCACGACGAACTTCGACGCCGGCGCGACCCCCAGCCCGACGAGGTCGTCTCGCACTTCCGGGCTCACGGCGACGAGCTTGGTCGTCATGCGCGCGAGCTGCCGTTCGAGCATCCGGAAGCCGAACGTCACGAAGGAGTTGAAGTAGCCCCTGAGCACGTGGCCGTGGAACGTGTGCACGATGATGGGCGGACGTGCGCGGCCGGCCAGCAATGCGGCGACACGGCCGACGGCTCCGGCCTTCGCCGTGTGCGTATGCAGGATGGTCGGGCGTTCGCGCCGGATCAGTTCGGCGAGCCGGAGGACAGCGCGCGCGTCGCGCAACGGACTGATGTTCCGGTGCAGCTCGTCGATCACCTCGGTGGTCACGCCTCGAGCATCCGCGACGAAGGCCATGGACTCTTCCCCGCGGCTGATGGTTCCGGCGGCGAGCGTGGTGTCGTACCCGCGCTCGGCGAGGCCGGCCGTCAGATAGGCGACATGCAAGGCCGGGCCGCCAACGTTGAGCCGCGCAATCACGCGCAGCACCTTCACCCGGTCAGAAGCCAAGGTGCTCGATGGTGCGGCGCAGGCCCTGCTCGAGGTCGACGGACGGCATGTATCCGAGCACGTCTCGCGCGGCGGAGACATCCGCCCAGGAGTCGCGGATGTCGCCGGGGCGCGGCGGGGCATACGTCCGCTCGAACGGCTTGCCAACGATGCGGCTGATCGACTCGGCGACGGTATTGACGCTCGCCGGCGATCCGGCAGCGACGTTGAAGATGCGCCCGTTCGCACCGTCGGCGTGCGCAGCGCGCATCGTCGCGTCGACGACGTTCTCGATGTAGGTGAAGTCACGGGACTGCTCGCCGTCTCCGAAGATGGTCACCGGGTCGCCGATGGCGATGGCGGTGATGAAGAGCGGCACCATCGCGGCGTACTGCGAGAAGGGGCTCTGTCGTGGGCCGAAGACGTTGAAGTAGCGAAGGACGACGGACTCGAACGAGTCGTAGACGCGCGAGAAGCTGATGCAGTACCGCTCGGCTGCGAGCTTCGCAACGCCGTACGGCGAGATCGGATCGGCGGGGAGCGACTCCTGGACTGGAAGCTCGCGCGTCGCGCCGTAGACGGACGACGAGGATGAGAAAACGACGCGTCGCACGCCCTCGTCTCGCGCGGCCAGGAGGACGTTCAACGTGCCCTCGACGTTGACCGCGCTCGACGTGAGTGGATCCTGCACGGATCGGGGTACCGAGCCGAGCGCACCCAGGTGGTACACGACCTCGCTCCCGCGCACCGCGTTGTGCACCCGCTCGTAGCTGCGCAGTTCTCCCTCGGCAATCTCGACGTCCAGGCCGTCGAGATTCGTGCGGTTCCCGGTGGAGAAGTTGTCGAGGACGCGCACTTCGTCGCCGCGGTCCAGCAACGCGCGGACGAGGTTCGATCCGATGAAGCCCGCGCCTCCGGTGACGAGTGCTCGGGCCATCAGGCCGCGGCCTCTCCGAAGCGTGTCACTGCAGTTCCGAAGGCGAGCCACGTGACCGCATCGATCGGGATTCCGGCGACGAAGTCCTGCGTGCCCCAGAAGCCGAGCGCCATGATGAGCCAGAAGGCTCCCAGAAGCGCGGCGAACGCGGTTGCGGGCGGCGCGCGCAGCGCCGCCTTGAGCCCGAGCCAGATGCCGGCCGCGAAGAGGGCGACGAGCAGCACGAAGCCGATGACGCCGAGGTCCGCGAGCGCCTGGATGTAGAGGTCCTGGATGCCGTAGCTGCGCGTCGAGGCAGGGAACGAGAGCGGGGACACCTTCGGGAACCGCTTGTGGGCGGCGGGCAGCTCGCGTCCGTAGGTCGCGAACTCCTTCGACGCTTCGAACCCCGCGCCGACGATCGGGTGGTGCAGCCAGATGCGGAGGCCGATGTACGCGAGCACGGTGTGCTGCGGATACGTCTCGATGTTCTTCGCCGCCGCCGCGCTCGTGTGGCGCACGCCGAGGAAGCTGAAGAACTGGCCGAAGTCGCCTGAGCGGAGGACGACGACGCCGAGCGTCCCGAGCAGGGTGGCTCCGATCGCTCCCACGAGCGCCGCGCGCCGCGCGAGCCCGCGCCGCAGGGCGACGAAGACGGCGACGACTGCCGCGCAGACCAGGCCGGCGACGCCGGAGGTCGCGCCGCCGAGGACGAAGCCGATGACACCGGTCACGACCCCGAGCCAGGCAACCGTGCGGAACCTTCCGCTCACGCCCCAGAGGAGCGCGACCATCCCGACACCGAGCGTCATCCCGGAGAGCGCGGCGAAGTCGTGTGTGCCGAGGAATGACGGCTCGCGGCGTCCCTGCCCCCAGCCGGCAGCGATGTTCCACCCGGCCCACTGCAGCACGCCGACGACCGTTGCGACCACCGTCCACGCGACGAGCGCGCCGAGCGTCAGCAGCGCGTCTGCGCGCCGCCGCACGAGCAGCGGCACCGCCGGCGCGAGCAGCGCGTATTCGCAGTACTCGCCCGCTGTGACGAGATGCGTCTTCCAGTCGTAGGCCCGAGACGAGAGCAGCGGGTAGAAGACGGCTGCCACGAGCCAGGCCAGGAACGCGATCCCGGCCACCCACACCGCGAGCCCGGGCCGTAGCGGCGCCCAGCCGAGCCTGACGGCCGTCCAGGCCGCGGCGACCGCGACGAGGAGGATCGCGACGTCCGAGAGCTTGACGGTCGCTCTGCCGACGACCACATCGGGCTGATAGCGGAGATGAAGGAAGACGATCGGCAGCGCGGCAGCAAGGACCACCGCGCCCGGCGTCACGTCCGCGAGCAGCGCCAGCCGCCGCGTGCGCGGTGCGCCGTCGAGGGCTGCTGCGGGCGAGCGCACGCGCCCGAGTGTAATCGTGGCCCGCCGGAGCGCCTCACTACACTGGCGCTCTGATGGACGGCTCCGTCCTCCGACGCCGTGCCGGTGCGGCGGCAGGCACGTACGCTTCGATCGTCCTCGGCTTCCTCGCCACGCTCGTCGCGGCGCGCGTCTTCTCCACCGAGCTCCTCGGTCTCTACACGCTCGTCATCGCGTCGGCGGGCTTCTTCCAGACGCTGCTCGACCTGACCATCGAAGAGGCGCTGATCAAGTTCGGCTTCCGCTATATCGCCCGCGAGGATTGGGGGCGGCTGCGGCGCCTCTTCCGGCGCACGTTCGTCTTCAAGGTCGTCGGGGCGGTGCTCGCGGGCGGGGCGCTCGTTGGGCTGGCCTTCGGCGCCGGGACCGTGTTCAGCCACCCCGAGCTGCGGACGCCGCTCCTCATCTCGGCACTCCTCCCGCTCGCGCAGTCGCCCGAGGGGATGGCCGCTGTCCCGCTCATGCTCCGCGGTCGCTACGACATCCGCGGGACGTTCCTCGCGCTCTCGATGGCGCTGCGACTCGCAGCGGTCGCGATCGGGACGCAGTTCAGCCTGACGTGGACGATCGCGGCGATCGTGATCGCGCAGGTGATCGCAAGCGCCGCAGTCGGCGTCGCCGGCGCGTTGGCCTTCCGCCGTTTTCCGAGGCGCGACGTCCGTCCACTCGACGAGGATGCGCGGGAGATCCTGCGCTTCGTCGCGCAGTCGAGCGTTGCGACCGGCGTCGTCTCGCTGCGCGGAACCCTCACGCCGATGCTGCTCGGTACCGTGTCGACCGCGAGCCAGGTCGGCTTCTACCGGGTCGCGCAGTCGCCGCAGACGGGCTTCAACGCTGTGTCCGCTCCGATCCGGCTCGTGCTCCTCGCCGACCAGACGCGCGACTGGGAGCACGGTCGCAGCGATCGCGTGTTTGCCGGCGTGCGTCGCTACACCGTGCTGGCCGCGATCGGCGGCGTCATCCTGCTGCCGCCGATGCTTGTCTTCATGCCGCAGATTGTGCGGCTCCTGTTTGAGTCGAAGAACCTCGGCGCAGTCCAGGCGGCGCGCATCATCGTCGCCGCAGGAGCGGTGCAGTTCGTCGTCGGCTGGTCGAAGTCGTTCGCCGTCACCGTCGGACGGCCGAAGCTGCGCATCTGGACGCACGGCATCGAGACCGCGGTCCTGCTGCCCCTCGCCATCGCGTTCGGCTGGTTCTGGGGTGCGAGCGGTGCGGCTGCGGCCGTGCTCGTGTCGAGCGTCGTGTTCGCGCTCACATGGGCGGTGCTGTACGCGCGCATCCGGAAGGAGCCGGCGCCGGCCGGGCATGCACCGCTCGAGCCCGACGTCGTTGGACTAACGACGTGAAGGTCGTCGTCGTCTCGGGGATCTGGCCGCCCGACATCGGCGGCCCCGCGAGCCATGCGCCGGAGGTCGCCGACTTCCTGCACGAGCGTGGCCACGCCGTGGAGGTCGTTACGACCGCGTTGCGGCCGCCTGAGTGGCGTGCGTACCCGGTGACCGCGGTGCCGCGGTCCCTGCGCCCTGGTGTCAGGCACCTTCGCGGTGTCGCGGTCATTCGCGAGTGCGCGCGCCGGGCGGACGTCGTGTACACGACCGGGATGTTCGGGCGCAGCTTCGCCGGCGCGACAGCAGCCGGGCGGCCGTACGTGCTGAAGCTCACCGCCGATCCCGCATTCGAGCGCGCACGGCGCCGGGGGATCGTCGTCGGCGACGTCGATGCGTTCCAGGGCGCTCGGGGCGGCCTCCGCGTCGCCGCCCTCCGGCTCGCCCGGGACGTTGAACTTCGGCGCGCAGCGCACGTGTTCTGCCCGAGCGAGTACCTGCGGACGTTGACGATGACGTGGGGGGTGCCTGCGGCTCGCGTGAGCGTGCTGCCGAACCCGGCGCCGCGCCTGCCCGAGCTTGCGTCGCGCGAAGAGCTCCGTCGCGACTTCGGCATGAACGGCATGACGCTCGCGTTCGCCGGGCGGCTGACGGCACAGAAGTCGCTCGGCCTCGCGCTCGAGGCCGTCGCCGCCGTCGACGGCGTCTCGCTCTTCATCGCGGGTGACGGCGAGCGCGAGCCGGTCGAACGGCGCGGCCGCGAGTTGGCGCTCGGGGACCGCGTTCGATTCCTCGGGGCGCTGCCGCGCGACCGGGTGCTCGAGCTGTTCCGCGCCGCCGACGCCTCGATCCTGTCCTCGAGCTGGGAGAACTTCCCGCACACGGTCGTCGAGGCGCTCGCGGCCGGCACGCCCGTCATCTCGACGGCCGTCGGCGGCGTCGCCGAGGTCGTCCACGACGGCGAGAATGGGCTGCTCGTTCCGTCGGGCGATGGCGACGCGCTCGCCGCAGCCGTGCGCCGTTACGTTTCCGACGATGCACTGAGGGAACGGCTACGAGCAGCCGCCGCCGGCTCGGTGCGGTCCTATGATCGCGAGTCCGTATTCGGCCGGATCGAGCAAGCCCTCGCCGATGCGGCCGCGGCATGAGGCCTCGCGTCCTCTTCGTCAGCCGAACGCGCTACCGGCTTCCGCTCGAGCCGCAGGTTGCGCGCAAGTGGGACGCGCTCGCGGCTGAGCTCGACGTGCGCGTGCTCGCGACCGGCGACGGCAGCGACGAGCGCTTCCATCTCGTCCCGGCCCGTTCGCCGGCGTTCTACGTTTCGCTGCCGGTGCATGTGGCGCGGGAGCTCCGGTCCTTCCGGCCCGCCGTCGTCGTCGCACAGAGCCCATACGAGGCAGGCGCCGCGCTCGTCGGCCGGGCGCTCGCGCACGTCCCGGCTCGCGTCTTGCTCGAGGTGCACGGCGACTGGCGCACCGCGACGACGCTGTACGGCTCGCCGCTCCGCCGGCTCCTCGAGCCCGCGAGCTTGACGGTGGCGCGCGTGGCCGTGCGTGCGGCGGACGCGGTCCGCACGGTCGGCCCCTTCACCACCTCGCTCGTACGCAGCGTCGGCGTCGAGCCCGCGGCGACGTTCACGACGTACTCCGACACTTCCGCGTTCACCGCATCGCCCCCGGTGCCCGTGCCGGACGTGCAGCGCGCGCTCTTTGTCGGCGTGGCCGAGCGCTACAAGAACGTTCAGGGCCTCGTGGACGCGTGGCGACGGGTCGCCGCGCAGCTTCCCGACGCAGCGCTGCACGTGGTCAGTCGCGGGCGCGAGCGCGCGTTGCTGGAGCGGCTCGTCCGCGATCTTCCGCAGCAGGTGCGGTGGGACGAGTGGCTCCCGTCGGAGCAGATCGCCTCAGCGCTCGACGAGAGTGCGGTGCTCGTGCTGCCGTCGTTCTCCGAAGGGCTGCCGCGCGTGGCGATGGAGTCGTTCTCGCGCGGGCGCGGCGTCGTCGGATCGCGTGCCGGGGGCATCCCCGACATCGTCGAGGACGGCGTCAGCGGGCTCCTCGTCGCGCCCGGCGACGCGGGGACGCTCGCGGACGCGCTCGTGCGGGCGCTGTCGGAGCCGGGGCTCGCGCAGACGCTTGGCGCCGGCGCCCTCGCCGCCTCCGGCCGGTGGCTGCAGACGCCGGAGCAGTTCGCCGCTCGCATGCGGTCGCTCGTCGACGAGATGTGCCGGTGACGCGCCTCCTGTTCGCCACGCAACAGGTCGACTCGGCGCACCCGACTCTCGGCGCGGCGGCGGGAATGGTGCGCGCGCTCGCCTCGCGCGTGGACGAGGTCGTCGTCTTCGCGGCGAGTGCGTCGCTCGTCGACCTGCCCGCGAACGTTCGGTTCCGCAGCTTCGCAGCGCCGGCGCAAGCTCTGCGCGGCCTGCGTTTCGAGGCGCAGCTGGCGCGCGAACTCGTGCGCGGGCGGCCGACCGCGTTCCTGGCGCACATGTCGCCGGTCTACGCGCTCTTGGCCGCGCCGCTTCTACGTCCGTTGAACGTCTCGGTGCTTCTCTGGTTCACGCAGCAGAGCGGCGGTGCGAACCTCGGCAGGGCCACACGCGTGGTGGACACGATCCTCAGCGTCGACGCGCGCAGCGTTCCGATCGCCTCGTCGAAGGTGCGCTCGATCGGGCACGGGATCGAGACCGCCCTCTTCGACTGTGCCGAGCGACCGGGCCACGACGGCTTGCGCCTTCTCTCGCTCGGGCGCTACTCGGAGGTGAAGGGGCACGATGTCGCGGTTCGAGCGCTGCCGGCCTTGCGCGGCGCGCAGCTGACCGTGTGCGGGGAGGAGGCGACGCCGAACGACGCGTTCATCCGTGCCCGGCTCGGCGCGCTCGCGCGTGAGCTCGGTCTCGAGGGGCGCGTGCGCCTCCTCGACGCGGTCCCGCGAGGCGACGTACCACGGCTGCTCGCCGAGGCGAACGTCCTCGTCAATGCGACGCACGGCGCCAGCGCGGACAAGGTCGTCTTCGAGGCACTGGCCGCCTGCACGCCCGTCGCGGCGGCATCACCTGTGTTCGACCGGCTCCTGCCCCCGGCGCTCCGGTTCATCGACGGCGATCCCGCCGGGCTCGCCTCAGCTGTCCGAGCCGCCGCGGCGCTGCCCGCCGGCGAGCGGCACAAGCTGCGCGCACGGGTCGAGGCGGAGCACTCCGTCGATCATTGGGCCGATGCGGTGGTGGCCGCGATGCGCCGATGAAGCCGAGAACGCTCTTCGTCTCGCGTGAGCGCTTCCGCCTGCCGCTGGACGACACGCAACGGCGGAAGTGGGACGCAGTCGGCGAGCGCCTCGACTACCGGATCGTCGCAGCCGCGCAGCGCGGCTCGCCGGCGAGCACGGACAGGATGGCCCTGGCGGCCCCGGCATCGATCCTCGATGGCCCGCGCTATTACCTCTGGCTCCCGTTGCGGATCGCGCACGAGCTGCGCGCGTTCCGGCCGGATGTCGCGGTCGTGCAGGGCGTGCACGAGGCGATTGCATTCATGGCCGCGCGCAGGCTCGCGCACGTCGACACGAAGCTCGTGCTCGACGTGCAAGGGGACTGGCACGCGGCCACCCGCCTGTACGGATCGCCCGCTCGGAGACTGCTCACGCCGCTCAACGACGCGCTCGGCCCGCTCGCCGTCCGGAGGGCGGATGCCGTTCGCACGCTGTCGCCGTTCACGAGCTCGCTCGTGCGCGGGCTGGGACGCGAGCCCGCGGGTGAGTTCCCGCCGTTCGTCGACCGCGAGATCTTTCTCGCCGACCCACCCGCCGCCCTCCCGGCGCGGCCGCACGCGCTCTTCGTCGGCGTGCTCGAGCGCTACAAGGGCTTCGACGCGCTCGCCGACGCCTGGCCGAGGGTCAGGGCTGCAGTACCGGGCGCACAGCTCCACGTTGTCGGCCGCGGCACGCTCGCGCCGCTCGCGCGCGGGCTCGCCGGCGCGGGTGCGATCTGGACCGAGTCGCTTGACGCAACCGGCGTCGCGCGTGCGCTCGACGAGGCGACGCTGCTGTGCCTGCCTTCCCGGGCCGAGGGCCTGGGCCGGGTCGTCATCGAGGCGATGTGCCGCGGCCGAGGCGTGGTCGGCGGAGACGCGGGCGGAATCCCCGATCTCGTCGAGGACGGGACTGACGGCCTGCTCGTCCAACCCGGCGCCCCGGACGCGCTCGCCGCGGCGCTCGTCCGCGTTTTGCGCGACGGTGAGCTCGCCGCCCGCCTGGCAGCCGCAGCGAGGGCCAAGGGCGAGCGGCTCGCGGTGACGCCGGCCGAGTACGCCGACAAGGTCGCAACGGTGGTCGCGGCCGCTCTCAGCGGGCTACCCTGAGCGCGTGCCGGTCCTGCGCGAACAGGTCAAGCAGGTTCTCAAGAATGCCGTCTATCGCACGATCGGCGAGACGGCGAACGGTCTCGGCGCCGTCAACGGCGACGGCCGCACGCTTCGCGTGCTCATGTACCACAAGGTCAACGACCTCCTGAACAACCGGATGTCGATGCCGGTGTCACTGTTCGACGAGCAGATGGCGCAGCTCGCGGAGCTCGGATATCGCGTCGTCGACCTCGACGCTGTGCTCGCCCACTACGGCCGCGGAGAGCCGCTGCCCGAGGGCGCCGTCCTCATCACGTTCGACGACGGGTACCGGGACAACCTCGTCAATGCCGCGCCGGTGTTGCAGCGTCACGGCTACTCGGCCGTGCAGTTCGTGCCGATCGCGTACATCGGCGACACGCAGCCGCTCCCCCATGAGCGCTACCTCGCTGCTCACGGTGTTCACAACCCCACCGTCGACTGGGACGAGATCCGCGAGCTCGAGCGCTACGGCGTTCGCATCGAGTCGCACGGCATCAGCCACAAGCCGCTAGCAGAGCTCGAGATCGACGAGGCGGCACGCGAGATTGCGATCTCGAAGCTGCAGCTCGAGGAGAGGCTCGGTCGTCGGGTACGAGCGTTTTCGTACGTGAAGGGCTCGGAGGCGGATTACAAGCCGGTCCATCCGAGCCTCGTGAAGCAGGCCGGGTACGACATCGCTTTCACGGCGGTCTCCGGCGCGAATACGGCGCAGAGCGATCCCCTTCAGCTACGCCGCTACAACGTCGAACCGTATTCGCCTCGCACGTTCGAGCTCGTCCTTGCTGGGGCTTGCGATCTGATCTCGATCAAGGACACGGTCACCGGGACGCACGCTCGACGGCTCTTCAACGCCGCGCTCGGCACGACGTCGCGGTGATCGTCGAGCCCGCGGGGCGCGACGAGTTTCTCGCGCTGATGCGAGAGACGTACGGGACTTCGATGTCCGAGGCCGAGTTCGATTGGTGGTTCGACGGCAATCCGGCCGGCCCCCGGATCCTCAACGTGGCCCGCGACGACGACGGCTCCGCCCTCGGCGCGCTCGCGATGTCTCTGGCGCGGCTCGACAGCTGCCT
>Ga0208219_1000221_pt1 | contig 21559 bp, 20 predicted proteins | sample NGESurshal072012_7_FD_184469 | JGI IMG/M metagenome (GOLD analysis project Ga0208219, IMG submission 184469) | Arctic peat soil microbial communities from Barrow, Alaska - NGEE Surface sample 53-2 shallow-072012 (SPAdes) | ecosystem: Environmental > Terrestrial > Soil > Wetlands > Peat ... | reverse complement strand
CGACTCGTACTGGGGCTTCTCCGCGAAGAAGTACCCGTGGACGATCGGCTACCAGCCGGACTACCCGGGTGAGGGCAAGGTCTACGGCAAGTACATCGCGGCGAACATGCCGAACGCGAAGATCGGCGTGCTCTACCAGAACGATGCATTCGGCAAGAACTACTTCGCCGGACTGCGCGTCGGGCTGGGCGCGAAGAAGAGCCAGATCGTGAGCTCGCAGTCGTACGACCCCACGCAGACGAGCCTGGTGCAGCAAATCCTCGCCCTCAAGGCGGCGGGGGCTGACACGTTCGCGATCTTCGCTCTGCCCTCGCAAGCGATTACCGCGCTCGTGACGGCGACGAAGGTGGGCTGGACCCCGACGACGTTCCTCGGCAACGTGTCCGCCGACCCGGTCTTCATGAAGATCGCGGCACAGAACGGGGCCAACGTCGACGGCGTGATCTCGACGAGCTACCTCGTCGACCCGACGCTCGCGTCGCAGGCCAACCTGCCGGGCGTGGCACTCGCGAAGTCGATCATCTCGACGTACGCTCCGCCGCTCCTTCCGAGCCTGAACGCCGCAGACGCGAACGTCGTGTACGGGCTGGGCGCGGCCTGGACGTTCGTCTACGCGCTCAAGAAGGCGGGTAAGAACCCGACCCGCGCTGGGCTGATGAAGGCGCTGAAGAGCATGAAGAACGTCAAGGACCCGTTCCTCTATCCAGGCATCACGATGAACACGTCGGCGAAGGACAACTTCCCGACGGAGCAGGAGATCCTGGTCAAGTGGGCCGGCGGGGCGACCGGCGACTGGGCCGCCTTCGGGAAGCTGTACAACAACGTCCGCTAAGTCAGCGGACGTTGTTGTCATCGGTGGCGGCGCCCTCGGCGCCGCCACCGCTTTCCACCTGCGGCGGCTGGGAGTCCAGGACGTCGTCCTGCTCGAGCGCGACACCCTCGCCTCGGGCTCGACGAGCAAGTCGGCCGGCGGCATCCGCGCGCAGTTCGCGGACGAGCTGAACATCCGCATCGCGCTGCGCTCGCTCGCCGAGTTCGAGGCCATGGACGAGATCGGGTTCCGCCAGGACGGGTATCTCTTTCTGCTCGACCGCGAGGAGGACGTCGCCGCCTTCCGCGACGCGCTCGCGCTGCAAGGGTCGCTCGGCGTCCCGTCGCGCGAGCTCACGCCTGCAGAGGCGGCGGAGCTCCTGCCTCAGCTCTCGCTCGACGGGATCCTCGCCGCGGCGTACTGCCCCTCGGACGGCTACGCGACGCCCGAGGCCGTGGTGCAGTGGTACGCGCGCGAGTCTGGCGCGACTGTCCTGCAGGGCTGCGCCGCGACCGCCGTCGACGTGCGCGACGGGAAGATCGAAGCGGTCGAGACGACGGGCGGCCGGATCACCACCGGCACGGTCGTTTGCTGCGCGGGTGTGTGGTCGAAGGAGGTCGGCGCGCTCGCAGGCGTCGCGCTCCCGGTGGAGGGTGAGGCGCGCTCGATGTGGTTCACGCCGCAGGACGGCGGCCTGCCCGAGCGCGTGCCGCTGACGATCGATTTCAGCACCGGCTTCTACTTCCACCGGGAGGGGCCCGGCCTCGCGTTCGGCGGGCGCGAGCGAGCGCTCGAAGAGGTGGCGGAGGCGGCCGCGCGGCGGCTGCCCGTGCTCGCCGACCTGCCGGTGCAGTCCACGTGGTGGGGCTGGTACGACGTCAGCCCGGACTGGAACGCCCTCGTCGGCGAGGCGGAAGAGCCGTCGCGGTTCCTGTACGCGACCGGGTTCTCCGGGCACGGCTTCCAGCAGGCGCCGGCGGTCGGCGAGCATCTCGCCGAGCTCGTCGCCGGACAAGAGCCGACGCTCGACCTCTCAGCGTTCTCCGCCACGCGCTTCGCGCGCGGTGCGGAGCGGCCCGAGGCGTTCGTGGTCTAGGAGGGTCTGGCGGGATGGTGCTCGTCACTATTCCGCCAGACCCTCCTAACTCGGCCAGCTGTGCGACGCCGGGCGCAGGTCGTACGCGCCGCCGTCGCGGCATTGCGGCGACCAGTACGCCGGCGTCTGGACGCGCCGCAGCGGATAGATCCGCTGCGCGAAGAACGCGGCCATCGCCTGCGCCTCCGGCACGGATGCGCCCAGCCGCGTCGCGACGAACCAGATGGACTGCATGCCGTAGCAGTCGACCTGCGCTTCGTTCGTGTAGCCGAGCAGGTGGTACGACTCGTGCGCGACCGTCTCCAGCGCCCAGATGATGTCGACGGCGGTCTTGCAATCCGCCGCGACACACGTGCGTAGGTCCCACCGCTTCGGCGCCTGGTGGAACCAGGCGAGGTACGTGCACTCGGCGGGCCGCATGAGGAAGTAGTCGAATGCGTGCCCGTTCGCGATCGGCGTCGCGCCGAGCACGTAGGGGTCGGGGATCCCGGTCGGGCCGCAGCGGACGGAGACGTCGCGATGACCGGTGAGCCGCTCGGCGACCGACTCCGCGATCTTCTCCTCCGACGTCGCCGGACGCGCGAGCAGCACGCGATCCTGTGCCGTCACCGGCCGCGCGGAGGCGGATGCCGTCGCGGCGAGGACGCCCGCGAGCGCGAGCATGACGAGCACGAGGCCGGAGCGCACGCTCTACGTATCGGCAAACGCCGCGGCGTCCGTGACCGGCGCCTGGCACGCAAATCGCTCACAGATGTAGACGGTGGGCTTGCCGTCCACGAGGCCCTTGCCTGCGAGGAGGGGCACGTCATCGGAGGGGCCGAAGACCACCACTGCATTCGGGTCGAAGCCGCGCAGGGCGGCCTGCGCGACCTCGCTGCCGGGCGGCCCGATGACGGCGATCTCGCGAGGCGTCGAGAGGTAGAGGTCGAGGGCGCAGAGCGCCCAGCCGAACGCCGACGGCACGCGCGGCAGGGTGTCGCGCACCAGGCGCAGCACGCCGGCCGCGCGCCGCTCCAGGTCGTCCTCGCCCCAGATCCGCGCCAGGCGGATGAGGACGAACGCAAGCATCGAGTTGCCGGACGGGATCGGGTTGTCGTCGAGATCCTTGCGACGCGCCACCAGCTCCTCTCCATCAGCCGGTGTGAGGAAGAAGCCTCCGCGCTCCTCGTCCGAGAACAGCTCGACCGCGCGCAGCGCGAGCCGCCGCGCTGCGAGGAGCCAGCGCAGCTCGCCCGTGGCGACGTGAAGCTCGAGGAAGCCATGCGCGACGTTCGCGTAGTCGTCCAGGTACGCGGGGTGACGCACGCGGCCGTCGCGGAGCGTACGCCACAGCGGATCGGCGTCGAGCAGCTCACCGAGCTCGCGTGCGACCTCGAGTAGATCGGCGCGCTCGAGCCGGCGCGCGCCCTCGGCGAGCGCGGCGAGCGCGAGCCCGTTCCAGGATGCGATCACCTTGTCGTCCAGCGCAGGCTGCGGCCTCCGCACGCGGATCGCGCGGAGCTGCGCACGCATCTCGTCGTCGAGCTCGCCGCGGATGATCGAGCGCCCGTGCTCGAACGGCTGCAGGAGCTCCGACGGCGCGCCTTCCTCCGCCGTCCACGTGTACGTCAGCCCTTCGACGCCGTCGGTGTCCGCATCCTGTGACGAGGCGAAGCCGCCGCTCGGGAGCCGGAGCTCGCGCACCATGTAGTCGAGCGTCTCCTCTGCCACCTCGCGGTAGCGGTCGCGGCCGGTGACGAGCCACGCGTGCAGGTACGCAGGTGCGAGCTGCGCGTTGTCGTAGAGCATCTTCTCGAAGTGCGGGACGAGCCAGCGCTCGTCGACCGAATACCGGTGGAAGCCGCCGCCGACGAGGTCGTACATCCCGCCGGCGGCCATGCCGTCGAGCGTCTTCGTCGCCGTCTCGATCTCGCCGGCGCGGAGGAGAAACTCGATGGTGGAGGCAGACGGGAACTTCGGCGCGCGCCCAAAGCCTCCCCACTCCGGGTCGAGCTGGCCGCGTAGCACGCGCACTGCGTCGGAGAGGATCCCGCGTTCGAGCGGCTCGCGCGACGGCGCGATCTGCGCACTGCGACGCATGGCGTCGACGAGGACGCCGGCCTGCTCGGTGACGTCGTCGCGCCGCTCGCGGTACGCGTTCGCGATGGCGACGAGCAACTCCCGGAACGACGGCAGTCCGTGGCGCGGCTCGGGCGGGTAGTACGTGCCGCCGAAGAACGGCGCGCCGTCGGGGGTGAGGAAGACGGTCATCGGCCAGCCGCCCTGCCCGGTGAGCGACACGACCGCGTCCATGTACAGCGCGTCGACGTCGGGACGCTCTTCGCGGTCGACCTTGACGCTGACGACGAGCTCGTTCATCAGCGCGGCGGTCTCCTCGTCCTCGAACGACTCATGCTCCATGACGTGGCACCAGTGGCAGGCCGCGTAGCCGACCGAGAGGAGCACGGGCTTGTCCTCGGCGCGGGCGCGCGCGAAGGCCTCTTCGCCCCACGGGTACCAGTCGACCGGATTGCCCGCATGCTGCAGCAGGTACGGGCTCGTCTCCTGCGCGAGGCGGTTCGGCATCCCGGCGACCTTACCCGGGGACTGGCACCATCGACCCGTGCCCGCAGTCGTTCCCTGGATTCCCGCATCACCGCCTGCGCTCGTCGCGCCGGCAACCGCGGCACCATCCGACAGCGTCCTGATGGGTTGATGCGATGATCAAATCCGTGGGACGGACGTACGAGGATCTGGAGGTCGGAGCGGTCTACCGGAGCCGGTTCGGCCGGACAGTGCTCGACGCCGACAACGTCTGGTTCACCCTGCTGACGATGAACACGAATCCGATCCACTTCGACGCCGAGCACGCTGCACAGACCGAATGGAAGCGCCCGCTCGTCGACTCGACCTTCACGCTCGCGCTCGTCACCGGGCTCTCGGTCGCGGACGTCTCCGAGCGGGCCGTCAACCTCGGCTGGCGCGAGGTCCGCCTGCCGGCGCCGGTCTTCGCCGGAGACACGATCCGTGCCGAGACCGAGATCGTCGAGAAGCGCGAGTCGCAGTCACGGCCGGGCCAGGGCATCGTCACGGTGCGGACGCGCGGGCTCAACCAGCGCGACGAGGTCGTGATCGAGTTCGAGCGGACGATCATGGTGCCGGTTGATCGAGACTGAGCGGCTCGTTCTGCGGAAGCCGCGACCCGACGACGACCTGACGGCGTGGGTCGCTGACACCGAGGTTCAATGGTGGATCGGCGTGGACCACGACCCGGCCGAGGTGATCGAGCGCTGGATGCGCCGCTGGGAGCTCAACGGCATCGGGCCGTTCATCGTCGAGCTAGACGGGCGTTTCATCGGACGCGCCGGCTTCATCGTCTGGGACTCGCGCACGTGGGAGCCCTCGTCATACGACGTCGCCGGCGAGCATTCGGAGACGGAGCTCGGCTGGGCGATCCTGAGCCCGCACTGGGGCCAGGGCTATGCGACCGAGGCGGCGCAGGCGGCGCGCGACTGGATCGAGCGCGACCGGATCATCTCCCTCATCCATCCGGCGAACGTCCGCTCTCAGCGCGTCGCGGAGAAGCTTGGCGCGCGCATCGAGCGGCGCGTCGAAACGCCGAACGCGCCGGCTGACGTATGGGTCCATCCCCGATGAGCTTCAAGCCGCTCGAAGGCAAGCTCGTCGTCGACGTCACCTCGTCGCTCGCCGGACCGACGTGCACGCAGCTCCTCGCCTCGCTCGGCGCGGACGTGATCAAGATCGAGCCGCCGGGCGGCGACCATGCGCGCGCATGGGGCCCACCCTTCATCGACGGCGAGGGCGCGATGTTCCTGGCTGCGAACGCGGGCAAGCGCTCGCTCGTCCTCGACCTCTCGACCCCGGACGGAATCGACGAGTTGCTCGAGCTCGCCGCGCGCGCCGACGTGCTCGTCCAGAGCCTCCGTCCCGGCGCGGCCGAGCAGCACGGCTTCGGCGCGGAGACGCTGCGCGCGCGACGGCCGGAGCTCGTCCATTGCTCGATCGGCGCATTCGGATCGAGCGGCCCGCTACGCGACCAGCCCGGGTACGACCCGTTGCTGCAGGCGGCGAGCGGGATCATGAGCGTCACCGGCGTCGACGGCATGCCGCCGGTGCGCGTCGGCGTGTCGCTCATCGACCTCTCGACGGGCCTCTGGGCGGCGTTCGCCATCGTCAGCGCGCTCACGCGCGGCGGCGGCGCGACGATCGAGGTGTCGTTGTACGAGACCGCGCTCTGGCTGCTTTCGTCGCAGATCGTCGGGTACCTCGGCACCGGCGACGTGCCGCAGCGTGAGGGGAGCGCGTTCGCGCAGATCGCGCCCTACCAGGTGTTCGCGACGCGCGACGGCGAGCTGATGATCGTCGCCGGGAACGACAAGCTCTTCCGCGCGCTGTGCGGCGTGCTCGGCCTCGCCGAGGACGAACGCTTCCGGACGAATCCCGATCGCGTCCGGCATCGCGCCGACCTGACTGCGCTCATCGAAGCGCGCACGCGTCCCTGGGCGACGGACGAGCTGCTCGCCGCACTCGTCGAAGCGGGCGTCCCCGCATCGCCGGTCCGGAACGTCGGCGAGGCGGCCGACCACGAGCAGACGCTTGCCCTCGGGATCCTGCAGCAGCTGGGCTCGTTCACGACGGTGGCGCAGCCGTTCTCGGTCGACGGAGAGCGGGTCCTCCATCCCTCGCCACCGCCCAGATTGCCGCAGCAAGCACGAGAGTCGCGCCCCACAGCCAGTTGACCGAGAACCCGAGCACGCTCGGGACCTGATGCGAGCTCCATCCGCGCTCGACGACCTGCTCGAGCCAGCCGTCGTTCAGCATGTTCGCGACGCCGAACGCGAAGAGCAGCGCGAGGTAGAGCGAGACTCGGTTCGGGACGCGCGAGAGAATCAATGCCGTCAGGGCGAACAGCAGCCCTTGCAGCCCGTGGTGCACCCCGTGATGGACGGCATGGTGCAGCGGATCGTGGAAGCTCGCCAGCTTCCCGGTCTGGAAGACCCTGCCGAGCACCGGCACGCCGTCGAGATAGAAACCGAGCACGGCCGCGATCCACGGTGCGGCGAGAACGATGAGAACCGCGCCGACGGCGATGCGAGCCCGGTCTCCGCGCGGCCGCGATGGTGGCGGCCTGCGGGCGAGGAACGTCAGCGCGAATGCGAGCGCAACGCCCGCCGCAGGGATCGCGTTCTCCCATCTCGCATCCAGGTTGCTCTGCTGGACGACGCCGGGCAGCACGGCGTACGCGCAGAGCACCGCCGCCGCGGCTGCGACCCAGCGCAGTGCCGGCGAAAGGAGCGGCACGAGCACGCCGAGGATCGCGAGCGCAATGAGCGCGTCCGGGAAGTTCAGCTCGACGACGAGGCGGCTGAGCCCGCCGCGCAGGCCGCTCCCGGTGACGTTGTAGAGCTCGTTCGCGGGCAGCCGGGAGTACGTGACGACGACGGCGACGGCCTCGGCGGCGAGCAGCCCCCAGACGACCCGAACCTCGCGCATGTCTACGGCCAGTTGCCGGCGCGGTAGACGTAGCCCTCGAGCCGGCGGCCGAGCAAGCCCTCGAGCCACGCCGAGATTGCGATGAGCGCGTCGAGGTCGACGCCGGTCTCGATTCCTTGCCCTTCGAGGAGGTAGACGAGGTCCTCCGTCGCGACGTTGCCCGTCGCCTTCGGCGCGTACGGGCAGCCGCCGAGGCCGCCCACCGACGCATCCAAGAGGCGCGCGCCGCCCTCCACCGCTGCGAGCGCGTTCGCGTACCCGGTGTTGCGCGTATTGTGCCCGTGGAATCCCTCCGCCCCGGCCCGCTCCACGAGCGCTCGCACGTGCGACGGCGTCGCGACGCCGATGGTGTCGGCCAGGACGACCTCGGCCCGCCCGGCGAAGCGCGCGGCCAGCTCGGCGACGACCCCGGGGTCGACGCGGCCCTCGAAGGGACAGCCGAAGCAGACGGAGATGGTCACCGTCGCCGGCACGTTCGCTCCCGCGACGATGGACTCCGCCGTCGCGACCGCATCGGCGAGCGAGACGTTCCCGTTCGCCTGGTTGAAGGACTCGGTTGCGGCGAACGTGACGTTCACGCGGTCGAGGCCCGCGGCCCGGAAGCGCTCCCACCCTCGCTCATTCAGGACGAGCCCGGACAGCTCCACGCCGGGGCGCCGCTCGACCGCCGCCACGACCTCCTCCGCCCCGGCCATCTGCGGGACGCGGTCGTCGCGGACGAAGCTCACCGCTTCGATGCGCGGCAAGCCGGTCGCGGCCAGGCGGCCGACGAGGTCGGCGCGAACGGCGGGGGCTAGCGCCTCGGGCTCGTTCTGGAGGCCGTCGCGCGGCCCGACGTCGCAGAGGGTTAGCCGCACCCGGAGAGCGTAGTTGCCCACGATGCCGCCCGGCCCGCGTCGCCCTACCGTCAGTGCATGCACCCGTCGGCCTCCTTCAGCGCCGCGATCCGCGTGCGGATCGACAACAATCCCGGCGCCTTCGCCCGGCTAGCCGCCGCAGTCGGCGCGGCCGGCGGCCTGCTCGGTGCGATCGACCTCGTACGGGTCGAGCGCACCACGAAGATTCGCGACGTCACCGTGCTGGCCGACGACGAGAACCACCTGCACGCGATCGTCGACGCCGTGCGCGCCGTCGACGGCGTCGAGGTCGTGCACGTCTCCGACCGCACGTTCCTCGCGCACCTCGGCGGGAAGATCGAGGTTCGTTCCCGCATCCCGCTGAAGACGCGCGAGGATCTCTCGATGGCGTACACGCCCGGCGTCGCGCGCGTCTCCCGCGCCATCGCCGACGACCCGGAGAAAGTCTGGAACCTCACCATCAAGCGGCACACGGTCGCCGTCGTCACCGACGGAACGGCCGTCCTGGGGCTGGGGGACATCGGCCCGGAAGCTGCGCTACCCGTGATGGAGGGCAAGGCGGTCCTGTTCAAAGAGTTCGGCGGAGTCGACGCCTTCCCGATCTGCCTCGACACGACTGACCCCGACGAGATCGTTCGCACGGTCCAGGCGATCGCGCCCGTCTTCGGCGGCATCAACCTCGAGGACATCTCCGCGCCCCGCTGCTTCGAGATCGAAGCGCGACTACGCGATTTGCTCGATATCCCCGTGTTCCACGACGACCAGCACGGGACGGCGATCGTCGTCCTCGCGTCGCTGCTGAATGCGCTGCGCGTCGTCGGCAAGCGCCTGGAGAACGTCCGGATCGTGACCACGGGCTGCGGCGCCGCGGGGATGGCCGTCACGCGCACGCTCCAGCGCGCCGGCGCCGTCTGCATCATCGGCTGCGACGAGGGCGGCGCGCTCTACCGAGGCCGGCCTGGCCTGAACGACGCGAAGCGCGAGTACGCCGAGACGACGAACCCGGACAACCTCCGCGGCACCGCCGACGAGCTGCTCGAAGGCGCGGACGTCTTCATCGGCGTATCCGTCCCCGGCGCGATCTCGGTGGAAGGCGTGCGACGGATGGCCGACCGCGCGATCGTGTTCGCGATGGCGAACCCGACACCCGAGGTGGATCCGGAGGCGATCGAAGGTCTCGCCGAGGTGATCGCCACCGGGCGGTCCGACTATCCGAATCAGATCAACAACGTGCTCGCGTTCCCAGGCATCTTCCGCGGCGCGCTCGACGTCCAGGCCCGGACGATCAACGGCGAGATGGAGCTGGCGGCGGCACGCGCGATCGCGCAGACGATCGCTGCCGACGAGCTCTCCGCCGACTACATCGTCCCCAGCGTCTTCAACCGAGCTGTCGCTCCGGCAGTCGCAGCGGCGGTCGCCGAGGCTGCGGAAGCGACCGGCGTCGCCCGCCGTGCTCTGCATGCGCTCGAGGAGGCAGCCGCATGATCGATGTCGCACACATCGAGCGTCGGTTGCCGATCCCGTTCGAGACGGCGACCGTGGAGGATGCGATGAGCCCGGGCATCATCAGCTGTCCGCCGGAGACGCCGCTGCGCGTGGTCGCACGCATGATGGCGACGTTCAACGTCCATGCGGTGTTCGTGTTCGAGCATCGGGACGGGGACGACGACGCCCAGCTCTGGGGCATCGTCTCCGACCTCGACCTCGTCGCCGCAGGACGGCTCGACGTCGACCAGCGCACCGCAGGCGCGAGCGCCGTGACGCCAATCGTCGCGGTGCGCACCGACGCGCCGCTCGTGCGCGCCGCCGATCTGATGGCGCAGCACGGTGTCGCCCACCTGGCCGTGGTGGAGCCGGCGAGCGGGCGCCCGCTCGGCGTCATCTCGACGCTCGACATCGCCCGCGCGATCGCGGTCGAGCACGGCGCCGGCGAGACGCAGGCTTCCGCTTAGGGCGTGGTGTAGGTCGCTTCGCAGTTCTTGAACGTCGTGCCGGAACCGGTGCCGATGCAGACGTCGGTGCCGACGCCACCGTCGAGGGTCTCCCTGGAAGCGCCCGAGACGATGCAGTCGTTGCCGGACCCGCCGGTGAGCGTGCCTCTCGCCGTCGATGCGTCCAGGATGAGATCGTTCGCGTTCGTTCCCGTCACTGTCCCCGTCGTCGCGACGACAAGATGCGTCAGGTTCATCCCGGCACAGTGGGCGGGCGCGAGCTCGTCCAGCGAGGTGGCATTCGTGCTGACGCCGGCCTTCGTGAGCGGGACGACGTTCGCCGCGGTGAAGCTCACGACGACGCCCGCCACGACAGCGACCGCGAGGCCTGCGCCGAGCCAGCGCAGCCGGACGCCCTTGCGGCGGGGCGGCGGCGACGCAACCGGCTGCGCGGCGACCGGCTCGTCCGCGGCCGGCCAATACGCATAGAGGCGCCCGCCGTCTTCGGTCGCAAAGACGCCGGTCTGCAGGTCGTGGAGGATGGGCCGCTCGAGATAGCGCGCGAATGCCACGAGGCTTGCGAAGTCGGGCACTTCCGTGCGAACGCCGGAGCTGTCGAGCGCCACGACGTCCACGATGACGCAGCCCTGCCGCGCGGCGAGGTGCTGCTCGGGCGTCCAGAGGTCCTGGCGCCGGCGCATCGGCCGCGTGAGCAGGACGAGCAGGGCCAGCGCAGCAAGCCCGAGACCCAGTCCTCTCAGGTCAGCGACCGGGATCGGATGGGCGGCCACCGTGATCTCGTTGCCGGCCGAGCCCGGGATAGTTCCCGACGCGGACGGGTTGACCGCGGCGGCAAGATCCGCCGCTGCGGACGGCTGCGCGTAGGTTGCACCCAGCGCCTCCGGCGCCGCGGCGACGTTGAGCTTGAGCGTCGGACCGGCGAGCGTGAAGGGGAGTGTCGGCGCGAAGGTCGAGTCGATCGCCTTGCCGTCCACGAAGCCCTGCACGTGGACCATGGGCTGAAGGACGATGTCGTACTGCGCCGAGGGCGATCCGGAGGCGACTGCGAGCTGCGTGATGATGCTCGTGAGCCCCTGGAGCGGGAACGAGACACGGATGGTCGCGTCGTCTCCTCTGAACGGACGTGGCTTCGCGAGCACGTAGGTGTGTTGCCAGCTCGACGACTCGGACGAAAGGAGCGCCGCGAGCCCGACCGTCCCGCGAACACCATGCGGGAGCTGCGAGGCGAAACGGTATGCGTACTTGATCGTCACGGTCTTGAAGTCCTCGACGAACAGCGGCTGGCCCGTGCGCGCGGACCCGCTGGGGTAGGCCGCGCTCGGCTTGATGACAGGAGCCGAGTAGGCAAACGTCCCGGACTGCCGATACGCGCCCGGAATCTGCACGGTGCGCTTCAGCGGGGTGGTGAACCCGACTGCGAGGGCCAACGCCATTCCGGCGAGCAGCGCGACCGTGAGGATGTCCTCGGCCGGATGTCGCGGGCGGTGGAGGTGGAGTGCCTTCCGGCCGTTCACGCTCTTGCCCTTCCTCCGTCTGCGACGGGCACGGGGGAACACAAGAAAGAGGACCGCGAAGCCGGCAAGCGCGGCGGAATGCTGCGGCTTGCCGATGAAGGAGAGCGCCATGCCGGCCTTCGGGATGTGCACCCAGAGCTTGCCGAACAGCTCGCTGCGCGTCGCGTAGCCGGGGTCGACGAAGTCGTTGTGGTCGCCCTTGAAGAAGTAGTGGCCGTTCTGGATGACGAGGATGCGATGGAGCACAGGGCGATGAAGCACGGGGCTCTCATAGAGGACGACGTCGCCCACCTTGTAGGTCGACGCAGGCCGGATGAGGGCCAGATCGCCCTTGTGGAACATCGGCTCCATGCTGTCGCCGACGGTGGAGGTATAGGTCGTCGACCCGCCGAGCTGGGCCGGAGCGAGCAGGAAGAGAGAAAGGGCGAGAGCGCCGAGGATGAAGACGAGAACACCATGACGCTCTCGCCCGCCCTTCACTGCGCCGCGACGACGGTGAGCGACGACAGCAAGGCCGCCGTCAGCTGAGGGGACGTCGTTGCACAGGTGACGGTGTCGCCGGCCGTGTTGGTCGTGCACGTGAACGTGTCCGGGCCGCCGGACGACAGCAGCGCCTGGACGATGACCTTCCCGCTTCCCGTGTTCGGGATGACGGGGCTGACGTTGAAGGTCAGCGAGTCGATGTTTGCGGGCGTGGTCGCGTCGAGCGCGTAATGGACGTTCGTGACCGTGTAACCAGACACGGTCGCGCTACCAGCGCCGGCATTGCTGGTGGGAACGGTGTTCGCCGCCGTGAACGCGTATGCGCCCCCGGCGACCGCCGCTGCCGCCCCGAAGGCGACCGCGAAGCGGACGAGACGATTGTGCATCAAGGGAGGGTCCTTTCCGATTGCCGCTTGTCGCTATGCGCATCGGCGCGGCCACCCGGAACCGGATCAGCGCATTCCCTCCTGATGCATCCTCTTTTTCGGGCCCCGCCGGTACGCCTCCCGGCGGGGCCCGGCTTGCTCAGGCGGGCGTGGAAGCCGTTCCCGGTTCGAGGGGGACATCGACTATGTCGGCGCGCACTCCCGCGCCCGCCACGTACCCGATGACACCCAGGACGACGATCACGGCCAACGTCCCGAGCGTCAGCACCTCGAAGGTCGTCTGGCTCACGCTCCACGAATCCTTGAAGCCGTAGCCGACGCGGAAGAGCCGCTCGAGCGTGTCGGGGAACACGGCCACCCACGACCCGAGCGCGATCCAGACCGTCGTCAGGACGGTCGAGACCCAGATCCCCCGCATCCCCCATGGGTGGACGTACGGCCGGTGCACATGGGGGTGCGAGTACCGCAGCTTCAGCGCGGCCGGGAAGATCCACAGATACGAGAGCAGGGTCGTCGAGATGGCGATGTCGAGCACGACGACGAACTTCGCGTTCGCGCCGCCGTTGAACGCGGCCAACGCGACGATGCAGAACGCGCTCGCAACGACGCCGGACATGACGTTCACGCGCACAGGCGTCCCGAGCTTCCTGTTGAACACGCCGAAGAACGGGAAGAACGCGCCGTCGTACGACGCGACCGCCTGGATCCGGTCCGAGCCGATCATCCACACCGCGCCCGACGTCACGAGGGCGCCGACGAAGCAGAGCGTCATGACGATCAGCAGCGGGTGGGCAGCCCCGCCGTACACGCCGTGGAAGACGAGCGTGACGGCGTCGATGAAGCCCCCGATGCCGGTGACGGCTTTCGCCGGCAGGATGAGCAGGATGCAGAAGATCGGCACCGCGTACATGAGGACGCCGGTGATGCCGCTGCGGAGGATCGAGAGCGGAACGTCCTTTTGCGGGTTCTCCATTTCCTCGGCGGCGCCGTTCTGGAGCTCGAAGCCGACATAGTTGAAGAGCAGCAGCGGCACGAGGCCGAAGAAGATCGCCCGCGACGGGCTGAGTTGCGAAGCGGAGAATCCTGCGACGCCGTGCTTGATGCCGTAGATGATCACCGTGATCGAGAAGAAGCCAAGCACGATCAGGCGCAGGAGCGCACCGAAGTTCGGGATCCACTTCCCGTAGCGGAGCGAGACGATCGCGACGCCGATCGAGATCCAGATGAAGATCAGCTTGAAGACGTAGTCGCCGAAGGAGCCGTTCCCGATCTTGAACACGTTCGCCGACCAGGAGCTCGTGGCGATGAACGCCAACGAGCCGCCGACCCAGAGCGGGTTCGTCACCCAGTAGAGGATCGCGGCGATCCCCCCGTGGAAGCGGCCGAAGGCGAGCTTCGTCCACTCGTATGGGCCGCCCTCCTGTGTGAAGGCGCTGCCCACCTCGGACATAAGGAGCATGTATGGCACCACGAACACGAGTGCAAGCACGGCGAGCCAGAAGAATCCCTCTGGGCCCTTGTTCGCGACGGTGCCGAGCGTGTCCAGCCCGACGAAAGCACACACCGTGAAGCCAACCATGTCGAACCGGCCCAGCGACTTGATCAGCTTGCCCTTCTCGTGCAGCGCAAGTGCCGTCGTGCGCTCGAGCTCTACTGCATGCGTTGCCATGCTTCGGTCAACACCTCCCCAAGGATTCCGGTCATTTCGTCGAACTCACGTTGCGTCGCGACCAGCGGAGGCGAAATCTGGATGACCGGGTCGCCGCGGTCGTCCGCCCTGCAAATCAGCCCCTTTTCGAAGAGTCGCGGCGACAGGAAGCCGCGCAGCAGCGACTCGCACTCGTCATCGTCGAAGGTCGCCTTCGTCTCCTTGTCCTTGACCAGCTCGAGCGCGTAGAAGAATCCCGTCCCGCGCAAGTCGCCGACGATGGGCAGGTCGAGGAGCTGGGCCAACGTCGAGCGGAACGCGTCGCCGGTGTCGCGGACGTTCTCGACCAAGCGCTCGCGCTTCATGATCTCGATGTTCTTCAGCGCGATCGCGCACTGCACCGGGTGGCCGCCGAAGGTGATGCCGTGCGCGTACATCGCGCGATCGTCGAGGAACGGCTCGACGACGTGGTCGGCCGCGATCACGGCGCCGATCGAGGCATACGCCGACGAGAGGCCCTTCGCGCTCAGGATGAGATCGGGTCGGATGTCGTACAGCTCGGAGCCGAACCACGACCCGATCCGGCCGAAGCCGGTGATGACCTCGTCGGCGACGAGCAGGATCCCGTAGCGGTCGCAGATCTCGCGGACGCCGCGCCAGTAGCGCGCGGGCGGCGTGAACGAGCCGCCGGCGTTCTGCACGGGCTCCATGATCACCATCGCGACCGTCTCCGGGCCTTCCTGCACGATCGCCGACTCGAGATCCTCGAGGAGGAACGCGGTGAACTCCTCCTCGGTCTCGCCTGCCGGGCGGTGGTAGCGATTCGTGTTGCGCACGTGGATCGCGTCAGGCACGAGCGGCTCGAACGGCGCCCGCAGCGCGGCGATGCCGTTGATCGAGAGCGCGCCCATCGTCGTGCCGTGGTATGCGAGGCGGCGCGACACGGCTTTCCACCGGCGCTCACCGCGGGCTTGGTGGTACTGGCGCGCGAGCTTCCACGCCGACTCGACCGCCTCCGAGCCGCCGGAGACGAAGAAGACGCGGTTCAGGTCGCCCGGCGCGAGCTGCGCGACTTCGTGCGCGAGCTCGATCGCGCGCGGATGCGCATACGACCAGTTGGTGTAGAACGGCAGCTCGCGCATTTGCGCAAGTGCGGCCTGTCCCATCTCCTCGCCGTACGAGTAGCCGACCTGGACGGCGAAGAGCCCGGCGAGCGCATCGAGATAACGGCGCCCTTCGAGGTCCTCGAGGTAGCAGCCCTCGCCGCGCACGATGATCGGCGGCTCTGCGCCACCCATGCGGGTGAAGTGCAGCCAGAGGTGGTCGCGCGCTGCCTGGCGCAGGTCAAGCGCCACGCGTACCCCAGTCGTAGAGCTGCTTCCACATCTCGAGGTAGAAGAAGGTCTCCGTCGAGACGACACCGTCGAGCGCACGCATCCTGTTCGTGAGGTCGAGGAGGTCGCGGCGGGTGGCGGCGACGACCTCGACGACGATGTCGAACTGACCCGCTGTGACGACGACGTAGTCGGCCTCGGGCCAGCGTGAGATCTCGTCCGCGACGTGGTCGGGCGCGCCCGACGTCTTGACCCCGACGAGCGCCTGGTCGAAGCCGAGCCCGAGGGGGTTTGTGACGCCGACGACCTGGAGGATGCCCTCGCTCGTCAGCCGCGCATAGCGCGCCCGCACGGTCGCCTCCGAGACGCCGAGGCGCGCGGCGATGCGCCGGAACGACTCGCGGCCGTTGGCCTGAAGCTCCTCGATGATCTTGCGGTCGAGGTCGTCGACCGTCCGCGCCGGGGCGACCGGGCCCCGCGGCGAGTCGAGCTTCTGGGCGTGCACCCTGCGCAATGCGCGGGATTCGTACCACGGAGTCACGCATTCCGTCAATCGTCTTGACATCCGGGCCCGAATTGCAGAAGTTGCGCACATGCCGAGGACACCTCTTCTCCGTGCCCTGCGGCGGCTTGCGGACGATCAGCACGCAGCCGACCGGTTGGGGATCCCGGTTTCGGAGCTCCACGAGCGACGGGCCGATGACGCCGCGTACGACCGCGGCGAGTTCCTGAAGCGAGCCGGCGTCGCCGGTGCCGGCGCCCTCGCCGGTTCCGCGTACTTCGCCGAGCACGCCCGCGCAGCGAAAGGCGGCACGAATGCGCGCGTCGCCATCATCGGCGGCGGCATCGCGGGCCTCACGGCTGCGCTCACGCTGCAGGACCAGGGCGTCTACGCGGACGTGTACGAGTCGTCGGGTCGCATCGGCGGCCGCATGCACTCCGACTGGACAGAGTTCGGCACCGGCTTCTGGGACAACGGCCAGCAGGCGGAACTGTGCGGCGAGCTGATCGACTCGGGCCACAAGAAGATTCTCAAGCTCGCGAACCGCTTCAACCTCGCCACGGTCGACCTCTTGGCGGCGCAGCCGCCGGGGACCGAGGACACGAACTGGATCTTCGGCGCCGACTACACGCCTGACCAGGCCGCCGCCGACTTCCAGGGTGTGAGCACGGTCCTGAAGCGGCAGCTGAAGGCCGCCGGCTATCCGACGCTGTACAACAGCTCTACGCCGACCGGCCAGATGCTCGACCAGATGTCGGTGCGCGACTGGATCGCGAACTACGTCCCGGGCGGCCTCAGCTCGAAGTTCGGCGCGCTGCTGAACGCCGCGTACAACGAGGAGTACGGGGCAGAGACGACCGGCCAGTCGTCGCTCAACCTCGTCTACCTGCTCGGGTTCCAGCCCAACACCGGGTTCAGCGTGCTCGGGCAATCGGACGAGCGCTTCCACATCGCCGGCGGCAACTCGAACCTGCCGATCGCGATCGCGAACGCGCTTCCGGCCGGGAGCGTCCACCTCGGCTATTCGATGTCGTCCATCGCGCTCAAGAACGACGGCTCGATCAAGGTTACGTTCTCGAACGGGACGTCGATCACCGCCGACCAGGTGATCCTGTGCATGAGCTTCTCCGTGCTCAGGACGCTCGACTACTCGAAGGCCGGGTTCGACCAGCTCAAGCAGACGGCGATCACGCAGCTTGGCTCGGGCCACAACGCGAAGCTCAACGTTCAGTTCACGTCACGCCTCTGGAACGCGCAGGGCAGCACCGGCAACCTCTACACCGACCTGTCGATCGAGAGCGGCTGGGACGTGACGCGCGGGCAGTCGGGTGCGACCGGGATCCTCGTCGAGTATCCCGGTGCAAACACGGCGACGTCACTCGCACAGTCGAACCCGTACACGACGACGGCGAACAATCCGAACGTGAAGAAGGCCGTCCAGTCGTACCTCAAACAGCTGGAGGCGATCTATCCAGGCATCAGCGCGCGGTGGAACGGCAAGGCGATGTTGTCGACGCCGTTCACCGACCCCAATCTCCTCTGCTCGTACTCCTACTGGAAGGTCGGCCAGTACACCAGCTTCAGCGGTTATGAGGGCGTGCGGCAGGGAAACATCCACTTCGCCGGCGAGCACTGCTCGACGAACTTCCAGGGCTTCATGGAAGGCGGCGCCGAGGAGGGCCAACGCGCCGCGAAGGAAATTCTCTCGGATCTCGGAGTGGGCTAGACGCCGTAGGCGGTGACGTGTTCGGGTACCACGCGTACCCGGACACGTCGCTGGCCCTCGACGTAGGGCCAGGGCTTGCCGTCGTACTTGCGGCTGAGCCGGTCGATCTGCTCCTCCGCCCCGTCCGTCGTCAGCTCGGCGCGGCCGTCGACCGCGACCCAGTGGTAGAAGTCCGGGGCAGTCACGAGGACGGAGATGCGCGGGTCGCGCTCGAGGTTCCCCGGCTTCGCGCGCCCGTAGGCGGTGTTGAAGGAGACCGTGTCGCCGTCCCGTTCCACCCAGACGACCGTGGTCTGCGGGGAGCCGTCGGGCCGGAGCGTCGTGACGACCCCGAAGTTGAGCTCGTCGAACAGCGCCAGCTGGCTCTCGGTCAATGGACCTCTCACGGCTGTGTAACCGTATAGGGACGGTGTCCTCCAACGTGGGTGCCCTCAGGCTGGACCTGCCCGTGGCCGGCGACCGGACTGAGCGCGCGCTCATCCGGGACGCGCAGCGCGGCTCGGCGGAGGCGTTCGAGCAGCTGTTCCGGGGCCACTGGCCGCGGGCGTATCGCGCGGCGCTCCTCGTGGTCGGGGACGCGGCTGCCGCGGAGGACATCGCCCAGGAGTCGTTCCTCGCCGCTGTGCGCGCGCTCGACCGTTTCGACCGGCGGCGCCCGTTCGGCCCGTGGCTCCACCGCATCGTCGTCAACCGCGCGATCGACTGGGCGCGTGCACGCGCGTTACGGCGCGAGAGCTTCAGCGATGTCGAGCTCGAAGCCGCCGGCGAGCGGGAACCGTCGGCGCACGCGCGCGCGCTCGCCGAGGGGCTTGCGCTGCTGCAGCCGGAGCAACGGGCGGTGATCGTCCTGCGCTACCTACTCGAGTACACGCCGGGCGAGATCGCGGGGCTGCTCGACCTGCCGCGCGGCACGGTCAACTCGCGCCTGCGGCGCGGCCTCGACCGTTTGCAAGAGGCGGTGCGAGAGTGAGACGGCTGTTCGATGCCGTGCCGTCGGACGCCGAGGCGGAGGAGCGCGCGTGGTCGGTCGTCCGCGAGGCGTATGCGCACCGCGAGCCCGTGGTGCGCCGCCGCAGCCCGATCCGCCCCGCGCTCGTGCTCGCTGCAGTCGCAGTAGCAGTCGTCGCCGCAGCGTTGTCGCCGCCTGGACGCGCGGTGGTGAACGCCGTGCGCCGCTCGATCGGCATCGAAGGCGCGCAGCCAGCCCTCTTCCAGCTCCCGTCACCCGGCCGCCTACTCGTGAGCGGTGCGGGCGGCACGTGGGTGGTCGCAGCCGACGGGTCGACGCGCCGGCTCGGCGCGTACTCCCAGGCGTCATGGTCACCGCACGCGCTCTTCGTCGTCGCGGCGACCGGGAACGAGCTGGCGGCGATCGAGCCGGCGAGCGGGCGCGTCCACTGGCAGCTCGCGCGACCGGGGATCAGCTTCCCGCGCTGGGGCGGTACGCACACTGACACGCGCATCGCGTACCTCACCGGCAACGACGTGCACGTCGTTGCCGGTGACGGCACGGGCGACACGCGGGTGTCGGAGGCGGCGCGCGTGGCTCCGGTCTGGCAGCCGGGAACGGCCAAGCACGTCCTCGCGTACGTCGACGCCCGCGGGCGAGTCCGGATCGGAGAACGCGTCGTCTCGCACGCATACGTCGGCGCGCGCGCACTCGCGTGGTCGCCGGACGGGAAGACGCTCGCCTTCGCGACCCGTGGCCAGGTCGTGGAGCTCGCCGTCTCGACCGGCCGAACGCACACGTTCCATGTCGCCGGCGTCCGCGCGCTCGCGTTCGCGCAGGACGGCCGGCTCGCGCTGCTGCGCGGGAACGGGGTGCTGCTCGTCGGGGATGCCGGCATCCGGACACTCTTCGCCGCACCGAGCAGGCTCGCCGGCCTCGCATGGTCGCCGAACGGCCGCTGGCTTCTCAGCGCGCTGCCGCGGGCGGACCAGTGGGTCTTCGTGCAGACACGCGGCGGCCACCGTGTCCTCGCCGTTTCGCACATCCGGCGCCAGTTCGGCGGGGAGCCGTCGCTTGACGGCTGGGCCTCCGGCGCCTAGCCTTCACGGCGGTTCCGTCCCCCGGCGCAAAAGGAGGTCGTACACATGAAACCTATGACTGTCGCCTCCTTGGTCTTCCCGACCTAGCGCCGGCGCTCCTTCGGGATGTGCGGCGTCCCGTTCCCATCTCGAAGGAGATCTGCGTTGCCTGGATTCGAATTGGGCGCGCTCGGCTGGAGCACCGAGCTCGCTGACAAACTGGAGCAAGGCCTCGAGCCCGGCCGCGTCGTCGCGGCGCACCGCGGTGCGTTCGACGTCGCCACCGCGCACGGCAACGTGCGCGCCAGGCTGCCGGGCCGGATGCTGCACGAGGGCGTCGACGTCGCAGTCGGCGACTGGGTCGGCGTTGCCGGCGCGATTATCCGTGTCGTCCTCCCCCGCCGCAGCGCGATCGTGCGCAAGGCGGCCGGGCTCACGTCCGAGTCGCAGACGCTGGCCGCGAACGTGGACGTCGCGTTCGTCGTGAGCTCGCTCGGCCCGGACCTCGAGCCGCGTCGTATCGAGCGCTATCTCGTCACCATCTGGGAGAGCGGCGCGACGCCCGAGATCGTGCTGACGAAGGCCGATCGCATGGACGACCCGTCGGCGCTTGTCGCCGGCGTGGAGACGGTGGCGGTCGGCGTTCCCGTCCACGTCGTGTCGGCGGTGACCGGGCAGGGGTGTGATGCATTGCGCGCGCGCATCGCGGACGGGACGACGGCGGTGCTGCTCGGATCGAGCGGTGTCGGAAAGTCGACGCTCGTCAACCGGTTCGTCGGGCATGAGCAGATGGCGGTGAAGGAGACGAGGGCCGACGACGACGAGGGCCGGCATACGACCTCGCACCGGGAGCTGATCCTCCTGCCGGGGGGCGGCGTCGTGATCGACACGCCCGGGCTGCGGGAGCTGCAGCTCTGGGACGGCGGCGCCGGAGCTGTCGAGGCCGCGTTCGGAGACATCGAGGAGCTCACGCTGCAGTGCCGGTTCGCGAACTGCTCGCACGAGACGGAGCCGGACTGCGCGGTGCAGGCCGCGCTGCGTTCGGGCGCGCTCTCACGCGAGCGGCATCAGAGTTGGCTCAAGCTACAGCGCGAGCTGCGAGCGATCGCAATGCGGACGGACGCGCGCCTGCGGCGCGAGGAGAAGCGCAAATGGCAGCTGCGCGTCCGCGACGCCAGGTCACGCACGAGGCACCGAAGCTAGGCGGACGCTTACGACGCGACGAGGTCGAGCGGCTTCACGATCTCGGCGAAGTGGCAGGCGGCCGGATGGCCCTGCCCGCGGTCGACGAGTGCCGGCTCTTCCTCGGCGCAGATCGGCTGCGCCTTCCAGCACCGCGTCCGGAAGCGGCACCCGGAAGGCGGATTCGCCGGGCTCGGCACGTCGCCTTCGAGCACGATCCGCTTCCGCTTGCCGCGCTGCGACGGCTCCTCGATCGGCACCGCCGACAGCAGCGCCTGCGTGTACGGATGCGCCGGCTCGTTGTAGATCTGATGCTTGTCGCCGATCTCGACGATCTTGCCCAGGTACATCACCGCGACGCGGTCGGAGACGTGGCGGACGACCGAGAGATCGTGCGCGACGAAGATGTACGTCAGACCGAAGTCGCGCTGCAGCGACTCGAGCAGGTTCACGACCTGCGCGCGAATGGACACGTCGAGCGCCGACACCGGCTCGTCGAGAATGATCACCTGCGGGTTGAGCGCGAGCGCGCGCGCGACGCCGATGC
>Ga0208219_1000218_pt1 | contig 21887 bp, 21 predicted proteins | sample NGESurshal072012_7_FD_184469 | JGI IMG/M metagenome (GOLD analysis project Ga0208219, IMG submission 184469) | Arctic peat soil microbial communities from Barrow, Alaska - NGEE Surface sample 53-2 shallow-072012 (SPAdes) | ecosystem: Environmental > Terrestrial > Soil > Wetlands > Peat ... | reverse complement strand
ATGATAAACATCGGCCCCACATCTTAGGTCGGCGCCGCTCGTCTCTGTGGGGCCGACCTCAATGGTCGGCCTGGCCGATGATAAACATCGGCCCCACATCTTAGGTCGGCCCCTACAGACGGACGCGGTTACAGCGAGCGCGAGATCGCGGATGCCGAAATCGAGCCGGCGTCGAGCGCGACCAGATAGCGCTGCACGTCGCTCACGCCTCCGCGCGCAACTTTCGCCGCTCCGCTCAGCCTAAGATCGTCCTGGACGCGAAGATCCATCGCGACCACACGCGCGTTCGCGCGATCGTAGTCGAAGTGAAGCGTGATATACGCTTTGCCCGTCGCGAAGCCGAGCGTCTCGCCGGAGTTCGTGACGACAGGTTCCTTCATCGGCACACTGCCCGTGGCGGAGATCGAAAAAACGCTCGTACCGAGGACGTATCGTGTTCCGGTGACCAAATATTTCATCTGCGGGCGAGCCGTCATACCGTACAATTTTGTGCCGAGCTTTCCGGACCACGTCGAGCCGACCGATAGGGCTGCTCCGCCATTCACCGCGCGCTCGCCGAGAAATCCAAGCGGCAAAAGGAACAAGCCTCCTAAGGTGCCATGATCGCGGACGACGGTGCCGTCGCCGTTGACTAACGTCCACCCGGTGCCGGGCTTGCTGACGGGACGGCCGGCGACGCTGGCCGTAATGGTTCCGGAGCGATGGAGGGTAATGCCACGCGTGGACGTCTGCCGCACGGCGATCCGCTCCCGGCCGGTGAGGGTGGTGGTTATCGCTCGCTGCTCGACAGCGCGGCCCGTAGCGTCCCGTCCCGAGATGCTCTGTCCGACCTCACCGTGCAAGCTGTAGTTGAAGATCTGACCGACACGATGCGCCGATATGGTGGCCGTGGGATCGGAGCTTGGCTGCGCCACGGTGGTGGCGGCGTCGGAAACGGGCGCAACGTCCATATTGGCGACGCCTGGCGACCCGCTCATCAGGGTCGACATGCACGCTAACACGGGCACAAGGGCGAATGCGATTGGCTTGTTGATCATCGATTTCTTCGGAAGGCGCGGCCGCGTCGGCACACAAAACACGAGGGGCGGCAAAGCCGCCTGCTACAATGTCTCGTTACCTAAAAACCTCAACTTTCCCTATGCTGCTGTGCCCGTGACGGGACACGAACGGAGATGCGGTGGAGCTCGTGGCGGACGTGCGCGCTGTAACGAAGACGTACCGCACAAAAGCGACGGAAGTTCGCGCCGTGCGGAACGCGACGTTCTCGCTGCGCGCCGGCGAGTTCGTGGCGCTCACGGGGCAAAGCGGCTGCGGTAAGAGCACGTTGCTCAATCTGCTCGCGTGCGTCGACTCGCCTTCTTCAGGCGCCATCATCATAGAAGGTCGCGATGTGAGTGGGCTGGGAGATGACGATCTGACGCGCGTGCGCCGGGAGCGCATCGGCTACGTCTTTCAGTTCTTCAATCTGATTCCGACGATGACCGTTCGCGAAAACGTCGAGCTGCCGCTGCTGCTCGCCGGCGCCGCGAGGGCGAGCGCCAATGCCGCCGTCGACCGCGCGCTCGAACAAACGTCGATCACCGATCAAGCGGGGAAGCTGCCGGCCTATTTGTCCGGCGGACAACAGCAGCGTGCGGCGATCGCCCGCGCCGTCGTCCACGCACCGTCGCTCGTCCTCGCGGATGAACCCACCGGTAACCTCGACTCGACCACCGGCCTCGAAATCCTCGAGCTGTTGCGTGCGTGCGCGACGCGGGGTGCGGCCGTGCTCATGGCGACCCACAGTGCTGAGGCTGCCGCGAGAGCGGATCGCCGGTTGAACATGCGCGACGGCGCGTTCGAGGCTTGATGCGCGGATTCGCCGCGCTGTTCTCCGGACTTGTGCTTCGTCATGCCGCCTTGCACGCGGGCCGCGCGGCGCTGACGGTCGCAAGCGTTGCCATCGGCGTTGGCTTGACCGTCGCGGTGCGGATAGCAGACGCGAGTGCGACCGAATCGTTCACCGGAGCGGCGAACACCGTCGCCGGCGGAACCGCTCTGCAGATCGTGCCCGACGCAGGCCGCATCCCGGACGGTTTCCTGTTGCGCGTCCGCGCCGTACCAGGCGTGGCGTCGGTGTCGCCGATCGTGATGGGCTCGATCGCGGTAGCGGATCCGACTGTTTGCAAATCGTCGACAAGCTCGAAATGCTCGACGCAAGCCGGCTTCGACATGGTCGGCATCGACCTGGTAGCAGCCGCGGGTCTTGCAGAGTCCGGATCGGCGCCGCCGATCGATCGAAACGGCGCTGCGAAGATCTCAGCCGGCATATTCCAGCGCGGACGCGTCGTCTTGAGTTCTGCCTTAGCATTGCGCTTGGGTCTAACGCTTGGCGCGCGGTTCGAAGCGGTAGCCGGCAGCCGGCCCGTACCGCTCATCGTGGGCGGCATCGCGGATGATTCGCTCCTTCCAGCCGGTTGGCGCGAGGTAATCTTCGCCGACATCAGCACGGCACAAGAAACTTTCGGCCGGCGCGGGCTTGACCGCATCGATGTCGTGCCGTCGCCGGGCAAGGATCCGGCAGCGTTGGCCTCCGCGTTGCGCGCGGAAGTTCCGGCTGGGCTGCGCGTGACGACGCCCGACGAACGGTCTGCCGCTTTGCGCAAGTTGACCGCATCGTTTTCGTTCAACCTGCTCGCGCTCGCCGCGATCTCGCTTTTGGTCGGCGCATTCCTCGTGTACAACGCCGTGGCGATGTCGGTTGTGCAGCGTCGTGCCGAGATCGGCGTCGCGCGCGCGCTCGGCGCGTCGCGCTCGCTGATCTTCTCCGTGTTCGCTTGCGAGGGCTTGGCCGTCGGGCTCGCGGGCAGCATCGCCGGCTTATGCATAGGCAGGTTGCTGGCCGGTTCGGCGCTGCATGTCGTGGGCAGAACCGTGGACGCGCTCTATGTCGGAACGTCCGACACGATCATCAGCACGCCGCCCGCGATCTACGTCGAAGCACTGGTGTTCGGCGTTTTGCTGGCGCTGGCCGCCGCGATCTCGCCTGCCCGCGAGGCGGCGCGCATTTCGCCTACCACCGCTGTGCGCGTCGGATCCTGGGAGTCGAGCACGCCGCCGAACGCCGGGCCCCGCTCGCTGGTCGCGCTGATCGCGTTTGCTGCGGCCGCCTGGTTTGTCCGGTTGCCTGCAGTGGGCGGTGAGCCGCTGTTCGGGTACGCGGCTGCGCTGCTCGTTGTGTGCGGCGGCTCGCTGCTCGGCGCACCACTTGTGGCCGCGTCCGCGCGTTTCGCAAGTTCGATATCGGCGTCATGGACGAACGCAGCGCTTCGCCTTGCGGCTGCAAATCTGCAGGGACGGGTCCGCCGTAACGGCATTGCGGTCGCATCGCTTGCGATCGGTGTGGCCATGACCGTCAGCGTCACGACGATGATCGCGTCGTTTCGGTCGAGCGTGGTCCAATGGATCGGGCAAACGGCACGCGGCGATCTCTACGTGCGCCCGGCCGGCGCGGTCAATGCCGACGATGCACCGATGCCGAGCGAACTAGCGCCGCGCGTTGCGCACGTCGCGGGCGTCACCGCCGTGTCGACGGTCCGTGCGCGCCTGGCCGACATAGGCGGCCGCCTTGCGTATGTCGGCGCCATCGATGCCGACCAAGCGGCTCGCTTTGAATCGTGGTCGATGCTTGGTCCTTTGAAGCCGGCCGAGACCCTTCGTGGCCTCGTCGGCGCGCGGCGCGTGATCGTCTCCGAACCGTTCGCCTCGAAATTCGACGTCAGATCCGGCGACGTGATCCTGCTTCCGGGCGCGCACGGCCCCATCGCGTTCACCGTGGCGAACGTCTTTCGCGACTATTCGAGCGAGATCGGCTACGCGTTCATGGATGCCGGGATATATCGCCAACTCATCGGAGAGCCCGGCATCGACGGAATGGCGGTCTTCGCCGCGAAGGGCTCGGACCGGGCGGCGCTTCGCGCGTCGATAGAGCGGTCGCTTGCCGGCGAACGCGTCGTCGTGGAATCCAGCGCCGAGCTTCGCGCAAGCGCGCTCGCGCAGTTCGACCGGACCTTCGCCGTGACGTATGCCCTCGACGGCATCGTCTTGACCGTCGCGTTGCTGGGAATCGTGGCCACGCTGTCGGCGCAGGTGATCGAACGGCGGCAAGAGATCGGCGTCTTGCGATGCATCGGCCTCTTGCGCCGCGACGTGATCACGATGGTGATCGGCGAGGCCGCGTGGCTCGGCGTGCTCGGATCGCTGCTCGGTATTGCGGCGGGCTTCGCCGTCGCGTGGATATTGGTCTTCGTCGTGAATAAGCAAGCGTTCGGGTGGACCATCGATTTCGGTCTGTCGCCGTGGAGCGATTTCCGGCTCGCGTTGGCGGTCATCGCGACGTCCGCTGCCGCCGGACTCTTGCCGGCGGCGCACGCGGCGAGCGTGCCGGCGGGCGAGGCGGTTCGCGCGGAATGAATATCGTGCTCGCCGCCGTCGTAGCCGCAGCCGTCACGTGGCAGCCTGCGCTGCCGGGGTACACGTTTCACTTCCCGTCGGACTTCGGGGCCCACGAATCGTCGCGCGACGAATGGTGGTACTACACCGGCAACCTTCGCGACGCGCATGGACACCGGTACGGCTTTGAGTTGACGTTTTTCCGGGTGGGCATACAGCCGCGCTTGGCCGGCGGTTCGCCATGGGATATCGATGATTTGTATTTCGCGCATTTCGCCGTCACCGACACGGCGAGCGGCACGTACTATCACATCGACCGGGCCGGGCGCGCGGCTCTGAGCGAAGCCGGAGCCACGACAGCCGACGAGCGCGTCTGGTTGGACCAATGGTCTGCCCGGCGGTCGGCCGGCGGCCGGCATGTGCTCCAAGCGCGCGCAGACGATTTCGCGCTTCACTTGACGCTGTCGCCGCGCAAACCTGCCGTGCAGAACGGACGCGATGGCGTGAGCCGGAAAGGATCGTGCCGCGGTTGTGCGTCGCACTATTATTCGTTCACCGATCTCGCGGCCAGCGGCGTGCTGTCGTTGCCGTCGGGAAACGTCGCCGTGACCGGCAGCGCCTGGAACGACCACGAGTGGGGATCCGCCGACCTCGAGCCCGGCGTGGTCGGGTGGGATTGGTTCTCCGTGCAGCTCGACGACGGTCGCGAACTCATGCTCTACTTGCTTCGTCGCGCCGACGGCAGTGCGATTCCCGAAAGCAGCGGCACGTTGGTGGACCGCCAAGGTCGCGCGGTATATCTTCCGCTCGCGATGTTCTCGGTGGCTTCGATCGGCACATGGACGAGCCCACATAGTCGGGCGCGCTATCCCGCTGGGTGGCGCGTGCGACTTCCCGCATACCGATCCGACCTCACCATATCGCCGCTGCTCGCCGATCAAGAATTCGACGCCACCCAATCGACCGGTGGACACTATTGGGAGGGCGCCTGCTCCGTGACGGGCACGTTCGGAGGCAAGCATGTCGGCGGACAAGGCTATACCGAGCTCACCGGCTACGCTCCGAAATAGTACAATGATGCACGGTGCCCCAGCGCGAAACGCGCCTTGGTGACGATGACGGTTTCACGCGCGGCGATTCTGCTCGTATTGTTGGCTGCGGTCGGATGCGGCCCGCGAGCTGTCTCCACACCGAAATCCACGCCGACCCCGACTCCGTTTGCGACCGGCGACTATCCGGAATATGGCTACGCGCCCGATCTGTCTTGGCTCGCCGGACGGATCGGCGTCGCGATGCGCGGCAGCATTTGCCCGTACGTGATCTTCGGCACGCACCCGGGCGTGCCGTGGGGCGGAAAGTTCGCCCTGCGCGGCGCCTCCGGCGTGCTCGACGGACTGCATTCGGGTGACACGGTCGTAGTACACGGCAGCGTCGCGAAGACGCCGCCGCGCGAATGCGGATTGCCGGCCTTCAACGTTTCATCGGTCGAGCTGCACTAATAGATTGAAGCGATGACACCGAACGCCGACATACTGCTCTTCACCTACGCGCTGGTCGTGGTTGGGTTGACGACGGGCTTGCAGATGATCTACGTCGGCTACCGTGAGCGGCCGATGTATTTTTCGGGGCGCGATAAACCGCCCGTCGCGCCTGCCTCCTTGCGGCAAGCGGGCATCATCTTCAGCGTCGTCGGCGTCGCGATGTTCGCCGCGATGGTCGTCGAGATTCTTTCGGGCGCCGCCGGCACGAATATCGTGGCATTCATCGCCGCGACGTTCGTCATTCCACCCGTCGTCGTTTGGTACAACTCGAAGAGTATGTAGGAGGGCAAGCGTCGCTTGCCCCAAAAATTTTTGGCGACCGATCCTCGCCCTCCTACAGAACGCCGGAGGTGTGCCGTGCTTAAGGGCCTGATCGTGACCGTCGCGTTGTTGAGCGGCGTCGGCCAAACAAGCGCGAACGAATCCGCGATCGCCGGCTGGACGATGGACTTGCATGTCGTGCGCTGGGCGCTTCATCACGTCCATCCCAATGCATTCCACTCGACATCATCCCTCGCGTTCGACCGCCAACTCGGCGACCTCCGGCGAGATCTGCCGAATCTTTCACGCAGCGCGACGATCGTTCGATTGGCTCAAACGATCACTACACTGCGCGAATGCCATACCGGGTTCGGCGTGAGCACCGCTCCGCCGGTGAGCTTTCATGCGTTGCCGGTCAAGGTCTACTACTATTCCGACGGCCCGTTCATCCAAGCTGCTGCGCCGCAATACGGCGACATCGCCGGCGGACGCGTCGTAAGGATCGGGAACGAATCGCCGGCACAGGCGATACCGGCATTGCTGAGCGTCTCGATGGCTTCCGACAAGTGGAGCAGTTGGGGCGGCCTACCGTACACGTTCCGCGGCGAAGTGCTGCAAGCGCTCGGAATTTCGACGACGGCGCGCGTCGTTCGAATCGACGTCGAGGTCAAAGGCAAAACGATTTCGCGCGAGCTTCCCGTCATAACGAATCCGATCAATTTAGGCTGGGGCATCGGACCGCCGCCCGGCGCGAATTGGGTCGACGCTCGGACGAACGCGCCACCGCCGTTGTATCTCGCGCACCCCGATGAGGAGTTTCTCCTTGAAACCCGTGCGCGGTACATCTACGCCCGCATCGATCAGATCGCGGACGGTCGGCACGAAAAACTCTCGGCATTTTGGGACCGAGTGATCGCGCAATATGACGCAAAGCAGCGGCCGCTGATCGTGGATTTGCGTGAAAACGGCGGTGGCGACAACACGTTGCTCGCGCCCGTGATCGCCAGCATCGCCAAACGGCCCGGATTGAAGCGACAACACGACTTGTACGTGATTGTCGGACGGGCGACACAGTCCGCCGCCGAGAATTTCGTCACTCGAATGCAAGCCGTGGCGCCCGTCATCGTCGTCGGTGAGCCTGCCGGCGAGACGCCAAATCAGTATGGCGACCCGATCGCAGTCCGGTTGCCATACAGCGGCATCTTGCTGCACGTGTCCACCCATTATTACCATGAGCAGTCCGCCCAGCCTAATCTCACGATGCCGACGCTTCCGGCAGCTTTGAGTTCATGGGACTATAAGAACGGCATCGATCCCGCTCTACGCGCCATCGAATTGGATATTTCGCGAAACCGAGATTGATCTGTAAAACGCGCTGCGGACGGACTTGGTCGGCTAAAAAAAATTAAGGCCGACCATAAAGGTCGGCCCCACAAACGTAAAATTGGCCGACCATAAAGGTCGGCCCTACAAACGGGCGAGCAGAATTTGCGGCACGATGCCGAGCAGCAGGACGCCGGCCGCTCCCACGCCGACCGCGATCCACGATTGCAGCGCGTTGCCCTTCGATTCGACAAGATCGCTGTCGACCGGTGCGAACATCTGCCAGATGACCTTGAAGTAGACGTAGAACGAAACGATCGTGCCGCCGATCAACGCGGCTGCCATCGCCACGCCCCACGGGCCGGTCCCCACGGCCTGACCAAGCAACAGCACCTTGCCGATGAATCCGGCGGTCGCCGGAATGCCCGCTAGTGATAGGAAGAACAGCATCATCAGCGCCGCTGGAACCGGCCGCCGGAAGAAGAGCCCCTGATAGGCCGCGAGATCGGCGTGGTGTTCGTCACCGTCTCCGATCAGCGCGATGACGGCGAACGCGCCGAGATTCATGAAGGCGTACGCCGCCAAATAGAAGACCAGCGTCGCCACGCCGTTGCGTCCGATTCCGGCGAGCGCGAGGACCAGATACCCCGCTTGTGCGATGCCGGAGAATGCCAAGAGACGCTTGAGGTTGGTCTGCCGGATCGCGCCGAGATTGCCGACGACCATGGACAGCACCGCGAGGGCCCACAGCGGCACGAGCGCACTTGAATCGTGGACGAAGACCATGTACGCGAATCGTGCGAGCACGGCGAACGCCGCCGCCTTGACGGCGACGGCCATATACGCCGTCACCGCCAGCGGCGATCCTTCGTAGACGTCGGGCGTCCATAGGTGGAACGGTGCGAGGGCAAGCTTGAAAGCGATGCCGACGAGGAACAGCGCGAAACCGGCGATGAAAAGCGGGTCGCCGCCGCTCGCCGCCTGCGAGATGTTCACAAGCGATATGCTGCCGCCCGCGCCATAGAGCAGCGCCATGCCGAAAATGAGGAATCCGGAGGCGAACGAGCCTAGCAACACATACTTGAGCGCAGCCTCGGCGGAAGAGCGGCGCGGGAACCCCGTGCCGGCGAGCGCGTAAAGCGCAAGCGACAATGCCTCGATGCCGATGAAAATGCCGATGAGATTTGTCGCGCCGGCCATGATCGCGCCGCCGACCGTGCAGAAGATCAGCAGCGCCGCGTACGCGCCGGGGTTGCCCCCGTCTTCGGCTTTCGAAAGCGACGAGAGCAAGAACGTGACGGCCAGCGTGAGTAGAAGCAGCGCGTCGAACGGCCAGGAAAAGTTGTCCGACGAATAAGCGCCGCCGAATGTGGAGACGGTCTGTCCGGCGAGCGGCAGCGATATCAGGAATGAGGCCAGCGAACCAAGGGCGCCGATGCCGTAGAGGACCGCGCGCGGCGCTGCATTGCTTGCGAGATCCACGATAAGCACGAGCAACCCAGTCGCCAGCAGCACCGTCAGCGGCGCGATCACAGCCCAGTCGATGGAAACCGTCATGCGTGGTGCCCTTGAGAAGAGTCGGCCGCGGCGGGCGGCGTGCTCGTCACCGCGTTAGGCGTTCGATTGGTAAGCCAACCCGGCCAGACGCCTAAGAAGACGATGGCTGCGAGCAGCGGCGCCACGAGCAGCATCTCACGCGGACGGAGGTCGCCATATGTTCGGGCGTCCGGCAAGCGCTCCGGCCCGTGCATCGCTGCCTGGAATAGGCGCAACGTGTACGCGCTTGCCACGACGATGGCGATGAGCGAGATGGCCGTGATGACCGGTTGCGTCTGCCACGACCCGATGAGGATGAGGAACTCACCGGCGAATCCAGACAGGCCTGGAAGCCCGAGCAGCGCCATCGCCGCTATCAACATCATCGCTTGCAATCGCGGTGCGTGCGCCGCAAGGCCGCCGAACACATCGAGATCGCGCGATCCCGAACGTTCTTCGACGAATCCGGCGATGAGGAAGACCGCCGCAGATATCAGTCCGTGACTGACGATCATCACGAGGCTTGCGCCGACCGACGTCACGTCGAACGCGAAGAGTGCGAGCAGCACAAAGCCGAGATGCGAGAGCGACGAGTAGGCCACAAGCATCTTCATGTCGCGCTGGCCGAGCGACGTGAACGCTCCGTAAACGATGCTGATGACGGCCAGCACGAGCAGCACGGGAGCCCACACGTGCGCCGCGTTGGGGAACAACGGCAACGCGAAGACGAGGAAGCCGTAGAGGCCCGCCTTGCTCTGTATGCCTGCCACCATCGCGACGAGCGGCGGCGGCGAATTGGTATACGTCGGCGGCATCCACGCATGGAACGGAAATGCCGGCGTCTTTATGAGGAACGCCAGCGCGAACGCGACGAATAGCCAGCTTTCGACCGCGCCGAACGCATAGCTGTGCCCCAACACCTCGAATGTGCCGGTGTGTATGAGCACGCCGACCAACCCGAGCAGCAAGATCAATCCGCCTGCGCCGTTGTAGATGAGATAACTCCAGGCCGCCCTTCGCGCCTCGGCCGAGCCTGCATAGCCGACCAGCAGCAAGAACACCGGAATGAGCATGAGATCCCAGTAGACGTAAAACAGCAGCAGGTCGCCGGCGGTGAAAAGTCCGAGCAGCGTGGTCTCAAAGATCAGGAGCAAACTTAAGAATCCACGCAGCCGCTGCGCGTCGGCGTAGCTGAACGCGGCCCAGATGGCCGCAGCCGACACAAGCGTGGTCAAGAGGATGAAGAAGAGACTCAGGCCGTCGACGCGGACATGGTATGCCGCCGTCCACGCGCCGGAGATCCACGGCAGCGATTGCTCGAGAACTTGGCCCCGACCGATGGCCAGTAACCCGAGGCTCAAGACAAACGTGGCGATGGCGCCGAGCAGCGCGACGCCTTTGAGCGCGCTCGTCGCGCCGCGCGGAACGATGAGCAACGCGATGGCGGTGACGAGCGGCAGGAAGACGACGTAGTCGATCATCATCGCGCGATCGCCGCCTCAGACGACTGGCCTGCGTGGATGACAAAAGCGTAATACGCGAGCAGCAGGACGACGCCGATCGCGATCGTCAGGCCGTAGCGGCGCAACTGGCCCGACTCCCACCAACGGGCCGCATCGCCGAGCGAACTCGTCATACCGGTCAACGCTCGAGGAATGCCGCTGATGACCGCCGGCTCGAAGAACCTCGCGCAAAACGCCGCGAGCGCGTACGCCGGCACTTCGACGAGAACGTGATATATGGGATCCAAGTAGTACGCGTTGAGCAGCAATGCTCGCGGGCCGGCCAACGCGCGCTTGAAATTGTCACGCAGACTAGGCCTGACGACGTAGAGCGCGTATGCGGCCGCGATGCCGGCGATCGCGAGCAAGAACATGCCGGCTGCAACGGGCCAATTCAATTCGGAGATGCTCGGCGCGAGACCGCCGCCTGCAATACCGTACGGCGAAGATCTTCCGAACGATCCTCCGAGGAATCCCGCGAGCGGCGATGCGAGGAAGCCGCCGATCGCGGCCAGCGCGGCCAGCACCACGACGGGCACGTTCATAGTGAATATCTGGTCGTCGTGCGGTTGGTGCTCGCCGCGATACGCGCCGGCGAACGTGAGGAACAGCAGCCGGAACATGTAGAACGCGGTGAGCAGCGCGGCCACGATGAGCAGCGCGGTGAGGATCGGGTGATGCAGCGCTAAGCCTGCGTCGATGATCGTATCCTTTGAGAAGAAGCCGGCGAACGGCGGCACGCCCGAAATGGCTACCGTTCCGACGGCGAACGTCCAAAACGCGAGCGGCATCTTCTTGGCCAGGCCGCCCATCTTGCGGATGTCCTGTTCGCCGCCTAAGTTGTGGATGACGATGCCGGCGGCCAAGAAGAGCAGCGCCTTGAAAAACGCGTGCGTGAGGAAGTGAAACGCTCCGGCGGCGTACGCGCCGGCGCCGACCGCGAAGATCATGTAACCGATCTGGCTCATGGTGGAGTACGCGAGCACTCGCTTGATGTCGTATTGCACGCAGCCGACGGTGGCGGCGAACAGAGCTGAAACCGCGCCCACGACCGCGACGGTCTCCGCCGCGGCCGGCGCATGATCGTAGATGGGGTAGCAGCGCGCGATGAGGTAAACGCCGGCAGTCACCATGGTGGCCGCGTGGATGAGCGCGCTCACCGGCGTTGGACCTTCCATCGCGTCGGGCAGCCACGTGTGCAGCGGCAATTGCGCCGACTTGGCCACGGCGCCCACAAGAAGCCAGATGCCGATCCACGTCAACGCCGGCGCGCCGATGGCCGCCGCCCGCGCGAACACGCCGTCGAACGAAACGCTGCCTGCGTGTGCGAACATCAAGAACATCGCGATCATGATGCCCACGTCGCCGATGACGTTCATGATGAGCGCTTTGCGCGCCGCGAGCACGGCGACCGGGCGGTCGTAGTAAAATCCGATCAGCAAGTAGGACGCGAGACCGACGCCGCCCCAGCCGACGAGCAGCCATAAGAAGTTGTCGGACATCACGAGCAGCAGCATCGTGAAGACGAACAAGTTCATGTACGCGAAAAACGTGCGGTAGTCGCGGTCGTGCGCCATGTAGCCGGCCGAATAAAGATGGATGAGGAATCCGACGCCGGTGATGACGAGCATCCACGTGAGCGCGAGGGGATCGATCAGCATCCCGAATGGAATCGAAAGAGGACCGATGTGCGCCCACGTTCCGAGCGTGACGTGAAGGCTCTGCGCGCTCGCCGGCTGATGACCGAGCGTCAACGCGACGATTCTCGTGAGGACGAGTGCGACGAACATCACCGCGTTAGCGATGATCGCCGACGCCGTGCGAGGCAGATACGGTCCGGCAAGCGCGATGAGCACCGCGCCCAGGAGCGGCAGAAGCAGAATCGTCAGCGAGAGAGCGGTGAGGGTAGCCATCAGCCTCTCATGACCGAGATGTCATCCACGTCGACTTCGGCGCGATGCCGGAAGACCATGACGACGATGGCGAGCGCGATCGCCGCTTCGGCAGCCGCGACCGTGATGACGATGAAGACGAAGATCTGGCCGGACATGTCGCCGAAATTGCGGGCGAATGCGGCGAACGCAAGATTGCCGGCATTCCACATCAACTCTACGGCCATCAGCATGGTGATCGGATTGCGGCGCACGAGAAAACCGACGAGTCCGATGACGAACAGCACTGCCGCGAGAGTGAGATAGTCGGTGAGCGGGACCTGCGGCATGTTAGAATCGCACCTCTTTGCGGCCGGCCATCAGCACGACGCCGATGATGGCCACGAGCAAGATGACGGCCGTCGCTTCAAACGCGAACAAGTGCGTGGTGAGCAGCTCTTGGCCGAACGACGGCACGGTGCCGAAGTCGGGCGGCGGAGCGGCGGCAGACGCTGCCCACGCCGAGCGCACTCCGATCGCCATGAGCGCGAGCGCCGCGATGCCGGACAAGATCGATGGAACGGTCTGGAAGGCAAGCCGGCCTTCGCCGCGGTCGACCGGTTGATTGCCGATGGTCAGCAGCGCGATGACGAACAGAAAGAGCACAAGGATTGCGCCCGCATAGATGATGATCTGCATCATCGCGAGGAACTCGGCCGAAAGCGTCAGGAAGAGCACGGCGAGAGCCGCGAAATTCACGATGAGGCCCACCACTGAGTGAACCGGCTGTCTGCTCGACACCACCGCGATGGCCGTGAAGACCAACACCGCCGCACAGACCCAAAAGAGCACAAGCATTAAGCGGCTCCGCCGTTTGGCGCGGGCGGTTGGACCGAAGGCGGCGCCACGCCGGGGTCGGTCTGCACGGCGGACTCCGTGTTCGCCATGTGCTGGATGAACTGGTCCTTCACCAACAGCTTGTCCTTGCCGAAGATCAGCCGCTCGCGCGTGTAGTCGGCGATATCGAAGCGCGGCGTCAATACGATGGCGTCGGTCGGACACGCTTCCTCGCACCAGCCGCAGAAGATGCAGCGGAGCATGTCGATCTCATAGCGGTAGCCGTAGCGTTCTCCCGGCGACGTGGGGTTGGCCGGATCGTTCTCCGCCCCGATGACCGTGATGGCGTTGGCAGGGCAGGCGACCGCGCACAACTCGCACCCGATGCAGCGCTCCAAGCCGTCATCGTACTTGCGCAATTCGTGCACGCCGCGAAATCGCTCCGGGTGCGGATACGGCTCGCGCGGATAATCGATGGTGGACTTTCTCTTGAAGAGATATTTGAGCGTGGTCGCGTGACCGGTCACGATTCCACGCACCGCATCGAAGAAGTTCATGCGTTAGCTTTCCACAGCGCGACGATCGTGGCCGTCACCAAGACGTTGAGCACGGCGACCGGCAGCAGCACCTTCCAGCCGAACGCCATGAGACGGTCGTAGCGAAGGCGCGGCAAGGTGGCGCGCATCCAGATGAGGACGAATAAGAAGAAGCAGACCTTCAACACGAACCAGACGACGGACAGATACGGCAGCGCGTTCAAGAACGGTCCGTCCCCGCCGCCGAGGAATAAAAGCGTGGCGATGCACGATACCGTGATCATGTTGATGTATTCCGCCACGAAGAACGTGCCGAACCGCAGGCTCGAATACTCCGTGTGAAATCCGGCCACAAGCTCGGTCTCGGCCTCGGGCAAGTCGAACGGCGCGCGATTGGTCTCCGCGGTGGCGGTGACGAAGTAGATGAGGAAGCCGACGAACTGCGGGAGGACGTACCACAAGTGGTGCGCCGACTGCGCCGCCGTGATGCCGTTGAGATTGGTCGTGCCTGCAAGCAGCAGCACGCCGATGATGGACAGCCCCATCGCAAGTTCGTACGAGATCATCTGCGCCGTGGAGCGGATGGCGCCCAGCAGCGGCCATTTCGATTGCGATGCCCAGCCGCCAAGCGCGATGCCGTACACGCCAAGCGAGGCAGCGGCCAACACGAACAGTATGCCCACATTTAGATCGGCGATGGCGATGGGGCTGCCGTCGGGGAACGTGCCGAACGGAATCACTGCGTACGCGAGAACCGCCGTCAGGACGCCGATGGCCGGCGCGAAGCGGTAGAGCAGCGGATCGGCGTCTGCCGGTGTGAGATCTTCCTTTAAGACGAGCTTGACCGCGTCCGCCGCCGGCTGGAGCAGACCCCACGGGCCGCACCATATCGGGCCGAGCCGCATCTGAAACCACGCCAATATCTTACGTTCGAACAGCATGAGGTATGCGAACGACGTGATGACGATGAAGATGAGCACGCCCGACTTGATCGCGACGACGATCGCGAACTTGGTCCACGGATCCGCTAGAAGTGCGTTCATGCGCTCGCCTGCGCCTTCACGCTTGCGTTGACGGCCGTAGCGCGCCCGAAGCCGGATCCATCGAGCAGCTTGTTGACGGGAGCCTCGGGCATCCCGGCGAGCACGAGTATGAAACCCGGACGCGCATTGTTCGCGATACGCGCGGCGACGTCGATGGAACCGCCCTTGCCAGTCAGCGTGACGCGATCGCCGTCGGCGATCTCCACGCGGCTCGCGTCGTCGGGATGAAACACGGCGTAGGGGACGGGCCGCATACCCGCGGTCCCGGGATCGAACGCGACACCGCCGCCGCCGGCGTATAGATGCGGAACCGGAATCACGGTAAATGCGCCGTCGCCGGCGTCGGGCGGCGCAAGCGGCGCATCGGTGGACGGGCGCGAAAGCCCGGCGTTCTGCGGCTGCGCGGCTCGCGCGTCGCTTTCGGCTTGGGTTAGTTGGGCAAAGAGTGCGTCCGGTTCGGCGCTTATCACATCGCCGCGGCCAAGAGCATCGGCGAGCGCCGCGATGAGTTGGGCGTCGTCGCGCACTTGAATGGGCGGATCGATGGCGGCGGCAAACGCTTGACGACGTCCTTCGAGATTGGTGACGTGGCCGCGCTTTTCGGCAAACGACGCTGCCGCGAACACCACATCGGCGTAGGACGCAGTTTCCGTCATGACTTGGTCGGCGACGGCGAGGAACGGAACCTTTTCGAGCGCACGGCGCGCGAGGTCGCCGTCGGGGAACGTGAGCGCGGGATTAGCGCCGACGACGAGAAGGGCGTCGAGTTTGCCCTCCGCAGCGGCGGCGAGCATCTGGCCAGTGGTCATGCCGGGTGCACCGGAAGCGGCGGCATAACCGGGGCCAAGATTGGGCACGCAGCCTGCGGCTTCGGCGCCGCGTGCATTACCGGTCGCTCCGACGACGAGCACGCCGACCGGATGATCGTAGCGCTGCAATGTCTCCAGCAACCGCTCGAGCGCTTCGGCGCTGCGCGGATCGCGGCCGTGATGGATGGCGATGATCTTCTCGGCCGACACCAGCTCTTTTGCGATCTCGCCGACAAAGCCGCCGGAAGTCTCGTCTTTGCCGTGGTGGACGAGGTCGGCGAGCTTGTTCATGAGATCGGCGATCTCGCCCGGCGGATATTCCACATAACGCGCTTCGACGGGAAGCTCCGGGCGGTACGGCCCGACGTACACGAGTTTCGCGTGGCGGCGTGCCACCGCGCGTCGAATTCGCAGGTCGAGGATTGGCGCTTGCTCCGGTGTCAGAGCGCCGAACATCAAGATCAGCGACGCGTCGTCGAGGTCGGTGAGATGCGCGCCAAACCGCCCTGGCGAAGCAAATTTCTGTAGATGCGCCCGATGGTCGATGTTGTTGGTGCCGAGCACTTCGCGCGCGAATGTTTGCAGCGCGAATGCCTCTTCGTCCGAGAGCCTGCCGCCGCCGATGATGCCGACCCGCCCGGCCTTAGCGGCATCCGCGAGCCGCGGCGCGGTGAGGGCGACCGCTTCGGCGAACGTCGTATCCTCGCGCCCTCCGTCGCTCTTCACCGATGGCGTGCGCAGCCGGTGCGGCGTGTAGAGGTAGTTGAACGTGTAACGTCCCCGGTCGCACAGCCATCCATCGTCGATGGCGGTGTTCTCGCGCGTGAACGTGCGCATGATCCGCCCGAAGCGGGTGTCGATGCGGAAATTGCATCCCACGGAGCATTGGGTGCACACGGAATCGGCGTGGCCGAGGTCCCAGGGCCGCGAGCGGAAGCGATAAGCCTTGCTCGTCAGCGCGCCGACCGGGCAGATCTCGGTCGTATTGCCCGAAAAGTACGAAGTGTATTCGCCGCCGTTGCGCGTTGCGATCAGCGATCCATATCCGCGATCTTCGACGATGAGCGTGCGTTCTTGGGCGATCTCGTCGTCGAAGCGCGTGCAGCGCCTGCACAAAATGCAACGTTCTTCATCGAGCACGATCGTGGGTCCGAGGTCGACCATTTTGGGCTTGTGCAGTTTCGGCTCGGTGAGCCGGCTTTCGCCCGGCCCGTACGACATCGTGAAATCTTGCAGATCGCATTCGCCGCCTTTGTCGCAGATCGGACAATCCAGCGGATGATTGAGCAAGAGGAATTCGAGCACGCCCTTGCGCGCCTCTGCCACCTTTGCAGACGACGTGTGCACGACCATGCCTTCGGACACGCGCGTGGCGCACGCGATCTGAAGCTTCGGCATCTTCTCGATCTCGACGAGACAGATGCGGCACAGGCCCGCCGGTTCGAGTTTGGGATGATAGCAATAGACCGGGATCTGCGTGCCCAACCGCTTGGCCGCCTCGACGACGAGCGTGCCGTCGGGGACCGCAAAGGTGTTGCCGTCGATCGTCACGTTGACCGTGCGCGGATTCACAGGAGTTCCGCTCACGCCGCGCTCTCCTTGCGCACGCGCAACGGGCAAGCCGATTGCGTCACGTGCGCCTTGAATTCTTCGGGGAAGCGCGTCATCACCGACTGCAGGAAGGGCATGATCGAATCGCCGAGCGCGCAGAGATTGGTGCCGGTGATCGTGCGATTGATAGTGCTCAGAATGCGCAAGTCCTGATCCGATCCTTCGCCGGCTTCCAGACGCGCGACCATGCGGTGCACCCACTGCCCGCCTTCACGGCACGGCGTGCATTGGCCGCACGACTCGTGCTCGTAAAAACGGTTGAGCGTGACGGCCGAACGCACCATGCACGCGGTGTCGTCCATCACCACGACAGCGCCGGAACCTAACATCGTTTTCTTCGCGGCGAGCGATTCGAAATCGACGCCGCAGTCGAGATCCTCTTCGAAGATGGCCGCCGAGGAGCCGCCGCCCGGCTGGACTGCTTTGATGCTGCGGCCAGGATTGAGGCCGCCGGCCCAATCGAAGATCAATTCGCGGACCGTGATGCCGAGCGGGATCTCATAATTCCCCGGGCGCACCACGTGACCGCTGACGGAGATGACTTTTGGCCCCGGCGACTTCTCGGTGCCGATCGCCGCAAACCAAGGCGCACCGCGCGTGATGATATGCGGCACGTACATCAGAGTTTCGACGTTGTTGACAACTGTGGGCATACCGTAGAGGCCGGCATTTGCAGGGAACGGCGGTTTGAGACGCGGTTCGCCGCGTTTGCCCTCGATCGAATTCAGTTGGGCCGTTTCTTCGCCGCATATGTACGCGCCGGCGCCGCGATGCGCGACGATGTCCACCGAGTAGCCGCTGCCCAAGATGTTTTGACCGACGAATCCGGCGTCGTACGATTCTGCAAGAGCCTTGCGGAACGTCCGATAGCCATGCAAGAATTCGCCGCGGATATAAATGAAGATCTGCTTGGCGTTGATCGCATACGCGGAGATGATGAGGCCTTCGATGAGATTGAACGGCGAGTTTTCCAACAACATGCGGTCTTTGAACGTGCCGGGTTCCGCTTCGTCGGAGTTGCAGACGAGATAACGTGGACGGCCGTCCTTCGGGAGAAAACTCCACTTCTTGCCGGTGGGAAAGCCGGCGCCCCCGCGGCCGCGCAAATTCGACGCGGAGACCTCGTTGACGATCGCCTCCGGCGTCATGTCGCGCATTGCTTTGGTCAGGGCATCAAAACCGCCGGTCTTGCGGTACACCGCGAGATCGGTGAGATCGAGCGTGCCGAATCCTTTGGTCAGTACCGGTTCGAAGGTTGCCATCGATTACTCCGCGGGCAACGGCGATGCCGTCGACGATTGCGCGCGCCATCGCTCGAGCAGCGCATCGAAAGTTGCCGGAGTGACGTCGTACACGTACTCCAGATTGTGTTGCAAGCATGGCGCCTTGTCGCAGGCCGCGAGGCACTCCACTTCTTCGTACGTGAACATGCCGTCGGCGGTCGTTTCGAGATGGCCGACGCCTAAGCGCTTTTTGATGTGCGCCTGCAGCTCGTCCGACCCGCGAAGCATGCACGCGAGAGTGCGGCAGACTTGGATCACGTGCTTGCCGACGGGATGCCTGAACAGCAGGCTGTAGAACGAAGCGATCGACTCCACCTCCGCCGGCGTGAGCCGCACGAGTTCCGCCGCGTCGGCGACCGCCTGATCCGTGACAGAGCCGTCTTCTTGTTGGCAGAACTGCAGAAATGGGATGAGGGCGGATCGCGGGTCGGGATAGCGCGCGATCAGCTCGGCGCCGCGTTTTTCGCGCTGCGGCGTCATCGGTCGACCTCGCCGAATACCGGGTCGAGGCTGCCGATGATGGCCACGACATCCGCGATGAGATTGCCGGGCGCCAGCGCCTTCAACGCTTGTAGATTGTAGAACGACGGCGGACGCCAGCGCACGCGCCACGGTTTGTTGCCGCCGGCGCTCGTGACGTACATGCCGAGTTCGCCGCGCGGCGACTCGACCGCCTGATAGATGCGGCCTTCCGGCACATTGAAGCCCGATGACACAAGCTTGAAGTGGTGGATGAGCGCCTCCATGGAGTGCTGGATATCGGTCTTCGGCGGCGGCACGATCTTCGGGTCGTCGATGACGACAGGCCCGCCGGGGAATTTCTCACGGCCCTGTTTGATGATCCGCCACGCCTGCTTCATCTCGTCGAGCCGGACGACGAACCGTCCGTAGCAATCGCCGCCGTCGTGAACGCAGATGTCGAAGTCGTACGTTTCATATCCGCTGTACGGCAGCGCTTTGCGCACGTCGTAGGCCACGCCGCTTGCGCGGAGATTCGGTCCCGTCAGACCCCAGGCGATCGCATCGGCTGCGGATATCCGCCCGACGCCGATCAAGCGATCCATGATGATGACGTTTTTTTCGAGGATGGCGCGCATATCGGTCAAGCGCTCGGGGAACGACTTGATGAACTCGTCGAGAATGTCGAGGAAGCCTGAAGGCACGTCGAGCGCCAAGCCGCCGATGCGGAACCACGACTGGTGCATGCGCGCGCCCGTGACGAATTCCATGATGCGCAAGATCTGTTCGCGCATCTCGAAGGCGTACATGAAGATGGATTGCGCGCCGAGATCCATCGCGTGCGTGCCGAGCTGCACGAGATTGCTCGCGATACGAGTCAGCTCGGTGAAGATGACGCGAAGCACTTGCGCCCGCGGCGGGATCAGTGCATCGATGCCGAGCAGTTTTTCCACGGCCAACACGTAGCAAAGGCTGTTGGAGAGCGGCGCGAGATAATCGGCGCGGTCCACGACCGTGATGGCTTGCTGCCAGAACAGGTTTTCGGCCTGCTTTTCGATGCCGGTGTGGAGAAAGCCGATCTCGGACTCCGAGGTGACGACCGTCTCGCCGTCCAGTTTGAGCATGACGCGAAGGACGCCGTGCGTGCTAGGATGCTGCGGACCCATGCTGATCACGAGCGTGTCGCGTTCGTCGCCCTGCGAGACGATGAGATCCGGGTTGTTGTCGAATTTCGAGAGATCGATCGCGCTCATGTCGGATTCACCGGAGGCACAGACCCCAGCCGGCCTCCGGCCGCAAATCTGCGATCGGGGCCACGCAGCGGATAGTCCTTGCGAAGCGGATGACCTTGCCAGTCATCGGGCATGAGGATGCGCGTCAGATTCGGATGTCCGTCGAAATGCACGCCGAACAAGTCGTAGATCTCACGTTCGGGCCAATTGGCGGATAGCCAGACGCCGCACAGCGTAGGCACGACCGGATTGACGTCGTCCGGGAAGACGCGCAGGCGATAGCGCGGCGGATCGATGACGAGCTTTGAAGTTTCGTCGATTGCGATGAAGTGGTACGAGATCTCAAAACGCGGCGTGAGTGGCAGGTGATCGGTGGCGCCGATGTCGGCGAGCAAGTTGAATCCCGCGGCGCGCAGCACGTTGACCGCCGGGTGCAATCCGGCAGGCAGGATCGCCGCTTCATCCATGTCATCGGCGGATGCGGCTTCGAGGAGATTTTCGCCAAGCGCATCTCGCAGCCGCTCGAGGACTGAGGCCAATCCGGCTCTGTTGGGATGCGAGTGGAGGGTCTCAGACATTTTTGGCGAGCACCATCGCCTTGCCGCCGGCTTCGATCTGCTTGCGCAATTGCATGATCGCATAGATCAGCGCATCGGGACTCGGCGGGCAGCCCGGCACATACACATCGACCGGCAGAATGCGATCCACCCCGGGCAATATCGCGTAATTGTCGAAGATGCCGCCTGTGGACGCACAGGCGCCCATCGAGATCACCCACTTCGGATCCGGCATCTGGTCGTAGAGTTGGCGAAGGATCGGCGCCATTTTGTTGGCGACGCGACCCGAGACGATCATGAGGTCGCTCTGGCGCGGCGACGAGCGGAAAACTTCAGCCCCGAAGCGCGAGGTGTCGTAGCGCGGAGAAACGATCGACATCATCTCGATGGCACAGCAAGCGAGGCCCATGGTCATCGGCCAGATCGCCGATGTCCGCGCCCAATTCGCGAATTCGTCGAGCTTGGTGGTGATGAACGGCTGGTGCGGGCTCATCTCCACGAAAAGCCGCCCTTCTTCCAAACGTATGCGTAGCCGATTCCGAGCACGACGATGAACGTGACCATTTCAAGCAGACCGAAGGAGCCGAGCTCCTTGAGCTTCACCGCCCACGGATAAAACGAAGCCGCCTCCACGTCAAAGATGACGAACAACATGGCGACAAGGTAGAAGCGAACGGGAAATCGCCCGATCATGGCGGACGTCGGCGGCACACCGCATTCGTACGCTTCAAGCTTCGTCTTCGTGGGGCGCTTCGCGGTGAAGATGCCGGGCACTGCGCTGATGATCAACGCGATGACCGCTGCGACGATGAAGAAGATTCCGACGGTGGCCCAAGGTGAGATAGGCAAGCGTCTCTACTCTCTAACGCGACTTTGTGAAATTTGTCCCAAAGTCCGGGGTTCGCCCCGAACCCTCGAAAACCTACGAAATCTATCGCCCTTTCCGCGCTCGATTCCAGGGGCGTGGCGTGTGGCGATGGCGGGTTCTTAGGCGGGGCGTCTAAGGAGCCGCGGAGCCAGGATGGCGAGAGCGAGCGAAGCACCGAGCGACCAGA
>Ga0208219_1000216_pt1 | contig 22075 bp, 16 predicted proteins | sample NGESurshal072012_7_FD_184469 | JGI IMG/M metagenome (GOLD analysis project Ga0208219, IMG submission 184469) | Arctic peat soil microbial communities from Barrow, Alaska - NGEE Surface sample 53-2 shallow-072012 (SPAdes) | ecosystem: Environmental > Terrestrial > Soil > Wetlands > Peat ... | reverse complement strand
GACGAGCGCAAACCGATGTGGCGATCTCACGCGAATGCCTCCTATTAGCTTCCCCATGCCAAATGCCTCAGCCGGAATTTGCCGAAATGCCGCCGTGCAACACTGCCTAGCGGCCCGTGAACCCCCCCATGGGGTTATCATTCTGGGCAAATGCCTAAAACGTTTAGCATCGGTATGCTGACGCACCCGCCGCTGGGGTGTCAAGGGACGTTACCGAGTTGACGCCCATGGCTACCCGCCCGTTCACCTCGGCCGCTGAGCATCCCGGCGAGCCCGCATTCCCGGCGCCGTGAGGGACGCCCGCTGGACCAGTTCGACCGGCGCGACGTAGTCACCGGGCGGTACCTTCCGCAGCAGTCGCAGCATCAGCGCGCGGCCCATCGCCTGCTGGTCCATGCGCACGGTTGCGAGCGGCGGGTCGAGGAGCTCGGAGGTAGGCAGGTCATCGTGGCCAATAACCGACACCCCCGGCCCGATGGCCAGGCCGAGCTCGCGGGCGGCCTTGTAGACGGCGTGCGCGGTGTAGTCGGAGTTCGTGATGATCGCGGTCGGGGCGTCCGGCGCGGCCAGCACCTCCCGGCTGGCCTGCTGCACGTCAGCAATGGTCAGCGGCGTGTGCAGCACGTGCGGCCGCAGGTCAAGAACGCGCGCGAGACGCCGGAAGTGGTGCAGCCGGTCCGGGTCCGCCATCAGCCCCAGCGGGGCGGCCAGGAATGCGACGTGGGTGTGGCCGAGCTCCGCCAGGCAGCGCATGGGCAGCTCGACCGCCCTGGCGTTATCCGGGGACACTCGCGAGACGCCGCTGATGCCGTCCACGGACGCGTTCAGCGCGACCACCGGCGCCCCGGGCCGGGCTTCCTGCCAGAGCAGGATCGACTCGCCTGCCCCCACCGGGGAGATGGCCAGCCCGGCGAGCCGCTGCGCGGCCATGTCCCGGACGTGGTCGCGCTCGCGCTCCGGCGAGTATCCCGAGTCCAGGACCAGCAGGGTGGCCCCGGACTGCGCCGCGATCTCCTGCGCCCCGCTCAGCACCTCCAGGAAGAACGGGTTCGCGAAGTTCCGGAACACTAAGCCGTAGGTCGTGCTGCGCCCCGTCCGCAGTGCCTGAGCCTGCGGGTTCGCGTGATACCCGAGCTGCGCCGCGGCGGCGACAATGCGGTCGCGGGTCACCGCGGCCACGCCGGGCTGGCCGTTGAGGGCCAGGCTGGCCGTGGCGACCGACACCTTGGCCAGCGTGGCCACGTCGCGGATCCCGACGGGCCGTCCCGATCCGGGGGTATGACTCGGCATGACCTCTCCTGCAGGCAGAGTCGAGTCCGGACGGAAGTCGGGCTCGGGGCCTGAGTGCACCGCAAAAGCGCGATGGACCGCCGATCACACACCTTGCATGAGTCGGCGCGCCGCGGCAAGGCTGGCGCCCGGACTGACTGCCTCCCGGACTGACTGCCTCCCGGACTGACTGCCTCGCCGGCCGGCTGGGGCGTCAGTCCTGGCTGGGAGCGCCGATCCCGAGCAGCGGCAGCAGGCCGGTGATCGCGTCGAGGATGTGCGGTGCGCCGGCCTGCTCCAGCTCTGGCCGGCCGGCTGAGCCGGTCAGCACGCCGGCCACCAGGCCCGCGCCGGCGCGCCGGCCCGACTCGATGTCGCTGGCGGTGTCGCCGACGACGGCCAGCTCGCTGACGGCCCCGCCGCCCAGCCGCAGCAGCGCCGTCAGCGGCAGGTCTGGCCAGGGCCGGCCGCGACCGGCGTCGGCGGGTGACAACGCCAGGTCGATGAGCGGCCGCCAGCCGAGCGCATCGAGCAGGGCCTCTCGCGTCGGCGGGGCAAAGCCGGTGGCCAGGCAGACCCTGATCCCGGCCGCGCGCAGCGCGGTGATCGTCTCGGCCGCCCCGGGCAGCGGCGCCACCAGGCCGGCCCGCAGGGCATCGGCGTAACTGGCCTCGAACACGCCGTTGGCCTGCTGCGCCGCCTGCGCGCTGCCCAGGATCTGGCGGAATACCTCGATCTTGGACTGGCCCATGGTCGCGTCCACCATGGTCATCGCGTTGTCGTAGCCAGGGACACCCGGGGTGAGGCCCTGGGCAGCCAGCGCGGCCGTGAACGCGGCCAGCACGCTGCCGTCGTCGGCGACAGTCGTGCCCGCCATGTCCAGGCAGGCGATGGTGATAACGCTCATCGGCCGGTCCCGCGGGCCGGCCGGCGCTTGTCAGGCACGGGTCTCCTCGGCGATGGCAGGCGAGCAGGCTAGGTCCCCGGGCCCTGCGGGCGGGGGACCTAGCACTGCTCCGGCGCGCCGCCTCAGCGGCGCACGGACCATTTCGTGCCCACTCCGACCAGGTGCAGCGCGAGACAGGCCAGTCCCGCGAGCAGCAGGCTCATGGGCGAGAGGATATTCACGGTCGCGACGGACGCCGCGTTGATGATGAAAGCGATAACGAAGAGAATGGCAGCTACGAAACCGAGCATGTCCGGTCCTTTCCTTTCATAACGCACCGAATGTGGCCGGAGGTGCCCGCGCGCGAGCCGTTCATGCCGACAGCAGGCCGCGAATCCAGTCGGCCAGGGCCCGGCGCGCGCAGGCCGGGTTAACGGGCTTACGCTCGGGGCAGCTAGTTCTCCCGAAGCGCTCCCCGGACGGGCACAGCTGGAGGCCAGATGGCGCAGGTACTCGGCATCGACATCGGCGGCACGGGCATCAAGGCCGCGCCGGTGAACCTGGCAGACGGCACGCTGGCCGCTGAGCGGCGCAAGCTCGCCACCCCGCAGCCAGCCAAGCCGGAAGCCGTAGCCGAGGTGGTGCAGGAACTGGTCAAGGCCTTCGACTGGACGGGCCCGGTCGGCATCACCTTTCCGGGCGTGGTGACCGACGGGCACATCCGGACGGCGGCCAATCTCGACCCGGACTGGATCGGCCAGGACGCGCGACAGCTATTCGGCCAGGCCACGGGGCAGCCGGTCACCGTCGTCAACGATGCCGACGCGGCCGGGATCGCCGAGATGCGGTTCGGCGCGGGGCTGGGCCAGGCCGGCACCGTGCTGATGCTGACCCTGGGCACCGGGATCGGCAGCGCGCTTTTTATCGGCGGACGCCTGGTGCCCAATACTGAGTTCGGGCACATCGAGATCCGGGGCAAGGACGCGGAAAAGCGCGCCTCCGAGCACGCCCGCGAGGAACACGACCTCAGCTGGGGCCAGTGGGCGGGGCGGGTCGATGAGTACCTGGAGCACATGGAAGCGCTGCTGTCCCCCGACCTCATCATCATCGGCGGCGGCATCAGCAAGAAATCGGACAAGTTCCTGCCCCTGCTCACGCACCTGCAGGCCCGCGTGGTGCCGGCCGGCATGCTGAACGATGCCGGGATCGTCGGAGCCGCCATGGCGGTGGGAGCACACTAGCCGCGCTCGCGGCCGCCAGCCGCTACCCCTCGAGCTGATCGGAGTTCTGGCCCGCCTGCCGCTGCTCAGCCTGCCCGTTGCCCAGGCCGGGGTGCTCTTCGCCTAGGCCGCGGTACTGCTCGTCCCGGCCGCGGAAGTGGCCGGGGCCGCGATGGCGCCCGGAGCTGGCCGGCGGCGCGGGCGGGTGCCGCCGCCGCTCGCGCAGCGCCAGCACCAGCTCGATCCCGCCGATGACGACCCCGGCGGCCAGGGGCCAGAACGCCAGCGCACCGTGCGCGCCCAGGTCGGCCGGCTGGCGGATCAGGGCGCCGGGCTTGCTGATCTCCAGCCGGTGCCGGAACGCGGCCAGGCCGACGTTGCGCCCGGCCCACCAGGCCAGGAAGGCCGCGGCCGTCGCCCCGACCAGGGCGCCGGCGGCCGGCAGCGGGCCAAAGCGCCGGACGCCCAGCAGGTACGCAGCCAGGCCGATGATCACCCCGCCGGCGACGGCGATGGCGCCGTACCAGCCGTCCGCGGCGATGAACGCGCTGGTCTCCGGATTGACCACGTAGGCCGCGCCCCGGCTGGCCACGACGAACTGAGCCTGCGGGGCGATCGCTGCCCAGATGAGGCCGCCGGCTATCCCCAGGAGGGCGCTGCCCGCCGCGATGGCCAGGGCCGCCGATAGCGCCCGGAGCTGGCCCGGGGCATCTCCGGGGCGTGCGCCGCCGCCCGGACCGCCGGGCGGCGGCGGATGCTGACTGGATTCGGCCATTCTCCGCAGCAGCGTACGTGACCGCGGACGGCTGGCGATGGCCGGCGGTCAGCAACGGCGCGCCGGAACCAGCCCGCGGAAGCCCCGCTTGCGGCCTGTCCGGCGTGGAGGGCTCACCGGCAGCCCGCGACCTTGCTAGGTTGGATCTGGCCACCGGGCCGATATGTCCGCCTGGAGAGATAGATGATCGAGGCTCGCGATCTGACGAAGCTTTACTCCGGCAAGGCTGCCGTGGACCATCTGTCCTTCACGGTGCGGCCGGGCCGGGTGACCGGATTCCTCGGGCCGAACGGAGCGGGCAAGTCCACCACGATGCGCCTGATCCTCGGCCTGGACTGGCCGAACACCGGTGTCGCCACCATCAACGGCCAGCGCTACGAGGAGCTGGCCAACCCGCTGCGGACGGTGGGCGCGCTGCTGGAGGCCAAGTCCGTGCACGGCGGCCGCAGCGCGGCTAACCACCTGCTCTTCCTGGCCCAGTCCCAGGGCCTGCCCAGCAGCCGGGTGAACGAGGTCCTGGACCTGGTCGGGCTGCGCGAGGTGGCCGACAAGCGGGCCGGGACGTTCTCCCTGGGCATGAGCCAGCGGCTGGGCATCGCGGCCGCCATGCTGGGCGATCCGCAGGTGCTGCTCCTGGACGAGCCGGTCAACGGCCTCGATCCCGAGGGCGTGCTGTGGATCCGGAACCTGCTCAAGTACCTGGCCGGGCAGGGCCGCACGGTCCTGGTGTCCAGCCACCTGATGAACGAGATGGCCGTGACGGCCGACCACCTGATCGTGATCGGCCGGGGGAAGCTCATCGCCGACTCGGCGACCCAGGACGTGATCGCGCGCAGCTCCGAGCAGTCGGTGCGGGTCCGGACCCCGGACGCGCCGCGGCTGACGGGCCTGATCGAGGCCGAGGGCGGCAAGGTCAGCCTCGTGGCCGAGAGCCCCATGGCCGAGACCGGCTCCGGGGCCGCGGCCAGCGGACTGCCGGCCAGCGGGTTCCTGGCCAGCGAGATCACCGGCGGTCCGCGGACCCTGACTGTCACCGGCATGCCGGCCCCGCGGATCGGCGAGCTGGCGGCGTCCGCGTCGGTCGTGCTGCATGAGCTCAGCCCGCAGCTCGCATCGCTGGAGGAAGCGTTCATGGAACTGACCTCGGGCAGCCTGGAGTTCGGTGAGCACTCCGCGCCCGCGCCCGCCGCCGATGCCGCCGCGGCTGCTGCCGACCAGGGCCACCGGTGACCGCCGCGCAGCCCGTCAGCCCCGCCAGCCCGGTCAGCCCGCCCGGCGGGCTGGCCGGCGCCCCGGCCGGGAAGCCCGCGGGCTTCGGGCACCTGCTGCTGTCGGAGTGGACCAAGATCCGCTCAGTCCGGTCGACGGTCTGGGCGCTGATCCTCTTCGTGGTGGTCACCATCGGCTTCACGGTGCTGGTCACGGCGCTGATCACATCGAACTGGAACAGCGGCGGCGGCGGCCAGGGCGGCCACGAGCGGATCATCGCCGATCCCGCGGCCTTCCTCATGGGCGCGGGGGTCGGCCTGGGCCAGCTGACCATCTGCGTGCTGGGCGCGCTGCTGATCACGACGGAGTACTCCACCGGCGTCATCCGGGCGTCCCTGCTCGCCGTCCCCCGGCGCACCCCCATGCTGGTCGCCAAGGCCATCGTGTTCGCCGGGCTGATCCTGGTCCTGGCCGAGATCGTCTGCTTCGGCTCGTTCTTCGCCGGCTCGGCGATCCTGCACAGCCGGGTGCCGGTCTCGCTGGGTGATCCCGGCGTGGCCAGGGCGGTCTTCGGAACCGGTCTGTACCTGACGGTCCTCGGCCTGCTCGCGCTGGCGGTGGGGACGCTGATCCGGCATACCGCCGGCGCCATCGCCACGGTCATCGGCGTGGTGCTGGTGCTGCCGATCCTGAGCGGCCTGCTGCCCCGCAGCTGGGGCGCGCACATCAACGCCTACCTGCCGCAGCAGGCCGGGTCGCTGATCTCGCACGCGCGCCAGCAGCCGGCCGACCTGCTGTCGCCCTGGCAGGGCTTCGGGGTGCTGTGCCTCTGGACGGCGCTGCTGCTCGCCGCCGGCATCTACCTGCTCAAGCGGCGCGACGCTTAAGCCGGAGATGTCCGGCTCGGCCGGACGGAGCGGCGAATCGGCCCGGCCCGGCCGCGTCGGCCCTGGCTGTTCCCGGGCCTGATCCCGCTATTGTCGTGCCTGGTCAGCTAGCGTCGGCCGCGCCTTCCGGCTGGGCGCCCGTAGGTTGGGCGTCAGGTGAGCCGGGAAGCCCGGTCGGCAGCGTTCTAGCGCAAGGGCTCATCATGCAAGTTCGTCACTCGTCGGCGCTGGCTACGCACTGGCGCGCGGACGTGCTGCGCACCAACCTGTGGCTGGTCCCGGGCATTGAGGTCCTGGGCGCCCTCGCGCTGTTCCTCATCACGCTGGCACTGGACCGGGCCGCCTACCGCGGCGCCTTCGGCCTGCCCTCGTGGGTGATCAGCGGGACCGCCGACGCCGCCCGCCAGATCCTGACCGCGATCGCCGCTGCCGTGATCACCGTGGTGGGCGTGGTCTTCTCGATCATCCTGGTGACCCTCACCCTCGCGTCTACCCAGTTCGGGCCGCGCATGCTGCGCAACTTCATCCGAGACCGCGGCACGCAGCTGACGCTCGGGACCTTCGTGGCGACCTTCGTGTACGCCGTGCTGGTGCTGGTCTCGATCGGCCCGGGACCGCACGGGGCCTTCGTGCCGCACATCGGCGTCACCGTCACGCTGGGCCTGATGGTCGCGGACATGGGCGTGCTGATCTATTTCATCCACCACACCGCGACCTCCATTCAGCTGCCGCAGGTGATCGCGAGCATCGCCGGCGACCTGACGGAGGCGATCAGGGTCCAGGGCGGGCCGGACGCCGTATCCGGCGCGGCGCCCGGCCGGGAGCCGCCCGAGGAGCGCGGACCCGGCGCAGCGGAGCTGATGGCCCAGATGGCGGCGGCCGGAGGCGTGGTCCGCGCCCCGGAGAGCGGCTACCTCCAGGTCATCCGGCACGAGATCCTCGTGACGTTCGCCACCGAGGCGAACGCGGTCATTGCCCTGGACTACCGGCCCGGCCATTTCCTGGTCCAGGGCCACCCCTTCGCGGTGGTCTGGCCGCCCGAGGCGGCGCCGCAGGTGAACGACGCGCTCGGGCGCGCCCATGTCACGGGGCCCTACCGGACGCTGACGCAGGACATCTCGTTTGGCATCGACCAGCTCGTGGAGATCGCCATCCGGGCGCTGTCGGCCGCCGTCAATGACACCTTCACCGCACTGACGTGTATCGACTGGCTGGGCGACAGCCTGTGCAAGATCACTGCCCGGTGGCATCCGGAGCGGGTGCAGCGCGATAGCGACGGCTTCATCCGGGTCATCACCGCGGAACCGAGCCATGAGCGCCTCGTCCAGCGCGCGTTCGAGAAGATCCGCCAGGCCAGCGTGGGCATGCCCGCCGTGATGATCCGCCAGCTCGACACGCTCACCAAGATCATGGCCGAGACGTCCGGCCCGGCGCAGCGACGGGTGCTGCTGGAGCAGGCCGACATGATCCAGCGGGCCAGTGAGCGCTCGGTGCCGGAAGCAGCCGACCGGGCCGACGTCCGGCGCCGGTACGAGGAGGTGCAGGCCGCGGCGGACCGCGCGGTCGCGCGGCCCGCCAGTGCCGCCCCCGCCCCCGGATGAACCGCGGCCACGATCGCTCACGCTCGATGGGCTCAGCGCAGTCTCGGCGATCGGGCCCGGGGGATACACCGGCAGGAAGTGAGGAAGACGAGCACCAGGACGCCGCCCGGGCTGACCTCGCCGAGCGTCATCGCCGACAGCAGCATGCCGCCGCCCAGGGTGCTGGCTCAGTCCACTCCCGGTCCCGGCCCGGGCCGCGCTAACAGCATCCGGGCGCTCTCGCCGCGATTCCTCACGACATTCCTGCGCCCGCCCCGTGGTCAGCCGCCCCGTGGTCAGGCGCGGCGGCTCCGGACGGGCGGCGTCAGCCGATCTCCGCCGCCGCCACTTCCATCGCGATCAGCTGAGGGGCCTCCTCGGTCCGGTCCAGCCGCCCGCGCACGAGCACGAGCGCGTCGTCGGCCAGCAGCGTCGCGCAGCGCTGGTAGGTGGCCGGGAAGATCAGCACCTCGACGGCGCCGCCCAGGTCCTCCAGGGTGGCCGAGGCCCAGGCAGCCCCCTGCCGGGTGACCCGGCGCCGCACGCCCGACAGGATCCCGGCTACGGTGGCGATCCGGCCGTCCGCCGAGGCGAGCAGCTGCCCCACCGAGCACTCGGTGAGCTGCTCCAGCGCGGCCTCCCGGCCCAGCAGCGGATGGTCGGAGACATACAGGCCGAGCATCTCCCGCTCGAAGGCCAGCAGCGTGGCCTTCGCCCACTCCCCGGCGGGGACGGGCACCTCGAAAGTGGCCGCGCTCTGCGGGCCGGACCCGAACAGCGAGTCCTGGCCGAGCGCCTCGTTGCGCTTGACGCCCATGACCGAGTCGATGGCTCGCTCGCAGATCAGCATGAGGCCCCGGCGCGGCTGGCCGAGCGAGTCGAAGGCGCCGGCCTTGATCAGCGACTCGATCACCCGCTTGTTGCAGACGCCGGCCGGCACCTTGCTCAGGAAATTAGCGAAGCTGGTGAACGCGCCCGCCGACTCGCGGGCCGCGGTGATGGCGGCCACCGCGGTCGCGCCCACATTGCGCACGGCGGCCAGCCCGAACCTGATATCGGTGCCGACCGGAGTGAAGACCGCCGCGGAGGCATTGACATCCGGCGGCAGCACCTTGATCCCCATCCGGCGGCACTCGCTCAGGTACAGGGCCGAGCGGTCGGGGTCGCCGCTGACCGAGGTGAGCAGCCCGGCCATGTACTCGCCCGGGTAGTTGGCCTTGAGGTAGGCCGTCCAGTAGGTCACCAGGCCGTAGGCGGCGGCATGGGCCTTGGTGAACGCGTAGTCGGAGAACGGCACCAGGGTCTCCCAGAGTGCCCGGGTGGCGCCGGCCGAGTAGCCGCCGGCTGCCATCCCGGCGGCGAACGGCTCGTACTCGGCGTCCAGGATCTCCTTCTTCTTCTTGCCCATCGCCCGGCGGAGCAGGTCGGCCCGGCCGGCCGAGTACCCGGCGAGCTGCTGGGCGATCGCGATGACCTGCTCCTGGTAGACGATCAGCCCGTAGGTCTCGCCCAGGATGCCGGCCAGCGGCGCGGCCAGCTCGGGATGGATGGGCGCCGCGGGCTTCCGGCCCGCCTTGCGGTCGGCGTACTCGTGGTGCGCATTGGCGCCCATCGGCCCGGGCCGGTACAGGGCCAGCACGGCCAGGATGTCCTCGAACCGGTCGGGCCGCATCGCCCGCAGCAGGGCGCGCACCGGGCTGCCGTCCATCTGGAACACGCCGAGTGTGTCCCCGCGGGCCAGCAGCTCGTAGGTGGGACGGTCGGTCAGCGGCAGGGTCTCCAGGGTCAGCTGCTGCCCCCGGTTGGCCGCGATCCCCGCGACCGCGTCGCTCAGGACGGTCAGGTTGCGCAGCCCGAGCAGGTCCATCTTCAGCAGGCCGAGGCCTTCGCAGGCCGCGTAGTCGAACTGGGTGATCACCGCCCCGTCGGCCTCGCGCTGCCAGACCGGCAGGGTGTCCAGCAGCGGCTCGCTGCTCATGATCACGCCCGCGGCGTGCATGCCCGCCTGCCGGATCAGGCCCTCCAGCCCGCGCGCGGTGTCGATGACCTGCCGGACCTGCGCGTCGGCCTCGTACAGGGCCCGGACCTGGGCCGCCTCGCCATAACGCGGATGCCGGGGGTCGAAGACGCCCGCCAGCGGCATGTCCCGGCCCAGCACCGGTGGCGGGAACGCCTTGGTGATCCGGTCCCCGGCCGCGTAGGGCAGGCCCAGGACCCGGGCCGAGTCCTTGACCGCGGCCTTGGCCTTGATCGTGGCGAAGGTGGCGATCTGGGCGACGCGATCGTCACCGTACTTTGCGCTGACGTACCGGAGGACGTCGGGACGGCCGCGCTCGTCGAAGTCGATGTCAATGTCGGGCATGGACGTGCGCTCGGGGTTGAGGAACCGCTCGAAGACCAGGCCGTGGGCCACCGGGTCCAGCCCGGTGATGCCCAGTGCGTAGGCCACCAGCGAGCCGGCGGCCGAGCCGCGGCCAGGCCCCACCCGGATTCCGCTGGCCTTGGCCCAGCCGATGAGGTCGGCCACGACCAGGAAGTAGGAGCTGAACTCCTTCATCTCGATGATCTTGAGCTCGTACTCCGCCCGCTGCCGCCGCTCCTCGTCGTAACCGTCGGGGAAGAGCCGGTCCATGCCCTGCCAGACCTCCTGGCGGAGGAGGCCCTCGTGCGTCTCGCCCGCGGGCAGCGGGAATCCCGGCATCAGGCTGCGCCGGTCGAAGCGGGCGGCCGCGCGCTCGGCGATGAGCAGCGTGGCGTCACAGGCCGCCTGCCAGTCATCGTCCGCGCCGAGCCCGCGCATCTCGCGCGGGCTCTTGAGGTAGTAGCCGCTGCCCTCGAACCGGAAGCGGGCCGGGTCGGCCAGGGTGGTGGCGGTCTGCACGCACAGCAGGGCCTCGTGCGGGCCAGCGTCGGCGCGCCGGGTGTAGTGCGCGTCGTTGCTGGCCACGAAGGGCAGCGACAGGTCACGGGCGATCCGCCGGAGGCCGTCGGCGGCCCGCTGCTCGATCTCCAGGTCGTGCCGCATGATCTCGACGAACAGGTTGCCGGGGCCGAAGATGTCCCGCAACCGGGCCGCGGCCGCCAGCGCCTGCTGGTACTGGCCCAGGCGCAGCCGGGTCTGCACTTCGCCGCCCGGGCAGCCGGTGGTGGCGATGATGCCGCTCGCGTGCCTGGCCAGCAGCTCGGCGTCCACCCGGGGCTTGCGGAAGTGGCCCTCCATCCAGCCCAGCGAGGACAGCCGGAAGACGTTATGCAGGCCCTGCGTCGTCTCGGCCAGCAGCGTCAGGTGGGTGTAGGCGCCCGCCCCGCCGACGTCTTCATCCTTCTGGGCCGGCGCTCCCCACCGGACCGGCTGCCGGTCCGCGCGGTGGCCGGGCGCGACGTAGGCCTCGATGCCGATGATCGGCTTGATCCCGGCCGCCCGCGCCTGCAGGTCGAAATCGTAGGCGCCGTGCACGTTGCCGTGGTCGGTCATCGCGATCGCGGGCATCCCGGCGCGATCGCACTCCGTCATCAGGTCGCCCAGCCGCGCCGCGCCGTCCAGCATGGAGTACTCGGTATGGACGTGCAGGTGCGCGAACGATCCGCCGGCCCCCCGCCGCCAGCCAGCACGGGGCCGGCCATCCCGCCGGGCCCCGGCCGCCGGTGGTGTAGTCATGTTGCCACCAAGATTATTCGGCGGGACCGACAGTCCGGGCCGTCCCAGACCGGCCGCTGGACCGGGCCACTGGGCTGGGTCACTGGACTGGGTCACTGAGCGCTGGCAGCGTTGACACTGGCATGGGGGTTCACTAGATTTCACTACGTTCGTTGAAAGAACTAATGTTCGAAGTGCGTACAGCGCGGGACTCAGCGCTGACTGAATGGGCGCGGGGCCGGACCTGGCCGGCGCGAGGCTACCAACGAAGGAGCACTCGTGGCATTTCTCGATGAGGCGACCTGGCAGGGGAAGGTCTACTCGGGCGGCTGGATCGCCGTCGACGCGCACGCCGCGGTCACCGAGCCGGCCACGGGCGCCCAGCTCGGCCGAACCGGCATCGCCGGGCCCGCCGACATCAGCCGGGCCGCGCAGCAGGCCGCCGCGGCCCAGCCAGCCTGGGCTGTCGTCCCGTACACCCAGCGGGCCGCCATCCTGCGCAAGGCCGCGGAGATCTGGCTGGCCAATGCGCCGGAGATCGAGAGCTGGAGCATCCGCGAGGGCGGCAAGATCGGGCCGGCCGCGCAGTTCGAGACGCACGTGGCCACGGAGGAGATCTTCGAGGCCGCGACGCTGCCCAACCGGCCCACCGGCGAGGTCATCCCCAGCGAGCAGCAGCGGCTCAGCTTCGTGGAGCGCATTCCGGCCGGCGTGGTTGGCGTGATCTCGCCGTTCAACTTCCCGCAGATCCTGGCCATCCGCTCGGTCGCTCCCGCCCTGGCCCTGGGCAACGCCGTGGTGCTCAAGCCCGATCCGCGGACCGCGGTGTGCGGCGGCGTCGTGCTGGCGCGGGTGTTCGAGGAGGCGGGCCTGCCCGAGGGCCTGCTGCATGTGCTGCCGGGCGGCGTCGACGCGGGTGAGGCGCTGATCACCGAGCCCGCGGTCCGGGTCATCTCGTTCACCGGCTCGACGGCGGCGGGTCGCCGGGTCGGCGAGCTGGCGGCCCGCCACCTCAAGCGCGCGCACCTGGAGCTGGGCGGCAACTCCGCGCTGATCGTCCTGGATGACGTGGACCTGGACCGGGCCGTCTCGGCGGGCGCGTGGGGATCGTTCCTGCATCAGGGCCAGATCTGCATGACCACCGGCCGTCACCTGGTCCACGAGGCCATCTACGACGAGTACGTGAGCCGCCTGGCGGAGAAGGCCGAGCACCTGCCGGTGGGCGACCCGACCGGCCAGGTGGCGCTCGGACCGGTCATCGATGAGCAACAGCGCGACAAGATCCATGCGATGGTCACCGGAAGCGTCGACGCGGGGGCGCGGCTGGCTGCGGGCGGGCGTTATGAAGGACTTTTCTACCAGCCGACGGTGCTGGCCGACGTAGCACCCGCGATGCCCGCCTACGCCGATGAGGTGTTCGGCCCGGTGGCACCGGTGCTGCGGTTCGCGACCGCGGACGACGCGGCCAAGCTCGCCGCCGACAGCGAGTACGGCCTGTCGCTGGGCATCCTCACCACCGACGTCATGCGCGGCCTGGACCTGGCCCGGAAGATCCCCACGGGTATCGTGCACATCAACGACCAGACGGTGGACGACGAGCCCAGCGCCCCGTTCGGCGGGCTGCTGGCCTCGGGCACCGGGGCCCGGTTCGGCGGCACGGCCAACCTGGACGCCTTCACCGACATGCGGTGGGTGACCATGCGCGGCGACATCACTCCGTACCCGTTCTAGGGGAGGCGGCATGAGCGGCCGGCGGCCCTCCCGGACGCAGGTCGGCATCGTCGGCGCGGGGCCGGCGGGGCTGCTGCTCGCCCACCTGCTGGCGCTGCGCGGCATCGACTCGGTGCTGGTGGAACTGCGCAGCCGTGCCTACTGCGAGGCGCGGCAGCGGGCCGGGGTGCTCGAGCAGGGCAGCGTGGACCTGCTGCGCGCGGCGGGGCTGGCGGCCCGGCTGGACCGAGAGGGACTGGTGCACGGCGGCATCTGCCTGCAGTTCGGCGGCGAGCGCCAGCACATCGACTTCCGCGACCTGACCGGCGGCCGGACGGTCACGGTCTACGCCCAGACCGAGGTGGTCAAGGACCTCATCGCGGCCCGCCTGGCGGCCGGGGCCGCCCTCGAGTTCGAGGTCACCGACACCGAGGTCGCCGACCTGGAGACCGGCCGGCCGGTGCTCCGCTTCACCAGCGCCGACGGCGTCCGGCACGAGGTGACCTGTGACGCGATCGCCGGCTGCGACGGGTTTCACGGCATCTGCCGGCCGGCCATCCCGGCGGCGCTGCAGACCGCCGTCGAGCGCGAGTACCCCTATGCCTGGCTCGGCATCCTGGCCAGGGTCCCGCCGTCTACGGACGAGCTGATCTACGCCCACCACCCGCGCGGGTTCGCCCTGCACAGCCTGCGCAACCCGCAGGTCAGCCGCCTGTACCTGCAGGTGCCGCCGGGGACTGACGTCGCGGACTGGCCAGATGACAAGATCTGGGCCGAGCTGCAGCAGCGGCTCGGGCTGCCGGGCTGGGACCTCAAGGAGGGCCCGGTGCTGGAGAAGAGCGTCACGCCGATGCGCAGCTACGTCAGCGAGCCCATGCGCTACGGGCGGCTGTTCCTGGCCGGGGACTCCGCGCACATCGTGCCCCCGACCGGGGCCAAGGGCCTGAACCTGGCCCTGGCGGACGTGGCAGTGCTCGCCGATGCCCTCGGCGCGCTGCTGCTGCGCGGACGCGCTGAGCTGGCTGACTCCTACTCCGCTGACTGCCTGGGGCGAGTCTGGCGGTGCACGCACTTCTCCTGGTGGATGACGACGATGCTGCACGCCACGCCAGGTGCCGACGCCATGGAGGCCCGGCTGCAGCTGTCCCAGCTTCGCTACGTCACCGGGTCCCAGGCGGCCGCGACGTCCCTGGCGGAGAACTACACGGGTTATCCCGGACCCAGTCCGCTGCTGTCAGGATGAGGTATGGCATCGCAGGCGCGCGTGGTCCTGGTGACCGGCAGCACGTCCGGAATCGGCGCGGGCATAGCGCAGCGGCTGGCCGACGACGGCATGCAGGTCCTGCTGCACTCGCGGGTCAGCCGGGACGCCGGGCAGGCGCTTGCCGCCAAGCTGCGCGGAACCTACCTGCAGGCCGATCTGGCCGACGAGCAGCAGGCTCGCGAGCTGGTCGCCCGCGCCGTCGAGGTGCACGGCCGGCTAGACGCTCTGGTCAACAACGCGGGGATCAGCTGGCCCATCCCGCACGCCGACCTGGAAGCGGCCTCGGCCGCCGACTGGCGGCGGCTGCTGGAAGTCAATCTCATCGCGCCCTGGGTCCTGACGACCGCGGCGCTGCCCGCGCTGCGGCGGTCGGGTCAGCCGGGCGGCGGCAGCGTCGTCAACATCACCAGCCACGCGGGGGTCCGCCCCAAGGGGGCCTCGATCCCGTACGCGGCCAGCAAGGCGGCGCTCAACCACACCACCCGGCTGCTGGCCGTCGCGCTGGGTCCGGAGGTCCGCGTCAACGCAGTGGCGCCCGGCCTGGTCGACACCCCGCTGACCGCGGACTGGGCGGCCGCCCGCGAGCTATGGCGCGAGCGCTCTCCCATGCGCCGCCCGGCCACGCCCGCCGATGTCGCCGGCCTGGTGGCCGCGCTGATCACCAGCAGCTACCTCACGGGCGAGGTGATCCTCCTCGACGGCGGCCTCAACCTGCTCTAGCCCCCTGCCGCGGCGGTTCCGCCGGCGCCGCGGGGCCGCCGGCCCCCGATTCCGCTGGCGCCGCGGTTCCGCTGGCGCTGGCAGTTTCCTCGGCCCCTGCGGTTCCGCCGACGCTGGTAGCAGGTGCCGAACGTCATGGACGTGGATCTGCTGCGGAAACAGGGTCAGTAACCGCACGTCCACGTCGTTTAGCCCTGGCCTTCGGGGCCGCGGGACGACGTGGCTGGGCATCTCCTGCTGTCCGAGCAGCAGTAACGGGCCAGCGACGACGATGGGTAAGGCGGCCGTTCCCCGCCGGTGGGTGCCGCCCGGGGTCGGTGGGACAGGAGGGGCGGGCGGTCTCAGGATTCGGCGGCCAGGATGTCAAGCGACTGGGCCAGGTCGTCGGAGTAGTTGCTGGTGAACTCCACCCGGCGCCCGTCGGCCGGGTGAGCGAAGCCGAGCCGCACCGCGTGCAACCACTGGCGGGTCAGGCCGAGATGAGCCGCCAGCACCGGGTCGGCGCCATAGAGGCGGTCCCCGACGCACGGGTGCCTGATCGCCGACATGTGCACCCGGATCTGATGCGTCCGGCCGGTCTCCAGGATCACCTCGATCAGGCTCGCGGCCCGGAACGCCTCCAGGGTGTCGTAGTGCGTGACCGACGGCCGCCCGTCGGACACCACCGCGAACCGGCCATCCCCGGCCGGGTGCCGCGCGATGGGCGCGTCGACCGTGCCGCGCAGCGGATCTGGATGGCCCTGGACCAGCGCGTGATAGCGCTTGTCCACCTCGCGGTCACGGAACGCCTGCTTGAGGCTGCTGTAGGCGCGCTCGCTCTTGGCCACCACCATGAGGCCGGTGGTGTTGGCGTCCAGCCGGTGCACGATGCCCTGGCGCTCGGCGGCACCGCCGGTCGCGATCGTGTGCCCGGCGGCCAGCAGGCCCTGCAGGACGGTCGGGCCGGTCCAGCCGGGCGTGGGGTGAGCCGCGACGCCGGCGGGCTTGTCCACCACGATAATGTCGTCGTCCTCGTACACAATGGTCATGCCGGGCACGGCCATCGGCCGGGCCTGCAGCGGCTCTGGCGGCGGCGGCAGCGTCACGTCAAGCCACTCGCCGGCCGGCACCCGGTCGGACTTGATCCCTGGCCGCCCGCCCACCAGGACGTCACCGGCCCCGATCAGTTCGGCCGCCCTCGCCCGGGACAGTCCGAACATCCGGGCCAGGGCGGCATCGAGACGCTCACCGTCGAGCCCGTCGGGCACGGGCACCCGACGCTGGTCGGGTCCGGTCATCCGCCGCCGCCGAGCGGCTCGCCGGGCTGCCGGGCAGCAGCCTGTCCGGCAGGCTGTCCGGCGGCAGGCTGTCCGGCGGCAGGCTGTCCGGCGGCAGGCTGTCCGGCGGCAGGCTGTCCGGCGGCAGGGCAGGCGGGCGACTGGCCGGGAGGCGGGCTGCCGGGCGACTGCCTCGAGTCCGCGCCGCGGCCCTCCCGCTCGAGTCCACCCTCGGTACTAACGCCCTCGTCTGAGGCAGCCAGCCCCGGACGGGCGCTGCCGGGGCGATCATCGGCAGGACGGCCGCCCGGGCGACTGTCGCCGGCGGCCTCGCTGCCCGCGGCCTCGCTGCCCGCGGCCTCGCTGCCCGCGGCCTCGCTGCCCGCGGCGTCACTGCCCGCGGGGCGGCCCGCGGCCGGCGGGAGCCGCAGCCCGTCCAGCCGGACACCTCGCGCGGACAGCAGGACGGCGAGCACGCCACCGCAGACAATCGCCGAGTCGGCCAGGTTGAACACCGGCCAGTGCGGGATCTCGATCCAGTCCACGACGTAGCCACGGAACAGCCCCGGGTACCGGAGGATGCGGTCGATCAGGTTCCCGGTCGCGCCGCCGAGCAGCAGGCCCAGGGTGATCGCCCAGGGGATGCTGCGAATGCGCCGCGAGGTCCGCAGGATCACGACGATCACGCTGACGGCGATCACGGAGAACACCACCGTCATCGACGTTCCGATGCTGAAGGCGGCGCCGGGGTTACGCGACACGAGCAGGGTCAGGAAACCGCCGAGCAGCCGCACTGGCGACCGGTCCGACAAGTTCGCCACGACCGCGACCTTGGAAATGATGTCGAGCGCGAGGACGGTCAGGGCCGTACCGACCAGGACGCCGACCCGGCGCCCCGTCCCCGCTCTTCCGGAGCTACCCGAGTCCGCCGGCCGATCGGGCTGCCCGCCGCCTCCGGGTGCCCGCGGCCCGGTCAGCGGCGTTCCTCGCGCTGCTTGCATGCCACGCACAGAACTGCCCGGGGAAAGGCCTGCAGCCGCGCCTTTCCGATCGGCTCGCCGCAGGACTCACAGGTGCCGTAGCTACCCGCCTCGATCCGCGCGAGCGCGTGCTCGGTCTGGGCCAGCAGCTCGCGGGCGGTATGGGCGAGCGCCAGCTCATGCTCGCGCTCGAACGTCTTGGCGCCGGCGTCGGCCTGGTCGTCACCAGCGTCGCCGGTGGAGTCGGTCAGCCTGCTGGCAATGTCGGACTCGGCCCGCTCGATGTCGGAACGGAGCTCGGCCGCCTCGGCGGCCAGCTGGCCGGCCACCTTGTCCAGCTCGGCAGCTGTCCAGCGTCGCTCGCCTTTGCGGACCGGAAGGGCGGCAGCTCCTGAAGCTGCGGCAGCAGCAGTCATTCTCGGCCTCCCTTCCTGCTCTAGGCGTTGATCTTGAAAGCTGGGCAGTCACCGGAGGATAAGTGCTGACCGTAGCCGTCCGCAAACATACCTGCCGCAGGCGGCGGCCAAAACAAAGTGAGCGCCGGCAGCGGCCGGTCCCGGCCTCCCGACAATGGCCGGTCACGGTAGCCGGACCGCCGTGATCTACCGCTCACTGTCAGTGCTCATCGGCTATCCTGAACGCCTGCACGGCGCTGATGGGGATCGCTCAGCTCACCTAGATCACCAGCTCACCTTGGACGGACCTGGGTTTCCGCGAGCGCGGCGACCCGCTGGAGGCCGTAGCTCATGCCGCGCCCAGACCCGCGCCACGACACCGCGCGTCCCGACGCCGCGCCCCATGACACCGCGCCCCATGACACCGCAGTTCACGACGCTGGCAGCCGTCATCCTGGCCCGGCCTTTGCCGAGCTGCCGGGCAACGTGGACCTGCCCGCGATCGAGCACGAGGTCGCTCGCCGCTGGCGGGACGCCAGCGTCTTCCAGCGGTCACTCGACCAGACGGCGGGCGGCCCGCGCTGGACCTTCTACGAGGGGCCGCCGACCGCGAACGGGATGCCCGGCGTGCACCACATCGAGGCCCGGGTGTTCAAGGACGCGTTCCCGCGCTTCAAGACCATGCAGGGCTACCATGTGCCGCGCCGGGCCGGCTGGGACTGTCATGGCCTCCCGGTCGAGGTGGCCGTGGAGCGGGAGCTGGGGCTGACCGCCAAGCAGGACATCGAGGCCTACGGCATTGCCGAGTTCAACGCGCGCTGTCGCGAGTCAGTTGTCCGGCATGTGGATGCTTTTACCGAGATGACCGAACGGATGGGTTACTGGACTGACCTATCCGCCGCGTACTGGACGATGGACCCGGCCTACATCGAGTCGGTGTGGTGGTCGCTGCAGCAGATCTTCGACCAGGGCCTGCTGGTCCGGGATCACCGGATCAGCCCCTACTGCCCGCGCTGCGGGACGCCACTCTCCGACCATGAGATGGGACAGCCGGACGTGTACCAGACGGTCACCGATCCGTCGGTCACGGTCAGGTTCCCGCTGCGCACGCTGCCGCCGGGCGCGAGTCCGGAACTGAACGGCGCCGACCTGCTGGTCTGGACGACCACGCCGTGGACACTGGTATCGAACGTGGCGGTCGCGGTCAATCCGGACAAGACCTACGCGGTGGCCCGCAGATCCGGCCACGGGGACCGCGTCGTGGTGGCGGACGCCCTGTCGGCCCGGATCCTGGGCCAGGGGTGGCATGTCGTCGCGCGGCTGCGGGGCTCCGAGCTGGCCGGGGCCACGTACGACCCTCCGTTCGCGCTGATCGAGATTCCCCGTGCGCACCGGGTGGTCACGGCATCGTTCGTTACTACCCAGGAGGGCACGGGGCTGGTGCATATCGCGCCGGCGTTCGGCGCTGACGACATGGCCACCAGCAGGGAGTTCGACCTGCCCCTGGTGAACCCGATCCGGCCCGACGGCCGGTTCGAGGAGCACATCCCCCTGGTGGGCGGGCAGTTCTTCACCGCCGCCAACGCCCGGCTGATCAGTGACCTGGCTGACCGGGGCCTGCTCGCGGGCTCGCAGCCGCACGAGCACAGCTACCCGCACTGCTGGCGCTGCGGGACTGCCCTGCTCTACTACGCGGTTCCGTCCTGGTTCATCCGCACCACGGCGGTCAAGGACAAGCTGCTGGCGCAGAACGCGCAGACCCGCTGGCAGCCGCCGACGATCAGGGACGGCCGGTACGGCGAGTGGCTCCGCAACAACGTCGACTGGGCGCTGTCGCGCACCCGGTACTGGGGCACCCCGCTGCCGGTGTGGACCTGCGGGGCGGATCATGCCACCTGCGTGGGCTCCCTGGCCGAGCTTTCGAGGCTGGCCGGCCGCGACCTGACCGGGCTCGACCCGCACCGGCCCTACGTCGACGAGGTCGTGATCGGCTGCCCGCAGTGCGGCGCGCCGGCCCGGCGGGTCCCCGAGGTCATCGATGTCTGGTACGACTCCGGCTCGATGCCGTTCGCGCAGTTCGGCGCCCCGTGGCGGGACGAGGAAGAATTCGCTCGGTCCTACCCGGCGCAGTTCGTCTGCGAGGCCATCGACCAGACGCGAGGCTGGTTCTACTCCCTCATGGTCGTCGGCACCCTCGTATTCGGCCGGTCCGCCTACGAGAACGCGGTCTGCCTCGGCCTGATCGCCGACGATCGCGGCCGGAAGATGAGCAAGCACCTGGGCAACGTCCTCGAGCCGCTGCCGCTGATGGAGGCCCATGGTGCCGACGCGGTCCGCTGGTTCTTCGCCGCTGCCGGGTCGCCCTGGGCCACCAGGAAGATCGGCTACGGCGCGCTCGAGGAGATCGTGCGCAAGGTGCTGCTGACCTACTGGAACACCACGTCATTCCTGATCCGCTACGCCAACGCGGCCGCCGCGACGGACCGGGCCTGGTCCCCCAGCCGGGTGGCGGAGGCGCCGCCCCCGGCGGGCCGGCCGGTGCTGGACCGCTGGCTGCTCGGCGAGCTGCACACGCTGGTCCGGGACACCACGGCCGCGCTGGAGGCGTTCGATTCGGCGACCGCCGGGCACAGGCTGGCCGCCTTCATTGACGATCTGTCCAACTGGTACGTGCGCCGGTCCCGGCGGCGATTCTGGGCCGGCCCGTCGACCCCCGAGGGCGCCGCGGCCTTCGCGACCCTCTACACCTGCCTGGAGACGCTGACCAGGCTGATGGCGCCCATCACGCCGTTCGTCACCGACTATCTCTGGGGTGTCCTGCGGGCCGGGGAGCCGCCGGACTCGGTGCACCTGGCGTCGTGGCCGTCGGCGGATGCGAGCCTCATCCACGGCGACCTCGCCGACCAGATGGCCCTGGTCCGGCGGCTGGTCGAGCTGGGCAGGTCGGCGCGGGCCGGGGCCGTGCTGCGCGTACGGCAGCCGCTGGCCCGCGCGCTGGTCGGGGCGGCCGGCTTCGCCAGCCTGCCCGCCGACCTGCGCGCCCTGGTCTGCGATGAGCTCAACGTGCGCGTGCTGGAGCCGCTGGATGCCGTCGGCGGCGAGCTGGTCAGCCACGCGGTCAAGCCCAGCTTCCGCGCCCTCGGCAGACGATTCGGACCTAGCACACCGGCCGTCGCGCAGGCCATCGAGGCCGCCGACCCGGCGCAACTCGCCACGCGGCTGCGCACCGACGGAGCCGCGGTGGTCGAGGTCAACGGGGCCCCCGTCAGCCTGACGCCGGATGAGGTCATTGTCACCCAGGCGCCGCTCGCCGGATGGGCCGTGGCCACGGAGGCCGGCGAGACCGTTGCGCTGGAGGTCACTATCACTGCTGAGCTCCGCCGGGAGGGTTACGCCCGTGAGGTGGTCCGGCTGATCCAGGGTGCCCGGAAGTCTGACGGCCTGGAGATGACCGACCGGATCGGGCTGCGCTGGATGACTGCCGATCCCGAGCTGGCGGCGGCCCTCACCGAGTATGGCCCGATGATCAGTGCCGAGGTGCTGGCCACTGACTACGGCCCGGCGGAGAACGCGGCCGGGGACGGCCAGCAGCATACCGACGCGGATCTCGGGCTGATGTTCTGGATCCGGCGGGCCGCAGCCGCGGGCGACTAACACGCGGGCGCGGCTGGCCCTCGGCCGCCCCGGCTACTTCTCCGGGCGACATGCCTTGCACGGCACGCAGCCCGCCGCCTCAGCCTCCTGCCTCGTCATGACCTGCAGGTCATCAGAGCCGAGGAACCGGATGAGGATGCAGCCGGGCAGGTGGTACCGGCCAATCCCCGGGACCACTGTGACTGGCGCTTCCAGGTCACCCGCCGCCGGCTCAGCCGACGGGCTGTCGCCAGCGGGAACCGCGGCGGACGGCGCGGGACTAGGCGGGGTAACGCCAGCCGGGGCAGCAGCACTGGGCGGCGCGGAGCCGGCCGGGGAGCCAGAACCCGGCGCGGCAGAACTGGGCGGCGCGGAGCCGGCCGGGGGAGCGAACTGAGCCGGGCTAGCGCCAGCCGGGGCGGCAGACCCAGGCGAGGCAGAGCTGACCGGGGACGAGCCGACCGCGCCGGGGGAACCGGCCGGGGCAGAGCTGACCGGGGACGAGGTGACCGGGGCAGAGCTGCCTTCAGCGGCTCCGCTCGGGCTCCCGCTGGCGGCATTCGGCTGAGCCTGAGCCGGCTGAGCCTGAGCCGGCTGAGCCTGAGCCGGCTGAGCCGGGGTGACATTCGCGGCGGGCACCTGGCCTGGCTCGGC
>Ga0208219_1000215_pt1 | contig 22109 bp, 23 predicted proteins | sample NGESurshal072012_7_FD_184469 | JGI IMG/M metagenome (GOLD analysis project Ga0208219, IMG submission 184469) | Arctic peat soil microbial communities from Barrow, Alaska - NGEE Surface sample 53-2 shallow-072012 (SPAdes) | ecosystem: Environmental > Terrestrial > Soil > Wetlands > Peat ... | reverse complement strand
GGCCCTGGCCGTGGTGGCGCTGTGCGCCTTCCTGGTCGCCACCGCCGGCGGCGAAATCGTCCGCTCCGGCAACCTCCTGGTCGAAATCGAAGGCGGCATCACCCCCAAGAAGCTGCCCAGGAAGACCCCGGCCCCGATCACCCTCAAGGTCAAAGGCTCGATCGCCACCGCCGACGGCAGCCACGTCCCCGCCCTCAAGACCCTGGCCCTGCAGTTCGACAAAGCCGGCTCCATCTACACCAAGGGCCTGCCGACCTGCACCCCGGGCAAAATCGAGTCGACCCTGACCTCCCAGGCCAAGAAGGCCTGCGGCCCGGCCCTGGTCGGCACCGGCAAGGTGACGGCGGAGATCGCCCTGCCCGAACAGCCCCCCTTCAACGCCTCCGGGCCGCTTTTGATCTTCAACGGCGCCCCCAAAGGCGGCAAGCCGGTCTTGATCTTCCACGTCTATGCCCACGTCCCGGCCCCGACCACCTTCGTCACCACCGCCGTGATCAGCCCCGCCTCGGGCAAATACGGGACCTCGACCCTGATCGAAATCCCGACCATCGTCGGCGGCCAGGGCTCGCTGACCTCCTTCGAAGCGACCCTGCACAAAACCTGGACCTACAAGGGCCAGAAGAAAAGCCTGCTCCTGGCCAGCTGCCCGACCGGCCAGCTGATCGCCCACGGCGAATTCACCTTCGCCGACCACACCGAGATCTCCGGCAACATCGCCCGCCCCTGCACCCCCGCCGGCTGAAGCCCAAAACCACCGATCCCAAGGCAGGTCAGACAATGAGAGCCCTAATCGCCACCGCCACCGCCCTGATGCTCCTCTCAGGCGCCTCTTTGGCCATGGCCGAAGAAGTCACCCGAGACACCTACACCGCCGCGGTGGAACCGATCTGCAAGACCAACACCGAAGCCAACGAAAAGATCCTCAAGGGCGTCCGCGCCGAGGTCAAGGCCGGCAAGCTAAAGCCCGCCGGCGCCCAGTTCTCAAAGGCCGCCGCCGCTCTGAAGAAAGCCGTCGCCCAGCTCAAAGCCGTCCCCCAGCCCACCGCCGATGCCGCCAAACTGAGCAAATGGCTCGGCTACGTCAAAGAAGAGTCCAGCCTCTTTGAAGCCGGGGCCAAGGCGCTCAAGGCCGGCAACAAGGGCAAGACCCAGACCGTCGTGGTCCAGCTCACCCACACCGCCAACCTCGCCAACTCCGAGGTGCTCAGCTTCGGCTTTCGCTACTGCAAGCTCGAACCTTCGAAGTTCACCTAGGGGATGGGCTTCTGAGGCTCAAGGGCGCAAAGCTCTCCGCCCTGTCCGCCGCGACCGCCCTGGTGGCGGTCGCGGCAGGCTGCGGGGGAGGGTCTGCTTCCAGCCAGGCCCAGCCGAGCACAAGCCCCACCGCCCGCGGCGGGCCGGCCGAAAGCGAAGCCCCTAAAGGCGCCTCGCCGCTGCTGCGCGAAATCTACCGCCAGTTCCCAAAGCCCAGGCCAAGCACCGAGGCAAAGGGATCGGCAAAGGCGGCCAGGGCGGGGGAGAGGGCTTGTGCGGGAAAGACGCCGCTGCAGGTGCGCGAAGAGTTCGCCGCCAAAGCCAAGCTCTCCGCAGAGCAGGAAAAGACGGTGGCCCAGCTGCCCGCCTTTGAAAAGTCCTCAACAAAGAGCGCCGACTACGTCGCCGGCCAGGTCGGCGCCCTGGTCTATGAATCGACGCTGTCGGCGAAGGCGGCTTCCCCCGGCTACCAGGGCTGCGTCTACTCCTTGGCCCGGGGGCTCGAGCGCAAGCTGGCGTCGAGCAAGGGATCGGGGACCTGAGGATGGCCCGGCGACTACTCCACTCAGACGGTTTACTGAATGTGCGGGGGTGACTAAGCGGCACCATGCGCACCGAAGAGGCCCGCGCCGTCTTACTCTCTCGGCTGAAGGCCCGACGACCCGCTATCGAGCGAGAGGTCTTGGCCCGGGCGTACGCAGTAGCCGACCCTGGCGAGACTTTCGACCCTGAGTACGTCGAAGGCTTGCGCGCCGTGATTCCCGCTGCCCTTGACTATGGTCTCGACGCGATCGAGCGAGGCGAGGAGCGCTCTTCGCTCCCTCCGCCGGCGCTGCTGGCCCAGGCTCGCCTTGCGGCTCGCAACGGGGTCAACCTCGACACCGTGTTGCGACGCTATTTCGCCGGCTATACCCTGCTCGGCGACTTCCTGATCGAGGAGGCCAAGGGCGCCGATCTGCTCGGCGCCACTGAGTTGAAGCGTCTGTTGCGCACACAGGCGACGCTCTTCGATCGTCTCATCGCCGCCATCACCGTGGAGTACGCTCGCGAGTCGGAGGGGCGCCTGGATACCGCCGAGCAGCGCCGGGCCGAGCGTGTGAAGAGGCTCCTCGACGGCGAGTTGCTTGACACTGCGGAGCTGCGGTATGACTTCGATGCCCACCACCTCGGCGCCATTGGGGTCGGTCCCGGAGCCGGGGATGCGTTTCGCGAACTCGCCAAGTCCCTGGATCGACGCCTGTTGGCGATCTGCCCCGGCGGGGACAGCGTCTGGGCCTGGTTCGGCGCCAGGGGAGCACTTGACCCCGAGCACCTCGAACACCACATCTCCTTGGACTGGCCATCGCGGGTTTCCCTCGCGCTCGGCGAGCCTACTCAGGGCCTAGCCGGCTGGCGCCTTACCCACCAACAAGCTCGCGCCACACTACCGATCGCCCTGCGTAAGCCTCAGACATTTGTCCGCTACGCCGATGTCGCCCTGCTCGCCTCGGTCCTCCAAGACGATGTTTTCACCACCTCGCTGCGGCAGTTGTACCTGGTTCCCTTGGAAGTCGGGCACGACGGTGGCGATGCGGCCCGCGAAACACTGCGTGCCTATTTCGCTGCCGGATGCAACGTCTCTTCGGCGGCCGCCGCCCTCGGAGTAAAACGGCACACCGTCACCAACCGCATTCGTGTGATCGAGGAGCAGATCCACCGCCCGCTCAGCTCTTGCTCAGCCGAGATGGAGACTGCGCTTCATCTCGAGAGTCTAAGCAGTTAACGTCCATCTAACCTTACTCGATCTACCGGAAACCGATCCAACTATGGCCGGTGCCCAGTGCTCCGTTCGGCCACGTTGGCCGTGCGCTTGGTGTCCCGACCGGGGGAAGCTTGAGGGCGCAAACCCAGGTTCCACAGGGAACTAATCAACCCCGGCAGCCATGGAGCCGTCGGGTAAGGGAGGCAGAAATGAAATCAATGAGATCTCTGGGCTTCGCCGCGGTCTTGGCGACGGTCTTCATGGCGTTCATGGGCGTCGCATCGGCGTCAGCAGCAGAACCAAAACAGTTCAACGCCGACCAGTATCCGGCGAACCTTGCGGCAACCAATCTACAGACCTTCGACTTTGGACCAGGGTATCGATTCTGTGAAATGACTCTCACAAGCGAATTGTCTGGGCCAACCAGGGAAGCCATTGCCAGCCTGACTCCAAACTGCGCAAACGTAAACACCAACGGGTGTCAGTTGGTACTGCACCCAGCAGCGGGCACGTTTGACATTGGCGGCTCCAAATGCACAACCGGTATCACCGTCAAGTTGGAACCATTCTCGCCGAACTGCGTCGAGAAGATCCTTCCTCAGTCAGGACTTCCGGCTGCATACTGGACGACTGGCGAAGGAAGCAAAGCTTCGATCTTCATGGAAATAAGTGCGCCTTTTAGGTATAAGCCTGTCAATAACCAGTGCGGCCTAGAGGAAGAAGGCAAAGAATACACGGGCGGCAGCTGGTCAATGAGCAATTTTAGTATTCAGGCACACAACAAAGGTGGCACGCAGATCGGAGCGCACGCCACATCGCAGGTAGGCATCCGCCTTCTGGAAGGCTTCACCGCGGAAACCTACTCCGTGGCGGCCTCCGGCGATCAGAATGCCGGAACGCCTGACGAAATACTGTTGAATAGCATCCCGATTAAATGTGGGGGCGCACACTTCAGCACGACAATGTCGTCTACCTCACTACTGTTGGAACCGGTAAGCGCGGCATACGCGGAATGCAAGATGGCCAACATCTTTCCGACTGAAATCAAAATGAATGGATGTAACTACAGCTATAGCGCTGAAAACAAAGGTGAACCTTTTCTCGGCGGAATGAGTGTGAAATGCGGAGCGAAATCGATTGAAATCCTGGTCCGTAACGCTGCGAAAACACATTCGAAGTGCAGAATTGTAATTGGCCCGCAGAGTTTTTCGAGCGGTGTGACGTATACAAACGTCGGCACCGGGTTCGAAGGAGGATTCAAAATTGGGGCTAAAATTACAAGCCTTGCAGCCACGGTGAGTAACGCGGAAGAAAGCTGTCCGATTGCCGCGGGCTCTTATACCAACGGCTCCTACACAGCGACTGACACGCTATTTGGGATGGCTCTCTAGCCGAGGATATTGCGCGCTCCACTGTATGGAAGGAGCCGTTGTTCTCGCGTTGAGATAACAGGAGTGTGAACCGAGGGGCCGGTGAGCGATTGCCGGCCCCTCGGGTTCGTGAGAACGAGATTGGCCGGGGCAACCCGCAACGGCGACCAGCAGTCTTCGGCGCTGTGGTACGCTATTGTTTAGGATCGTGAGAGAAGAACGAGTCCGGCTTGGGATCTGGATTCGAGTCAACGGGGAGAACACGGCGAGAGCAAGCCTCGGAGCCGGCCGTTATATGACCGTATATATCTATGTCTCGGGAGTTCCTGGCCACGCGTAGACGCGGGTGGCGGATCCAGGCGCGTTGTCGCAGGCCGCTTGCGGCCGCCATCGGCCTTGCGGTGGCTGGGGCGGGGTTGCTGGCTGTCGTCTCGGTGTGCCTGGCCATCGGACCGACGCTTACTCGCGAGGAATATGTCTCCCGCCTGGAGGCAGTTTGTCGGCCGCGTGTCGAGTCCACCGAGCGCGTAATGAAGGGCGTGCGGGACGACGTGCGCGCCGAACGCGACGCGACGGCGGCCAAGAAGTTCGGGCGCGGGGCGGCCATCTTTAAGGGGACGATCGGCGGCATTGTCGGCGTGCCGCGCCCGACGGCCGATGCGGCCCGGCTGGCAAAGTGGTTTGTCTATCTGAATCGACAGGAGGAATACCTGAGGCAGATCACCCTCCAGCTACGTGCGCAACAAATGATCAAGGCCCAGCGCTCCACCGCTCGCTTCATCCACAATGGCAACCTGGCCAACAACGTGGTGTTGGCCTTTGGCTTCAACTACTGCAGCTTCAGGTTCTCGAGGTTCGGCTGAGATGGGGCGGTCGGCGGCGATTCGCCTGGCGATCGCTCTGCTACTGGCGGTCTTGGCGCTGGGCGCGGCTCTCGCCCACGGAGAGCGTGCTCAGAAGGAAGACTTAATCGTTTCCCTGAGCGGCGGCATCACGCCGCGGAAGCTGCCTCGTGACCGGCCGGCTCCGGTGGCGGTGCATCTGGCCGGGGGAATCGAAACCTCCGACGGCTCACCGCTTCCCCGCGTCAATTGGATCAAGTTGGAACTGGCCTGGAGGGGACGCCTGTTCACGCGTGGGCTGCCGGTCTGCCCTCGGGCGCGATTGAAGAGCACCGACAGTCCTCACGCGATTTTGGCCTGCCCTGGCGCCTTGGTCGGTCATGGGCGGCTTTTTGCCAAGATTTTCGTCCCGAACCAGGTGCCCTTTGGCATCCATGCGCGGTTGCTTGCCTTCAATGGACGGACCCATGCCGGCCGGCCCGCGGTGTGGGTCCACGCCTACTCCGCAGATCCGCCGGTTTCGTTTGTCCTGCCGTTCACGGTGCGCCATCAGCCCGGAGCCTTTCGAACCGTTCTCGTCACGACCATCAGGCGCTCGGTCGGGCCCTGGCCCCATGTCGCAAATTTCCAGATCACCATCGCCCGCAACTTCTCCTATCGCGGCAAGAGGCGCAGCTACCTCACCGCCTCGTGCCCGGTGCCACGGAACTTCACGGCCGGTTTTCTCTCCTTTGCCCGCGCCAATTACACCTTCGCCGACGGTCGCCAGCTACGGCCACAGGTCGTGCGCAGCTGCCGCGCGCGATAGCTCTAGCGGTACGCGAGAAAAGCAAGGATCTTGCTATTTGTCCCTTTGCATAGGGGTTAATAAGAGTTTTCCTGCCCGAATGTGCTAGCAGTGGTATTCTCATGTTCCTAATTTGAGTGGCTGGGAAATCGGCGTCTTCAGGGGTGCAAAGCGAATGAGCGGTGACTCGGGTGCGGATCTGCGGCGGGATACCGAAGATTTCTCGCGCGCACTCGCGGATCTGCGGGCCCCCGTCGAACATGCGTGCCAGGAAAACGAGGCGTGGCAGGCGAAGGTCTCGGCATCCATCTATGCCGCTCTCGATTTCGCCACCGCCAATCCGGCGGCGGCGCGGGGTCTGACGATCGACCGGGTAGCTCGGCAGCTCGACGGTGGCCGTACCTACCAGAAGATGATCGCCCGCTTCGCTGATCTGCTCGACGCGGTGACGCCTGGCGGCGAGCATCTCCCCACCTTCTCCAACGTGGCGCTGGTCGCCGGTATCGCGAAGGTCATCGGAGACCATATGCGGTCACCTCGAGTCAACCGCCTTGACGACATCGGGCCGGAGCTTGTCCAATTTGCTCTCCTGCCATACCTCGGCTTCGAGGAGGCAAAACGCTGGGCAGAGCGCCCAGTGCCGCGTATCTAAGCCGTTCTGAGAAAACTGTGGTACGAGAAGTTCTTATTTTTGGCCTATGTTTCAGGGATAGCTTCCCATTTGTATTGACAATTCGGTCTGTTTATGTTCTTATATAGACGACTGATGTTGCAGGGGCATCAAAACTCGCTCCTTCCGCCAGTCGCTCCGGTGCTTGACATCGGGCAAGGTCGTCCCGCTCTCCCTGGGCGGCACGGCCACAGTGTGCAGACGGTATGAACCCACGGGGGCTTCCCTCCCCTCTGGGCCGTTTGCGCGCGTCCGCGTCCTCCGCTCAGCTCGTTCAGGAGCCGGTGGCGACCTTGTCCTGGTCTGAGCCTCGATGAAAGCGAACGGCAACGGCTGGAAACTCCCGAGTGGGCGTCACAAGCTGCCGCGGGAGGTTGTCGAGGCCCATCAGCGCTCCAGGCTGCTGGCAGCGGCCGCGGAGGCCGTCGCCGAGCATGGCTATGCGGCGGTGAGTGTGCGGCATTTGATCGAAAGAGCCGGTGTCTCTCGCGCCACCTTCTACCAACAGTTCGACGATCTGCAGCACTGCATCGTCTCGGCTTGCGGCGATGCTTCCGAGCGCCTCATCCGGGATATATCCAGTGCCTGCGCATCCCAGCGCGAGTGGCCCGAGAGCGTGGCCGCCGCGGTGAACGCCGGCCTCGAGTTCACCGTTGCGGCGCCCGCGCAGGCAGGCTTGTTGATGATCGGCAACAGCCCCGTCGACCGGCGGCTTGCACGCCGTGCGGACGCCGTCCGCGATCAGCTTGCCGGTTTACTGCGGGCAGGGCGCGAACGCTGCCCCGAGGCGTTGACGGAGCCGGACCTGATGGAGCCGGCGCTGATCGGCGGACTGATCTCGGTAATCGGCGCCTGGCTGAATGCAGGCCAAGTCGATCGCCTGCCGCAGCTAAGGCCTGAACTGATCCAACTCCTTCTCACCCCATATCTCGGCGCGCCCGAGGCGCGACGTGTCGCCACCGTCGCATAGCCCGCCATGCCCCGAGCTGGATTCGAACCAGCGGCCTATCCCTTAGGAGGGGATCGCTCTATCCAGCTGAGCTATCGGGGCCTGTTGGAATTTTCTCTTAGTTGCGGATTCGGCGCGGAAGTTGGCAGTGGCGGCTAGGAGTAGAGGCTCTCGGAAGCGAGCTCCTGGGCGCGCCGGCTCCAGAGCTTCACTTCCATGAAGATGTCATCGCCGTAGGCCTCGAGGGCGTCGAGGGCGAGCAGGGTGAAGCGGTCGTTGGAGATCGCTTCCTGATCGACCGTCTCGGCATCGAGCTCCGCGGTGGCGGCGACGGCGCCGCGCACCAGGGGCCGTCCCCAGACGAGAGTGACCGCGCCGGCGCGGTTGTTCTCACCCCTCCAGCGGCCGATCACGTCGTCGTTGAGGTCGATGCGCCAGTCCGCGTTGTCCGCGGCGAGGACGTCGGTGAAGTCGGCCTTTGCCTGGAAGTCGGAGGGCTCGCCCTCGTCTCGCTGCACATAGGAGACGTGGCCGAACAGCTCCACGGTCCCCTCGGGCCCATCGGCGTGGGCGGTGCAGGGCACCCAGACGCGCCCGCCCCAGGCCCGCTCCGGGAACCAGTCCACCTCGGCCGGAATCTCGACCCCGTCAGGAAGGTCGTCGATCCCCCTGCATGTCGTGGTGAAGGTCTCGTTCAACCGCTCCGCAAACCGCCCGTGGGGAATTCCCTCCTGGGTGCTGTCGGCGATGAAGCGCGGAATCGGTCGTGGGTTGGGGGGCATCGAGTCTCAGCCTAGTCGCCAAGCGACTCGCGCAGATCCGCCGCCGCGCGCTCCGGCGGGTAGACGTTGATGTCGACTCCGGTTCCCAACTCGAAACCCGCCTTGACGGTGAGCCGGGGGGCGATGTCGACGTGCCAGTGGAAGTGCTCGGCGCCACGCGGCGCGGTGCGGATCCAGAGGTTGAGCTCGGGGGGGCCGTCGAAGCGAACGGCCAAGGCGCGCATCGCGGTGCGGATCATCGCGGCCCCGGCTGTGTCCCCCTCGAAGTGCGCGGCTTCCGTGCGCGGCACAACCCGCAGCTCGAAGGGCGAGCGCGAGGCCCAGGGGCAGATCAGGGCGGCTTCGTCGTCGATCGCGACCAGGCGGTCCTTGCGCCGCACCTCCTCGACCAGGATGTCGCTGAGCAGCCCGCCCCCCGCAGTGCGTTCGCCGTAAGCGCCGAACCGCTCCCGCTCTCGCGCAACCGCCGCCGGCACGAAAGGCAGCGCGTAGAGTTGGGCGTGGGAGTGCTCGAGCGAGGCCCCGGCTCCGCCACCCTCGTTGACGATCACCTGGACGTAGGCGGCCTCGGAATTGGCTCGCATCCGCTCGCGCCAGGTGGCGATCGCGGCGGCGAACCGCTCCTCGCTCAGCTCCGCCATCGCGGTCACGTGCTCGGGGGAGTTGATGATCACCTCGTGGACGCCGGTCGCCGGCCGGGTCGAGAAGAGGTCCGGCTCGCCGGCGCGACGTGACGCCAGCAGCGGGTCGCCGCTGCTGGAGAAGGCGCCCGCTTCGGAGGCGGTGTCGTCACCCGTGCCAGCCGTCCTCTCCTCACCGAGGGCGGGATAGAGATTCGGCACCACCCGGGTCGTCCAGCCCGGGGTGTCGGCTGCGCCGCCGCCGTCTCGCATCGCGTAGAGCTCGGGCGGGGTGCGGTCCTCGCGACCCTCGCAGAAGGGGCAGTTGTCAGGCCCCTCCGGCTCGCTGGCGCGGGCCGAGAATCCCTCCGGGCGATCGGCTCGCCCCGGGGCGAGGATCGTCCGCAGCCCACTGAGCTGGTCGATGCGTATCTCGGGCGAGCTCAGGAGCGGGAGGGGGGGAGGTCGCCTGCGTCGGGGTCGACGGGTTTGGCCGGTGCGGCCGGTTCGGGCGGCTTTGGAGGCCGCGGCGCCGGCGTCGGTTTGGCCCCACCGACGCTGCGGCCGATGAACGGCTCGAGCATGTCCATCGGCAACGGGAAGACCACGGTCGTGTTCTGGTTGCTGCCGATTTCCAGCAGTGTCTGCAGGTAGCGGAGCTGCAGAGAGGCCGGGTTGGTGCTGATGATGTCGGCGGCGTCGGTGAGCTTCTGCGCCGCCTGGTACTCGCCTTCGGAGTTGATGATCTTGGCCCGGCGCTCGCGCTCGGCCTCCGCCTGGCGGGCGATCGCCCGCTGCATCTGTTCCGGGATCTCGACGTCCTTGATCTCGACCGCTGTCACCTTCACGCCCCAGGGCTCGGTCGACTCGTCGATGATCTTCTGCAGCTCTTCGTTGAGCCGCTCGCGCTCGGAGAGCAGCTGGTCGAACTCGGCCTTGCCCAGCACCGAGCGCAGCGCCGTCTGGGAGATCTGGGAGGTGGCGAGCAGATAATTTTCGACCTCGACGATCGCTTTGCGCGAGTCGATCACGCGGAAGTAGGCGACGGCATTGACGCCGGCGGGGACGTTGTCGCGGGTGATCACCTCCTGCGGCGGGATGTTGAGGGTGACCGTTCGCAGGTCGACCTTGACCATGCGGTCGATCAGCGGGATCAGCAAGATCAGACCCGGGCCCTTCTGGGCGATCAGGCGGCCGAGGCGGAAGATGACGCCGCGCTCGTACTCGCGCAGCACCCGCACCGAGGAGGCGAGGACAACCAGGAGAATCGCCAGGACCACGGCCACTGCGATCAACGCTGCCATCTAACTCGCTCCTTGTTCGGTTTCGGCTTCGGGTCGGACCACCAGGGTCAATCCGTCGACCGACTCGATGATGACTTTATCCCCCACGGTGACCCGGCTCTCGGGGTCGTGCAGGCGGGCGTGCCAGATCGCCCCCTGCGCGAAGACCTGGCCGGTGGGGTCCAGGGGTGAGCGGACCTCCGCCGTCGCCCCCCGCATCTCCTCAGAGCCGGTGCGGATCGGCTCGTTGCGATGGGCAGCGAGCACTTTGCGCCCGGCGAGCAGGACCAGGACGCCGAGCAGGAGGGCGACGGCGACGATCACGACGACCGGCAGGCTGTGGCCCTGGTGGCGGTAGACCAGCCCGGCGCCGACCAGGGCGGCGATCCCGAGGACGCCGAGGATCCCGCTGGAGACGTGCGCCTCGGCGACGAAGAGCACCAGCGCCAACACGAGCAGGACGACGATCGTCGCGGTCATAGGGACATCATGACCCCAGCGCGTAGTGGCGAACGTCGGCCTGGAGGTCGGCGGGGCTGGTGTAGGGGCCCTGCTTGAGGTAGACGAGTTTGCCGCTGCGGTCGTAGAAGGCGGTGTCGGGGAGCCCGAGGGTGGCGCCGAGCGAGTCGGCGAGCTTCTTGTCGGGGTCGGTGTAGCTGGGGTAGGGAACCGGGTCCTCGCCGAGGAAGGTGCGGGCCGAGGCATCGGAGTCCTGCGAATTGACGCCGAGGAAGGCGACCTGTCTGCCGTGTTCGGCGGAGAGCTTCTGCAGGGTCGGGAACTCGAAACGGCAGGGGCCGCACCAAGAGGCCCAGACGTTGACGACGACCGGATAGCCCTTGAGGGCGGCGATCCCCTTTTCGAAGGCGCCGGTTCCGCCCGGCAGCAGCTTGTCGGCCTGCGAGTGCAGGGCCGCCAGCGCCGGCGGCGATCCGGACAGCGCCTTGGCGTAGTCAGGGTGCTTGCCGCCGTAGTCGCCACCCGCTTCGGAGGCGCCGCAGCCGGTGGCTGCAAAGACCAGGATCGCCACTGCTAAAAGCGCAAATGTGAGGTTTCGTACCGAAGACGCCACTTCGATGATTACAATACGTGTCGTTCGGTCCGCCTGGTGCGGGCCGTATGAGATCGCCGGGGGAAGGTAAACGGACCTTCGGCATCCTCACCCATTTGTCCCGGCCGCACGTCTTTCGTCCCGGCGGGGACAGACCCAGAAGCCTTTCTATGGCCAAGACCAGCGACGTTGCCGCGGGAGCGGCAGTTCCTTCAGGCGCCGATATCGAGCGTGCGGCGGCGTTCGTCCGCGAGCCCTTCCTGCTCGACGGCGAGGGCCCCGAGGCGCTGGCCCCCGGCACCGCCCGGCGCCGCGCGCTCGACGCCGCCCTGAAGGAGATCGACGCCGGCCTCGAGGACCCTTCGCTGGAGTGGCGCAGCGCTTTCTCGCTGCTGCTCGGGCTCGAGCGCCTGCTCTCGGTCGAACCGCCAAAACTGCGCGACGGGGCCGAACTCTCCCCGCACCAGGTCGACGCGCTCTCCGGGACGCTGACCGAGCTGATGGCCGAGCAGCAGACCGCTGCCGATGACGACCGCCGCAACGGTGAGGCGATCGCCGCCGCCGAAGAGGAGGCCGCCGAAGCCGAGCCCGTCGAGGATCCCAAGCCCGACGACGACGACAGCGATCCCGAGATCGAGGACGAGGAGCCGATCGAGGACGAGGAGCTGGCCCCCGACGAGGAGCCCCAGGACTGGGAAGAGGCGGCCGAGGAGGACGAAGAGGTGGTCGAGGAGGCCCCTGAGGACCCCGGCGCCGAGCGCCGATTCTGGTTCGAGCACGCGACCGGCGCCGGCAAGACCGTCGCCGCCGTCGGCTTTATCGACGCCTCCCGCACCGGCGGCGTCCTGATCCTCACCCACCGTCGCAACCTGGTCGATCAGTTCATCGGCGAGATCTCCACCCGTGGCTACAAGGAGCGGTTGCGGCCGCCCCTGCTCGACGGCCGCGACGATCCCGACGGGCCGGTCACGGTTGAGACCTACCAGTGGTTCGTCCGCAACCAGAAACGGATCTCCAACGCTTACTCGATCGTGATCTGCGACGAGGCGCACACCGCGCTTGGCGAGAAAACCAGCGCCTGCATCCGCGCCTGGAACGGCCCCGTCTACATCGGCATGACCGCCACCGGCGCCCTGATCGCCCGCCACGTCGCCGACCTCTTCCCGACCCAGACCTCGCGCTTCGACCTCGCCCAGGCCGCCCGCCGCGGCGTCATCTCGCCGCTGCGCTGCCTGCGGATCCCGCCCGGGCCGGGAGTGCGGACGATCGCCAAGGTGCCGCTGCGAAAAGGCGAGGTCGACCAGGATTTCGACCAGGAGGAGCTGGCGGCCCTGCTCGACCAGGAGCCCTTCAACGTGGCGATCGCCGACCTCTACCAGTCGCGCTTTCGCAAAGTGCCCGGCGTCCTTTACACGGCCGGGGTCCAGCACGCCAAGAACGTCGCCAAAGCCTTCCAGGACGCGGGCATCGTCGCCCGCGCCGTCTCCGGCGAAACCCCGAAGCGCGAGCTGGCCGAGATCCTTGCCGCCTTCGAGCGCGGCCAGGTCGACGTGCTCTGCAACGCGATGCTGCTGGCGGAGGGATGGAACTCGCCGCGGGCGACGATCTGCATGCACCTGGCGCCGACCGCCTCGCGGCGGATCTACCAGCAGCGGGTCGGCCGTGTCACCCGCCGCGCCCCCGGCAAGGAGGCGGGCCTGGTGATCGACTTCGTCCACCCGGCGACCACCCACGACGAGACCATCGTCACCCTCCACAGCCTGCTCGACCGCGACGTCTACCGTGGCGGCGCGATCGTGGTCGGCCCGGTCCGCCGCGGCCGTGGCCGCAAGGTCCGGGTCGAGCGGCGGATTGTCCCCGTCTCCGACGTCGAGGAGAAACGGATGGAGATCCTCGAGCGCGAGATCTGGCGGATCGCGGTCGAGAACCTCGACTACCCCGAGCAGCACGCCTGGGCGGCGCTGGCCGGGGCGCGGGTCAACCCGCAGGGCTGGCGACGGGCGCGGGCGATGATCCAGAACGACCAGAGCAAGGAACTGCGCCGTCGCTTCCTGCTCACCTGCGTCCAGCGCAACCGCAACTCCCAGCTGAAACTGAAAGCCCTTGCCGAGATCGCCGACCTCGGCGATCCCGAGGCCTTCGACGACGCGATCGACATCGTCGGCACCTGGAGCCGCGACGACAAACGGGCCGGGACCAAGACGCTGCTGCAAGCGCTGGTCGACAAACGGATCGGCCGCCGCGACCAGGCTCAGGCCTGGGTTTGGCGCCTCGCCTCCTATACCCGTGACCTGCACGAGGAGTACGCGGTGCAGCGCTGGCCGGAGACGAAGCGCCTGCTCGGCCTGCTGGTCAACTCGTCCGGCCGCGCCCACGGGCGCAACGCGCGGCGCTTGGTCCACGCCTCGCGCAAACACGACCGCCGCCTCTCGGTCTCGCTGCTCGCCGCTTCCGTCTCCCACACCCCGGAGGGCGAAGAGGTGCTGCGCGGGGCGAGGATGCGCCTGGCCCGTAAACCCTCGGCCGTTGCCCGCGAGCTGCTGCGCAACTTCCCCAAGGGCGGCAAGCGCCGCCGCAAGCGCGGCAAGAAGGGTGGCCAGCAGGGCGAAGGCGGCGGCGACGCCAACGCGAGCCCGAACGGAAAATCGAAACGCTCACGCCGTGGCAGGTCGAAGGCGGCGGCGGCGAAAGACAATGCCGCCAGGGCCAACGCGGCCAAAGACGGGGCCGGGGAGGACGACGCTCTCGGGGACAGCACTCCGAAAGACGATGCCGCCAAGGACGGCACCGCCGTGGACAGCCCGCCTAAAGCCAAACGCCGCAGGCGCAAAAAAGCGACCGGCTCAGATTCGGGTCAGATGGACCTCGCCGGCGCCGAGGACGGAGCTTCCGCCTCCGGCGGTGGTGACGATCAGGTAACCGCGGTCGTCGATTCCGTCGGCGACGCCTGAGCCACCCTCCCAGGCGATCTCACGCCCGCGCAGCGCGTCGCGCTCGCGCCAGGCGCCGAGGACTTTCTCCTCGCCCGCCTCGACCCAGTCCCCGAGTCGCCGGTTGAGAGCGGCGGCGGCGCTCTCGGCCTCGATGCCGCCCAGCGATATCGCCGTGTCGCGCAGCTCCGGCGGGAACTCCTCTGTCCCGATCGCCAGGTTAAGGCCGACGCCGATCACCGCCCAGCCGTCCTGCGGACGCGCCTCGATCAGCACTCCGGCCAGCTTGCGTCCCCCGACCCAGACGTCGTTGGGCCACTTGACGCCGCACTCGATCCCGGGCTCCAGCTCTTCGGCGGCCTCGCAGACCGCCAGCGGCACGGCGAGCGGCAGCAACAGGTGGCGCTCGTCGAGTGGCCGTAAGATCGCCGAGTAGAGCAGGGCTTTGCCCGGCGGCGCGGTCCAGGTCCGGCCCTGACGGCCGCGGCCCTCGGTCTGCGCGGAGGCGGTGACGATGGCGCCGCCGGGGGCGCCCGCGGTGGCCAGCTCACGGGCGCGGGTGTTGGTCGAGTCGACTGAGCGGAAGTGGCGGTGTGGCGTCCCAAACATCGTTCCGGTGGTTCCTATCTCCGCATAGCGACGAAATGGAACAGCGGAAGCGTCGGAGGGGCAGTCATCGGACGGCTGCATCGGCCAGCAGCGCGGCTATGAGCCCGTCGACATCGTGATCCTTGGCTTCGACGTCCACGGTGAGCCCCGCCGCGCGGACGGTCTCGCTGGTCACCGGGCCGATCGAGACGATGCGGGCGCTACCGGGGAGGCGACCGCCGAGCGCGCCGAGCAGGTTCGTCACCGTCGAGGACGAGGTGAAGGTGACGTAGTCGGCTTCCTGGGCGGCTTCGAGCGCGGCGGGATCGGGGTCTTCGCGGACCGTCTCGTAGAGGGCGGCCACATCGACCTGCGCGCCGCGTTCGCCTAGCCACTCCGGGAGGGCATCGCGGCCCTCGGATGCCCGGGCGACCAGGGCTCGCTTACCATCGACCTCGACTGAGCCCAGTGCTTCGATCAGCCCCTCGGCGATGAAGCGCTCGGGGACGATGTCGGCGGCGATGCCGCGCTTGGCAAGGGCGCGGGCGGTCCCGGGCCCGATCGCGGCGACTGTGGCCCCGGCCAGCGCCCGGGAGTCGAGCCCTGCCGCGTCGAGTGCCTCGAACAGCAGCCGCACCCCGTTGGGGCTGGTCAGGCAGACGAGGGCGTAGGCGCCGATCTCCGCGACCGCGCGCTTCACCTCGTCGGTCTCGATCTGCGGCTCGACCCTGATCGCCGGCAGCTCGACTACTTCGGCTCCGAGCTCGCGCAAGGTGACGGCGAGGCCGCTGGCCTGGGCGCGGGCCCTGGTGACGACGACGCGGCGGCCGTGCAAGGGGCGCCGCTCCAGCCAGGCCAGGGTCTCGCGGCGCCCGACTACACGCCCGACGACGATCAGCGCCGGAGCACGGACGCCCTCTTTCTCCACTATGGCGGCGATCGTGCCCAGCGTCGCGGTGACGGCGCGCTGCCTATCCATCGTCCCGCGTTCGACCGCCGCGGCGGGCTCGCCGGGATTGCGGCCGGCGTCGATCAAGGCCCGCGCGTTGCGCTCGAGGTTTTTGACTCCCATGTAGAAGACGAGCGTGCCGGGGAAGCGGGCGAGCGCCTCCCAGTCGAGCGCGGTCTCGCCCTTCTCGGGGTCCTCGTGGCCGGTGACGAAGGCGACGGCAGAGGCATCGTCGCGGTGGGTGACCGGGATCCCGGCGTAGGCCGTGGCCGCGACCCCGGCCGTCACCCCGGGGACGACCTCGAACTCGACTCCGGCTGCGCACAGCGCTTCGCCCTCCTCGCCGCCCCGCCCGAAGACGAAGGGGTCGCCGCCCTTGAGCCGGACGACGCTCTTGCCGGCCCGAGCCGCCTCGATCAGCAGCTCGCCGATCTCCTCCTGGGGGACCGATGGGACCCCGGGCCGCTTGCCGACGTAGACCAGCTCAGCGCCGTCGCGGGCGCCGTCGAGAGCGCCGGGCGGGATCAGACGGTCGTGGAAGATCGTGTCGGCCGAGGCGATCAGATCAAGCGATCGCGCCGTCATCAGTCCAGGATCCCCGGGCCCGGCCCCAACCAGGTAGACGACTCCCGCGCGGGCACTCATGGCGCGGTTCCTTTGCGACGAAATACGTCGTTAAAGAACCACGCGGAGCTCATAGTTTGCCTCCGAACGCCTCGGCCCGGTCGAGGATGTCGCGGGCGCCGGCGCCGAGCAGGCGCTCGCCGAGCAGCTCTCCAAGAGCGACCGGGTCCGAGCTCTCGCCCTCGACCCGGTCGCGAATCCACTCGCTGCCGTCGGGGAGGCCGACGAAAGCCGAGGCCTCGACCCGGTCGCCCTCGACCCGGGCGTGGACTCCGATCGGGGTCGCGCAGGTGGCGTCTAGAAGGGCGACGACGGCGCGCTCCACGGTCAGCTCGCACAGCGCCGTCGCCTCATCGATGCCGTCGACCAGAGCCTGGGCCTCTTCATCTCCGGATCGGATCTGAAGGACCAGCGCGCCCTGGCCGGCGGCCGGGACCACCGTCTCGGCCGGCAGGGCAAAGGAGATCTCGCTCTCGCGACCGAGCCGCCGCAGGCCGGCGACGGCCAGCACGATCGCGTCCAGCCCACCCTCTTCGAGCCGGCGCAGGCGGGTGTCGACGTTGCCGTGCAGCTCCTCCACCCGCAGGTCAGGGCGAGTGGCGAGGAGCTGGGCGCGGCGGCGCAGGCTGGCGGTTCCAACGCGCGCGCCCTCCGCCACTTCGCCGAGCGAGGAGCCGACGCCGATCCAGGCGTCTGCCGGATCCTCGCGGGCCGGAACCGCCGCGATCGCCAGCCCCTCGGGCATCTCCGCCGGCAGGTCCTTGGCCGAGTGGACGCCGATCTCCGCTTTGCCGTCGAGCAGCGCCCGCTCGACCCCGCGCACAAAGCGAGACTTGTCGCCGGCTTCGCCGTCGGAGGAGACCTCGATCAGCTCTGCCCCGCCCAAGAGCTCACCGACCTGCCCTGCCTGGGCCAAGGCGAGAGCGCTGCCGCGAGTAGCTATGCGAACCATCTGAGGGCGCGCCCTCAACCTTTCTTGCGGCGCAACTCCGTGACGCTGGCCCCCGCCTCGGGCTCGGGCTCGGTTTCGACATCGAGCCCGAACAGCTCGCGCAGGGCGCTGACGTAGAGGTAGGCGTCGTCGCTGCCGGCCGAGCGCTTCATCCGCAGGGTCGGCTCGTGCAGGAGCCGGGAGGCGATCGCTTTCGCCATCGTGCCGAGGCGTTCGCGGTCGGCTTCGCCGAGGCTCTCCCAGCGCGGGTCGTTCTCGGCCAGCACCCGGCGCACGATCTCGTCGCCGCGCTCGCGCAGCGCCACGATCGTCGGCACCACCTCGAGCGAGGCGAGCCAGCGCTCGAAGCGGTCCTGCTCTGCCTCGAGGATGCGGGCGGCGAGCTTGGCCTCGGCCTCGCGGCCGCTGGTGTTGCGCTCGACGATCTGCTGCACGTCGTCGATGTCGTGGAGGCTGACGCCGGCGATCTCGCGACAGGCCGGCTCGATGTCGCGCGGCACCGCGATGTCGACCAGCAACAGCGGCCGGCCCTCGCGGGTCGCCATCACCGCGGCGATGTCGTCGCGCTCGACGATGTGGTGCGGAGAGTTGGTCGCCGAGACGACGATGTCGGCGGCCTCGAGCTGCTCGGGGAGTTCCTCGAAACGGACGGCGTTGCCCTCAAAACGCTGCGCGAGCCCGATCGCGCGATCGTAGTGGCGGTTGGCGACGAAGACGGTGGTGACGCCGCGCGCGACCAGCGCCCGGGCGACCAGCTCCGAGGTCTCACCGGCGCCGATCACCAGAACCCGGCGGTCGGCGAGGTCGCCGAGGGTACGGCGGGCGAGCTCGACCGCGACGGAGGGGATCGAGATCCCCTTCTCGCTGATCCCGGTCTCATCACGGGCGCGGCCGCCGGCGGCGAGGGCGCCGCGGAAGAGGCGGTTGAGGATCGGCCCGGTGCCGCCCTCGACCAGGGCCAGCTCGTAGGCGCGTTTGACCTGGCCCTGGATCTCGGCCTCGCCGACGATCATCGAGTCGAGCCCGGCGGTGACGCGGAAGAGGTGGCGGACGGCCTCGCCGGCTCGCAGCGAGTAGAGGTGGCCGAGCAGCTCGGTCGGGCGGATCTCGGCCTGGCGGGTGAGGACACCGAGCGCGGTCGACTCGGCGTCGACCGAGTCGGAGACGACGAGGTAGAGCTCGGTCCGGTTGCAGGTCGAGATCGCCGCCGCCTCGTGGATGCCGGTGGCGGCCGTCAGCTCGCGCAGGGCGCCGACGGCGCGGCCCTCGGTCAGTGAGAGCCGCTCGCGCAGATCGAGCGGCGCGGTCTTGTGGGAGACGCCGAGGGCGAGAAGTTCAGACATCAGGATCCGCCGCCGACCGACGATTTCTCCACGGCGCGTGCGGGCTCGCCCTTGCCCTGCTCGGCGAAGCTCGCGAGTTCCCCCAGCTCGCGCTCGATCCGCTGCAGTTTGGCGGCCATGATCGCGACGTAGACCACGATCAGGACAAGGAAGACGATGTAGGCGCCGGCCACGTACTTGCCGGCCTCATGGAGTGGCAGGGCGGGCGCGACCGCCGGCAGCAAGGCGCTCACCTAACCCACCTCCGGGGCGATTCGAGAGGCGGCGCCAGGCGCGGGCGCGTCGAGCGCGCGGCGCAACCGCTTGACCTGGCCCGAGGCGCTCTTCGCGGTCAGCTCGAATTTGACCAGGGTCACCCAGAGCAGCGCGATCGCCGCCAGGCAGGCGAGGAAGGTGAGCAGCATCGAGCCGGGCAGGCCGCCGTTGGCGGTGGCGAAGACACGCGGGTGGACCAGGCTCTGCGCCATCCGCACGGCAAGGAAGTTGAGCGGCACGAAGGCGCCGGCGGTGACCGCGAAGACCGAGGCGTAACGGGCCTGGCGCTCGGGATCCTCGATCGCGTAGCGGAAGGGGTAGTAGGTCGCGTAGAGGAGGAAGACGATCAGGAAGCTGACCAGGGTCGGCTCGTCCCAGACCCACCAGTGCCCCCAGGAGGCCTTTGCCCAGATCGAGCCGGTGACCAGCACCGCGACGCCGAAAATCACCGACATGTGGATCGAGACATAGGAATAGGCGTCCCACTTGCGGTTGCCGCTGCGCAGGTGGGCGATCGCGAAGACACCGCCGACGATGAAGCCGATCAGCGCTGTGATCGCCAGCGGCACGTGCAGGTAGAAGATCTTCTGGATGAAGCCCTGATCGGCTTCCAGCGGCGCGTAGAAGAAGACCAGCGAGAGCGACACGGCAAGCATCGCCACGGTGGCGATCGAGAGTGGTCTCAGTCCTTTGCCGTACATGCTCGTATTGCGGTGAGGAGAGGGGACGGGTCAGTCCTCTAGGAGGAAGTCGAACACCGCGTATCCGACGAGCCCGAAGATCAAATCGTATAGGCCGAGCACCGCCAGCCAGGTGCCGAAGCGGTCATAGGTGGGACCGCCCAGAGTCAGCAGGGGGTCGCTGGCGCCCGTTGCGGCGATCATCAGCGGCACGACGAGCGGCAGCAGGACCAGTGGCACGAGCAGGTCCCGGGCGCGCGAGTTGACCGCCATCGAGGAAATCAAGGTGCCGGTGGTGGCGAGGCCGAGGTCGGCGAGGACGAGGATGCCGAGCAGCGGTGGCAGGGCGGCGGCGGAGCCGAGGAAGAAGAGGGCGAAGATCGGGACGACGATCAGCTCCAGCGCCAGCAGGTAGATCAACAGCGCCGCCGCCTTGGCCCCGAAGAGGACGGTGCGGTCGACCGGGGCGAGGCGGATCGCGTCGAAGCCACCCTCCTCGTGCTCGGAGACGAAGAGCCGGTTGATGCCGAGCACGGCGGCAAACAGCAGCGTCGCCCAGAGGACGCCGGCGGCAAGGCTGCCGGAGAGGGCGGTGCGGTCGAGGCCGAAGCGGAAGATGACGAAGGTGGTGACGGCGAACAGCGCCATCGCCGGCAGCGACTGCAGCGTGCGCAGCTCCGTGCGCAGGTCCTTGCCGAGAATCGCCGCGAAGGCCGCGCGCGAGGAGGTCACGCGACCACCGCCGTCTCGCCGATGCCGAGGCGCAGCACCTGGTCGGCTTCGGGCAGGACCCGCTCGGGGTCGTGGCTGACGATCACCCGAGCCCGCCTCTCATCCGGGCCGACCAGGCCGCGAGCCAGCTCGCGACCCTCGACATCGAGGTTGGAGTCGGGCTCGTCGAGCAGCAGCAGGGCCGGCTCGTGCAGGACACAGCGGCAGATCGCCAGCCGCTGACGCATCCCGGCCGAGAGCTCGGCGACACGGTCGTCGGCACGGCGCTCCATCCCCACCGCGCTCAGCAGCTCGGCGATCCGCGCCTCGCCTCGCTCGCCGGCGATCCCGTGCAGCTTGGCGTGGAAGCGCAGGTTCTCGCGGCCGCTGAGGTCGCGATAGAGCAGCGGCTCGTGGCCGAGGTACCCGATCCGCCCGCGCAGCTTCCAGGCCTCGCGCGGCAGCGAGCAGCCCAGCACCCGCACCTCGCCGGCGCTGGGGCGCAGCAGGGTGGCGAGGACTCGCAGCAGGGTCGTCTTGCCAGAGCCGTTGGGGCCGAGCACGACCAGCGACTCCCCCGCCGCCAGCTTGCAGGTGACGTCTTTCAGCGCGGTGCGTTCGCCGTAGTCGCGCCGCAGCCCGGCCAGCGCCAGCGCCGGTTGGTCTGTGCCGTTGGCGGTCTCCACCTCGGGGATTGTGACCGTCTGGTCTTCATCTAGGCTGGCGCGACACGACTTCGCAAGGAGGATGGATGAGCAACAGCAAGCGCAGTAGGGCTGGTTTGGCGACGGTTGTCGCCGCCCTGGTCGCAATCGCGCTCACGGCAGTCCCGGCAGCTGCGACAAAGACCGTCAACGTGCCGTCGAGCCTGAAAATCAGCCCCTACGGCACCAGCGGCAAAGTCACCGCGGCCAACCCCGCCTGCGTCGCCGAACGCACGGTGGTGCTCAAGGAGAAGGGCCACGGAGTCCTGGGTCGGGCCAATTCCTCTGAGACCGGCAAGTGGGAAATCAATCCCGAAGGCATCAAGTACAAGGGCCCTCTCCCCTTCAAGATCTACGCCGAACTGAAGCCCAAAAGCGAAGGCGCCGCCGGCACCATCTACAAGTGTGGCGCCGCCACCTCGAAGACGATCGAAATCGCCGGCGGCTGAGCCTCAGCCGCGTTTGCGCAGGGTGCGGGCGCCGACCTTGAGCAGGGGGCCGGCGCCTTCGCGCAGCGCCTTGGAGCGGACCGCGCCTTTGCCGTAGAGGATCTTGGCGGAGGCGCGGACCGCCTCGCCCAGGGTGGCGTCGTAGGGGTGCCACCAGAAGTCGCGGGTCAGCCCCGGCTCCCAGGCGTTCATCTTGATGTTGACGCACTCGTAGAAGCCGAATTTGGAGTGCGAGCGGCCGACGCCGGAGTCCTTGACGCCGCCCCACGAGCACTGGCAGGCGCCGTGGCTGAAGGAGTGGTCGTTGATCCAGACCATGCCGGACTCGACCCGGCGGGCGATCCGCTCGCCCTTCTGGCGATCCCTGGTCCAGACCGAGGCGCCGAGGCCGAACTCGGAGTCGTTGGCGAGGTCGATCGCCTCCTGCTCGGAGTCGACGACCATGATCGGCAGGACCGGGCCGAAGATCTCCTCGCGCATGATCCGCGTCTGGTGAGTGATTCCGGTGAGGACGGTGGGGGCGATGAACTTGCCGGGCAGGCCGTCGAGGTCGGCCGGGCCGCCGCAGAGCTTGG
>Ga0208219_1000214_pt1 | contig 22155 bp, 18 predicted proteins | sample NGESurshal072012_7_FD_184469 | JGI IMG/M metagenome (GOLD analysis project Ga0208219, IMG submission 184469) | Arctic peat soil microbial communities from Barrow, Alaska - NGEE Surface sample 53-2 shallow-072012 (SPAdes) | ecosystem: Environmental > Terrestrial > Soil > Wetlands > Peat ... | reverse complement strand
ATAGAGCTCGAAGGCTCTGGTCAGACAAGTGCTCACCGGTCAGCGGCTCGGAGAAAGGATCGCCGACTCAGCGCGTCCCTTCCACTCTCATTAGGTCCGTTCAGCGATGCTGCGACTGCGCACGTGCAACACTCCGTCCCGGCGACGCCGGAGGGGGACACCTGCATGTTCGAGCCGAGGACGCACGGGCGGCGACGATTCGGCGAGACCGCCCAGGTGGGTGCGGCCGTGCTCGTGCTCGCGCTCAGCGCGCTCGCGCCGATCACGGCCGCGGCCGCTGCGGGGCGCTCGGCGACGGCCGCCACCGAGCCGCACAGCCCCATTCGCCGACCCGCCCTCGTGCCGCCTGGTCCGAGCCCGCTGAGCACTCGCACCGTCGTGCCCAGTCCGCTGCGCGCCGGGCGCCAGGCGCGCCAAGCGCCGCGCGCCACCGGGCCTGCGGCCACGTTTGTCGTCACCTCGACCAGCGACTCGCCGCTCGCGTCAGCGACGAGCAAGAAGTGCGTCGACGCGGAGGCCTCGCACAGGTGCTCGCTTCGTGCGGCGGTCCAGGCTGCGAACAACCTTGACCGTCCCGTGCTCATCAAGCTCGCCGCCAGGGACTACAAGCTCACCGACGCGGGACTCGGTGCACTGACGGTGACCAACGTGGGCGGGACGTCGCTCGTCGGCACCGGTGCGGGCGCGACCAGGATCGTCGTGCCAGCTGCCGACAGCTACGGGGTCCTGTACCTGAACGATGGCGCCAACGCCGCTGGGGCCACGCTCTTTGTCACCGCGCTCAGCCTGAGCGGGGGCAAGGCGGTCGATGGTGCCGGGCTGCGACTCGCATCGGACGCGAACCTGTCGGCGATCCTCGACAGGGTGGCGATATCGGGGAACCACTCATTGGTGTCGGGTGGTGGCGTCTACGTCCAGTACGGGAGCTTGTGGGCGACGCACTCCAGCATCTCGGGGAACACTGCGGGAACATCGGGCGGCGGGATCTACAACTACTGGGGGAACCTGTACCTGACCAGCGACCAGCTCAACGGCGACAACGCGACCGGCGACGGCGGTGGCGGGCTCTTCCAGGAGTACGGCAGCACGCACATCGTCGGGGGCTCGGTCAGCTACGACGCGGGCGGGACGATCGTCCAGTCGGGCCGAGGCGGCGGGATCTTTGACGAGAACGGCGCGGTCTACCTGAGCGACGGCGTGGCCGTCAGCCACGACACGGTCTACAACGACGGCGCCGGCGGCGGCGCCTACGAGTACAACGGCACGTTCCTCGCGACCGACGCGACGATCTCGTACGACAGGGCGATTGGCGGCGCGAACGCGAGCGGCGGCGGGCTCTACGTGCAGTTCGGCGGGCACGTCACGCTGGACGCCGTGACGATGTCGCACGACACGACGTCGGCAACGAGCGGCAGCTATGGCGGCGGCGCGGTCTTCGACCACGGCTACGAGCTGGGCAACACCTTGAGCATCGGCCAGGGCAGCGCGATCACCGACGACGGCTCGAGTGCGGTCTACGTCTGGACCCAAGACGGCGGCGCGACGGTGACCATCGCCGACTCGCTCCTTAAGGGCAACACCGCGTCGCTGCCGGACTCGGGTGCAGCCGTCCGCCTCTACGACTTCGGCTACGGCGGCATCCACCTCGCGATGCTGCACGACCGGATCCTGAACAACACCGACGTCGGGACGTTCTCGGCGGGTGGCGTGGAGGGCTATGCCAGCTACGGGGCCGCAGTCGACATGCGCTTCGACGGCGACGTCGTGAGCGGCAACATGTCCAAGGGCATCCAGGGAAGCGGCGGCATCCAGGCATACGCCGTGCAATTCGCGGCGACACCGGTCGAGATCAGCCACTCGGTGCTCTCGGGCAACATGGCATTGAACGCAGGCTCTGGCGGCGCGGTCTACGACGCGTCCAACGACGACTTCGACAACACGACGCTCAGCCTCGCGAACGACGTGCTGTCGCACAACGTCGTCGGCTCGTCTGCGCTCGGCCAGCAGGGCACCGGCGGCGCGGTTGCTGCCTACGACTACGCCACGCTCGACATGGCCAACTGCTCGGTCATCGACAACGCCGCGAACGGCACCGCGGCAGGGGGCGGCGTCGGCGGCGGCATCTACGACGCGTCGTACTTCGGCACGACCTTCGTATCGGACGTGATCACAGGGAATCGGGCGACCGGCCACAACTCACAGGGCGGTGGCATCTACACGTATCCGTACTACGGCGGCGGAGAGCTGCTCAGGTCCGCTGTCTCGGGCAACGCAGCGGACTTTGGCGCGGGCGTGTACGTCTACGAGTACACGTTCGGGATCGACAGCTCGACGATCAGCGCGAACGTGGCGGGCGGGAGCGGCGTCGGTGGCCAGGGCGGCGGCGTCTTCGAGTACGACTCGACCCTCAACATCGAGAACTCGACGATCGCGGACAACCTGGCCAAGAACTCGGGTGCCCAGCACGGGGAGGGCGGCGGGGTCTACGCCTTCTCGGGCTCCGCGATCACGCTGTACTTCGCGACGATCGCCGGCAACGCCGCGCTGCAGGGGGCGGCGCTCTACAGCGCACAGGCGGCTGGCGTGATCCGCGACTCCGTCGTCGTCGACAACCGCACGACGCTCTTCGGGAAGACCCAGGCCGACTGCTATGCCGCTGGCCGCCACGAGATCCTCGTCTCTTCAGGCGGCAACGTGTTCTCCCGCGCGAACTGCGTGCTTGTGATGTCCTTCGGCGACACGGTGACGACGAGGCCAGGGCTCCTCGCGCTCGCGCGCAACGGCGGGCCGACCGAGACGATGGCGCTCAGCACGGCCAGCCCCGCGATCAACGCCGCACGCGGTGACTGCCCGATGTCGGACCAGCGTGGCGTGGCGAGGCCGAAGACAGGCACGTGCGACGCAGGCGCCTATCAGCGCGCGGTGCCGAAGAAGAAGTAGCGGCACTTCGATCTCGCGCCAGTTCAGACCGAGTTGGGTGGTGGGGCTAGGAAGAATCGAACTTCCGACCTCAGCATTATCAGTGCTGCGCTCTAACCGACTGAGCTATAGCCCCGAAGTCGAGCGATCGTACACCACGACCCTTCGCGCAGAGACCGGCCCAGCACCGCGAAGTGCCCACCGATAGGGTTCTGTCCCGATGCCTCGGTCGCCCGCGGTCGAGCACGTCTCTGCCCTGCGCACGAGTGCACGCACCAATCCGGCGAAGGTTGCGCTGGGCACGGTCGCGATCGTCGTCTGGGGGCTCGTGTTCGATGAGCTCGCTCGTGTCGGCTACTGGGTGCTCGACACGGCGTACTCGCCGCTCCTCGGCCAGTACCACGACCTGCACATCCACTACCTGACCGCGGGGAGGCTGCTGCACCACCACGAGCTCTACGGATTCGGACAGAACGCGGACTCCAACCCACCGTTCGCCGCCCTCGCCTTCCTGCCGTTCCACCTGATCGGCTGGCGGGCGACCGAGACGGTGTGGACCGTCGCCAGCCTGTGCGCGCTTGCGGGCGTCCTGGCCATCGTCCTCGTGAGGTGGTTCGGCGTGCCGGCCCCGACGGCGTGGCTCGCGTCGGGCACTGGCCTCGCTGCCTCGGCCGTCGCGCTGCTGTACCCGGTGCGCAGCGAGCTCGTGTGGGGACAGCTCGGGCTCGTGCTCCTCGCGCTCGTGCTCGTGGACCTGTTCGTCGTCCCGAAGAAGTACCGGGGCGTGCTCATCGGCATCGCGGCGGCGATCAAGCTGTTCCCCGCGCTCTTCGTCGTGTGGCTCCTCGCCCGGCGCGACGTCTCCTCGGCGATCCGGCTGGTCGTGAGCTTCCTCGTCTGCACTGTGGCTGCCGCGTTCGTGTGGTGGCACGCTTCGACGCAGTACTGGCTCCACGTCCTGCCGAGCGGCAAGGCGCTGCAACTCACGGTGAACCCGCTACAGCACGCGGTCACGAAGGCGACGTGGTTGCTGGGTGTGGGGCACCTCGGCAACCAGTCGCTGCGGGGGCTCCTCGGGCGCCCGCCCTTCTATTGGTTCGGGACCTTCCCCTGGCTCCCTCTTGCGCTCCTCGTCCTCGCGGTCGGCATCGCGGCCGCCGTCGGGCTGCTCCGCCAGCACCGCGAGCTTGCCGCGGCCGTCACGCTGCTCGTCACGACGGTGCTGGCGTCGCCCGTCAGCTGGCTGCACTACTGGGTGTTCGTCGCCCTCGCGCCGTTCGTCGCCGTGCTCGAGTGGCGGCGCGATCGCGCACTCAGCCTCGCGGCGATCGTGCTCACCCTTGCCACGTGCGCCGATCTCGAGGATGCACAGCTCTTCAACGGACCCGTCACGACGGTGACGCCGGTCGTGCTGTTCGTCGTCCGGAACCTGTACGTGCTGGGTGCCCTGGGCTTTCTCCTCGTCGCAGCCGCGCGCTCGCAACGAGACGTCGCCGAGACGGCGCTGGCGCCCGCCATTCGCTAGCCACACCGCGGGTCCACCAAGCGATCACGTCACGCGGCCGAGGCCGTGCGCCCTAGGGCGCGCGACCTACAGTGCGCAGGCGTGTCTCAGCCCGCCCCACACGTGTCCCTGACGGCGAGGTCCCGAGACTGGGCGTGGCCTCTCGGCAGCGTCGCGGTGCGCATCGGGGTCGGCTGGTTCCTCGCGGTCGCGGCCTCCGAGATCTGGCGGACGAATCTGTTCGGTCAGCCGAACACGTGGAACCCGTTCGAGAAGTGGGACGCCGTGCACTACCTGGCGATCGCCAACTCGGGGTACGCGAAGACCCTCACGCCGTTCTTCCCGCTGTACCCCCTGCTCCTGCGCGCGCTGCACGTCCTCACGTTCTCGTCCATCTCGTACTCCGCGCTCGGGCTGGTCATCTCCTGGGCCGCCTTTGCGGGTTGTGCGATCCTGATCCGCTCGTTCATGTCGGAGCTTGGTGACGCCCGGCTGGCGGACTTCACGATGCTGTTCATGATCTGGTCGCCGGCGTCGGTCTTCTTCCTGTCGGACTACAACATCTCGCTGCTCCTGTTCCTGACGCTCCTCAGCTGCAGGTTCCTCCAGCAGGACCGCCTCGTGCCCGCCGCGGTCGCGGCGAGCGCGGCGTCGCTCGCGCACCCACTCGGCATCGGCGTCGTCGTCGCGGTGCTCGTCGCCGTCGCCCTGAAGCGACGGCTGCTGCACGGCGTGCTCGTCGGCGCGATCGCGGTGTCGGGCATCGCCGCGTGGTGCGCGTGGCAGCTCGCCACCTACGGGAACGCCTTCATGTTCCTCAAGGAGCAGTCCTTCTACGACAAGACGACGGAGTTCCCGTTCCTCGCCACGTTCCAAGCGATCACCCAGGTCTTCTCGGTGTCGACCACGGATTCGTTCCGGCACAACAACCTGTTCGTGTTCCAGATCGAGACGTTGGCGAGCATCGTGAGCATTGCGGTCATCGCGTACTTCGTGATCGACCTATGCCGGCGCGGCCGCCGGCGGTTCCCGATCTGGCTCTCGAGCCTCGTGATCTACCAGGTGCTCGTCGCCTCGACGCTTGTCCGGGTCTTCCCGCCGTTTGCCTCGCTCTACGACATCGGGCACCACGTGACGCTCAACATCCCGCTGAGCGAGATCCGCTGGGACTTCACGAGCGTCGGGCTCCTGGTCGCCGTGACGGCCCTCGTGCGTCGCTTTCCGAGTCTTCGCGATCCGATGCTGGTGGCCTCAGCGGGCATGGCGATCTTCCTGCAGTCGCTCTTCGCCGCGGGGTGGCGATTCTTCTAGTGGTGGGCTCGACGCGAAGCTGCCGCTTCGTCCGGGCACCGCGGACCCTGGTCGTTCGTGCACTGCCCGACGTCCGCGACGTTGCGACGAGGCACCTGCCTGACGGCACGACGAGCCACGTCCACGTGTTCGACGCGCGAGAGGGCGAAGGGGTCTAGCGAACCGTGTCGCCCGCGGCGGACCGCGACGCGGTCTCCGCGGTGCTGAGGCGCCATTCCTTGACCGCGACGGACTGGCTCGCGGTGCCGAGCAGCGTCCCGCGCTCGCTCCAGAGGAACGCAATGCCCTGGGCGTAGCCGCCGACGAGCGCGTGCATCCGCATGTCGCACAGCACCCACTCGGTTGGCTTGAGCTGGACGGTCCGAAGTGTGTTGTCGAGGCTCCTGCCCATGAGCCGCCGTCCGATCGGATGCGAGACCGCGCCCGACAGGAAGTCACCGAAGATCGCGAGTGTCGCCGCGGACGGCTCCAGGTGCCCCGGGACGCGGCACCACAGCGCCGAGCACCGGTCCCCTGCCGAACCGTCGAGCTGCTCGAAGGGGCGTCCCGTTGCGACCCGCGCCTCGATGTGCTCGAAGATCGAGCTTCGCATCATCTCGGGGAGCCGGCGCGGCGGGCAGCGATCGGGCTCGGGCACCTTCGGCGGCTCGACCCACACGCCGTGGAGCTCGAGGTCGGTCCGCCCGAGCGCCGCGTTCACGGTCAGGATCTCGCGGTCGTCAACCCAGCCGGTCGCCCGGGCCTGGGTGGTCTGATGTCCCGCGACAGCGATCGTCACCTCGACGCGCATCGTCGAGCCGAGCGGCGCGTAGCTCAGATACTGGGCCGTCGCCCAGATCGTCGGACGTCCCGACGCGGCCTCGAGCGCGACGATGCCCGCGCCCAGACCACACCCGCCGAACAGGAAGTTGCCGGGCGTGACCGTGTGCGGCGCGACCTCGAGCTGCCACGTGGCAGGACCGACTCGCTCGATGCCCATGAACTCAGCGACGTCCACCGCGCGAGACTAGTGAGCGACACGCGGGGCCCCGTTGGGTGCGTGGCACCGCTGAGCGGTCGCCACGGCTCGGTCGCCGGACCCCCCGTAGACTCGCGCCGAGCCGTCTGGTCACGGGCGGATCGTGCGAGGGGGACGCGATGACCACCGCCGGTGGAGCCCAGGTCCCCAGCCCCGCTGCGTCAATCGCTCGCGGCAAGGCGCAGCGAGAAGTCACGCCGAGGACCGCGCACGCCGACCTCGCCGATCGACCCGAAGGCTATGACCCAGTCGCTGTGCTCGAGGCCCAGGCCGAGGGGCGCCTCGAGGAGCTCTTGGCGCTGCGCTACCAGCGCATGGCCGCCGACGGGTTCAGCTTCCTGCGCGGCGCGGCCGCGATCATGGCCGCGGACCTGTCGGTCGGTCCGTCCAGCGATCTCACGGTCCAGCTTTGCGGCGACGCGCACCTAAAGAACTTCGGCGTCTTCTACTCGCCGGAGCGACGGCTCGTGTTCGACGTCAACGACTTCGACGAGACGCACCCCGGCCCATTCGAGTGGGACCTGAAGCGGCTTGCCGCGTCGGTCGCAGTCGCTGGCGACGGCCTCAACTTCACCCGGGGCAACCAGGAGCTCGCCGCAATCGGCGCGGTACGCGCCTATCGCGAGGCGATGCGTGGCTTTGCGCGGGCCTCGACGCTGGATGTCTGGTACGCCCACCTCGACGTCGAGAGGGCACTCGAAGAGCTCGATGGGTCGCTCTCCGACGAGGCGGCTCGTCACACTCTGGGGATCCTCGAGCGTGCGAGGTCACGTCACGCAGGCCGCGCCTACGAGAAGCTTGTCGTCGACACCGACGACGGCCCGCGGATCCGGTCCGATCCGCCGCTGCTCGTCCCAATTCGCGAGCTGGCGAAGCCCGCCAACGCGGCGACCGCCTACGGGTTCTTGGTCGACGTCCTGCGCGGCTACGAGTCGACGCTCCCGCTCGACCGCCGCCACCTGCTGGGCCAGTTCACCCCGATCGACGCCGCGCGCAAGGTGGTGGGCGTTGGCTCGGTGGGGACGAGGTGCTTCGTCGTGCTGCTGCTCGGGCGTGACGGCGCGGACCCCTTCTTCCTCCAGATCAAAGAGGCCACCGCATCGGTGCTCGAGCCCGCGCTCGGCCCCTCCAAGTACCCGACCGCAGGCCAGCGGGTCGTCGCCGGCCAGCAACTGCTGCAAGCGACGCCCGACGAGTTCCTCGGCTGGCTCGACGTGCCGGACCAGACCGGCTCGGACCGGGACTTCTACGTCCGCCAGCTGTTCGACGGAAAGGCGTCAGCGGACGTGTCCAGCTTCACGCCAACGCTCCTGGGCGCGTACGCAGAGATCTGCGGATGGACACTCGCGAGGGCCCACGCGCGATCGGGCGACCGCTTCGCGATCTCGAGCTACCTCGGAAGGTCCGATGCGTTCGACCGCGCGATCGCCGCCTTCGCCCTCGCGTACGTCGCGCGCAACCGAGCCGACCACGCGGCGCTCGTCGACGCGATCGCTTCGGGAAGGATTGCCGCGACCACGCCATGAGGTCGCTCCTCCCGCCCACGTGGCACCCCGCGGTGCTCGCCGTGCTCGCCGCAGCTGGCCTCGCCTACGGATGGGGCACTCGTCGCGGGTCCGACGCCGCGACCCCGCCAGAGAGGCGACGGTTCGCCGCCGCGATCGTGCTCCTCTTCGTCGCGTGCACGTGGCCGCTGGGCGACCTGGCTGCGCACGTCTCGATCACCGCGGTCGTGGTGCAACGGCTCATCCTCATGCTGGCGGTCGCGCCGCTCATCCTGAGCTCGCTGCCTGACGCGCTCGTCGCACGGCTGACGCATCACCGACTCGTCGACCGGGCAGTGCGGACGCTGGTCCGTCCGGCCGTGGCCATCACGGTCGTGACGATCATGGGGACCATGACGCTGCTGTCGCCTGTGGTCTCCTGGGGATCCTCATCGATGATCGCGCAAGGTTTGCTTGCCGCAGTCACACTCGGCCTCGGGGTAGTGCTGTGGATGCCCGTCCTCGGATCCGTCCCGGGCTTGCCGCGCCTCAGCTACACGGCCAAGGGCGGCTATCTCATCGCGTCGTCGCTCGTCGTCACCTCGCTCAGCTTCGTGTGGATCTTCGCGCGGCATCCGATGTATGCGTCGCTCATGCACCAACGATCGGTGCTTTCGATCAGCCCACTGCTTGACCAGCAGCTTGCTGGCTTCGTGTCGAAGTTCGGCGCGTACTTCCCACTGTGGGCCGTCGCCTTCGTGCTCTTCGCACGCGCGGGTGATGGCGGGGAGCGCGACCAGCCAGGCTTGCGGTGGGTGGACGTGCAGCGCGAGCTCGAGCGGGTGGATCGCGACATTGCGGCGGATCCAGACGCCCGAGCCGGGTAGCGTCCCGACCAGGAGGTCGACGCTCGATCTCGTCAACGTCGGCCCTTACATCAGTGACATCTCCCGCAACGTGTTTCTCTACGGTGGTGGGGCGCGAAATGAAGTCAGCGAGTGCTCCACCGCCCGCCACGCCTTTATGCACCATGTGCCTGCTTGGCTACGCCAATCGGCACATGCGTCCAGGCAGGTCTATGACCATCCTGTAAGACATCGAAGGGCCTTGCGCAGATCAGACGGGGCCGGAGCTGCACGATGAGGACATCTCCGGCGCCGTGTCCACTGCCTCATTGTCCGGGAACGGGTTCACCTCGACTCGCGCCTGCAATCGTGTCGCTCCGGAGGGATGGGTTCACAACCTGGCAAAAACGGGGCCCCGAGACCATTAACCGAGGCCGGATGTTCCGGGCGAAGACTGACGAGGTGCGTCGTCTAGGAGGCCCCATCGTCTAACCGGGAATCACCTGGACGATAGCCATCTCCCAGTAGTCGCCCGGTGCCGGTGCCGACGTGTAGCCGACCTTGTAGATGCCGGGAAGGAGAGCCTTGATCGTGGAAGCGAGGATCTGTGCCGTGTCGTCGCCCGCCCGGCGCGCCACGAGGCTTGACAAGCCGGACAACGGTGCAAACGTGGCGTTGACTCGGCCGTTGAAGACGGCCGCGAGAATCGCACTCCGCGCTCCGATGGTGTCGAAGCTCTGGTTCTCCGGTCGCGAGTTCAGGCCGTCGACCGTCATTACCTGTCCAAGCTTTCCGGTCGCGAACGCAGCGATCGTGATAGCGCCGCCGTCGTCGCGGGTGGCCGACCTGAGCTCCGGCCAATTCGAGATCTCCGAGACGGTGCCAGGTGTCCACCCGCGGGGAGGCGACGCAGTCCACACCTCTGTCGACGACGCGCCGGCGATGTCGAGCGCAGCTCCGGCCGTCGCCCAGTCTTGACGGGCGGAGATGTGGGCATTGCGGGTCCACGTGAGCCTTGACGATCCTCCGAAGACCGCGTGGGTCTCTGCGGCGTTGGAGTCCGGGCCGTCGTTGGCGACGACCGCGACGAGGAGGTTCGCCCCCGAGAAGGCCGACGGCAGTTTCATCGTCGCGCCAGTCTGCTGGGCGTACGCAGCCGATACCTCGCCGATCCAGTTTGGACGCGTAGCCCCGACTGCATCATCGTGACGTGGCATTGCCAGCACCGCGACTCCCACGACGAGCGCTCCCGTGGCGACACTTCGAAGGGACATCTGAACTCCTCCCATCCGACCGAGGCTGATTGTCCCAAAGCATGCCACCTCGACGCCGAGCAGTTGCCTGACGTCGAATCGTCAATTCCGTCCGATCGGATCCTCAAAATGTCCGAGGCACGTCGTCGACTGAGTCCGACTCATGAATCATTTCGGCAATGACAGCGAACTCTCACTACGTCCACCGGTCTGTCAGTCCGTCTTCCAAGAGGTTTGGATCGCCTCTAAGGCGTGAGTCAGAAGTAGTGCAATAGCGGTTGCTCACAGGGGTGGTACGGACCGCCCGTCTCCTTGAGACGTGCCTGCGCGCTACAGACTCGGACGGTGAGCTCAAGGCGAGCACGATCGCGTAGCCTTGAGCGGCCCAGGGGACGTAGCTCAGCTGGCTAGAGCACCTGCTTTGCAAGCAGGGGGTCGTGGGTTCGAGTCCCATCGTCTCCACCGCGCTGATCAGGGCCGATGTCCTGAATCGGGTGCACCCCTGGTGTCCCATTGTCGGTCGATGTACCAAAAATGGACCATTGCTCCTCGTCGCTCTCGACAAGGCGAAGTCTGGGGCGTGCCCGGCTGGTACCGACAAGGCGTGACAGTCCGTCTGCGAGCGCGCGATCGCGCTCAGGGGAAGCGTGCTGGTAGATCAGGGCGGCTCGTGGACTCGCGTGGCCCATCCGGGCCATGAGCTCCTTTGTGCTCGCCCCGGTTGAGGCAGCGAATGTGTTGCCAGTGTGGCGGAGGTCGTGGAACCTGAAGCCCTGGATCCCCACTGCCGCGCAGGCGGGTTGCCAGACCCGACGATTGAAGTTGCTCCGTCGAAGCGGGCCGCCATCCGGTGATGTGAACACGTGGCTAGCAGGGTCAGCCTCTACGAACGATGCGAGGTGTTGGGCCAGCTCAGGCACAACGTGCGGTGGCAGCGCGATCAATCGGTGACCGGCAGAGGACTTGGGCGGACCCTCGACGTGCCTGCCGGTCTTGAGTTCCAGGAGCTGTCGCTCGATGCGCACGGTCCCCGCCTCCAGATCCACATCCACTCGCTTCAGACCACCAATCTCTCCGAATCGCAGTCCGGCCCAGGTCGCGAGCAGCACCATGCAGCGATACCGCAGATCGACTGCGTCTGCAATCGCAGCGACCTCGTTGATGGAGATGATCGGGCGCTCCGCGCTGCGTTCCACCCCAGCACCTCTCAGCATGCATGGATTCCGAGAGAGCAGCTCGTCGTCGACCGCCGTTGCGAGAATCGAACGAAGAAGTCGATAGGCCTTCGAGGCAGTCGTCGCGCTGACGTGATGCTCGGTGGCTAGTCGAGCGTGCCACGCGCGGACCTGCATCGGAGAGATCTTCTCGAGCGGCGAGGATCCGAGACCTGGCAGCACGTGGAGTCGAAGGAGATACTCGTAGAGCTCCACGGTTCGTGGCCGCAGCGCCGTTCGCTGCTCCAGCCATTGGGCCGCGTAGGCGTCGAATCGCACCTTCCCCGCGTTTGGGTCTACCCACGTTCCACTCATCTGCGCAGCACGCTGCTGAACTACGTATGACTCGGCCTCCTTTTTGGTCCGGAAGGTCTTCTTGTACTGGCGGCCGTCAGGCGTACGCAGCTTGACGTCGTAGCTGGTCTTCCCAGAGCGAAGGCGCCTCTGGTGGATGCTCATCTGCCGATCCTTCCTTGAGTTCCACGTTCGCTGCTGAGACACAGGCGCTCGACGAAGTCATGTGCCTCCTTCAGCGGTATGCGTCGGGACTTTCCGACGTGCACGTAGGCGAGATCGCCACCGTCCATGAGCTTGTAGATCGTGGTACGCCCCACTCCGATCAACACGGCTGCCTCCCCCACGCTCAGTAACAACGGTCGGGATCGACTTGCCTCTCGATCGGGGTCAGCTCCCACCCATGGGGAGGGATAGGGAGAGGTGCCTGCCGGTGGGGAGGGATAGGGGGAAGTATCCCCAGTAGGTAGATAGGTCATGGGTGCGGTCCGAAGGTGACGGAGTCCAGGTACGAACGGAGGGCCTCCTCGCGGATCACGGTCCGCCTTGCGGAGACCCTTTGGTACGGGATTTGGCCTCTCGCGAGGAGTCGGCGCACGGTTGCCGGACTCGTTCCGAGTATCCGCGCCACCTGGTCGACCGAGAGGCACCGGTCGAAATGCCTGGGAGGACGCTCTCCCGAATGCTGCAGGTTCTCGATTCCGTGACTCGTACCGGCTGACTCTGGTGCGCTCACGCCCTCATCCCCTCGCGCCGTGGTTGCTCATCGCCCTGCTGTCCATCGCCGCCGTCGTGCTCTCGGGAAGACCCGCCTGGGCTGCCACGGTGCAGTTGCTCCCGAACGGCCAAATCGCCGTGGCGCAGATAGCTCCAAGCGACTCGACGGTGCCCGTCGACGGTCGACTCAGAGGACCTGACGCCCAGGCGGTCGTGACTGCCGTGGCCTGGCCCTACGAGGCGGACGGCTACGTCGCAAACACCGGCGACAGGCTCGTCGCGTTCACCGTCCAGCTCACAGAGCCGACATCGGACGTGACCGGATTCGGCTCGACTGGCCCGACGCTGTCGCTTGTGGTCCAAGGCTCGCCTCAGTCGCTCGACACGGCGGCCATCTCGAGCGGCGTCGGCACCGACCCGAATGCAGCTACCGGGACAGGCACCGAGTCCTACGTCGCATCGGTGCCGAACACGACGAAGTCGGTAGACCTCTCCATGACCGACGCCAGCTACACCCAGACGTTCTCGCTGTGGTCGCTCGGCCGTACCACCACTGCCCCCGGAGCCCTCTACGACGACCCGACGAGCTCGAGCCTCACCGACCAGCTCGGGATCACCAAGACCATGACGATCCGCGATCCAGCATTCGGCACGAACGTCACGAAGGTACTCATCGACTCGGCGGAGCTCTCGGCATTCGTACCTGGCGCCACGAGCATGCCTGCTCCGGCTGGCCACGCCTATCTCGAGCTCTCGATGAAGGCGAACAGCACCCAGGGAGAGCTGAACGCGTTCAACTCCCTCACGAACATCACGCCGCTCCCGGGCAGCGCGGTGACCCTCATGAGCAATGGCCATCGCTACACAGCAATGCGCTCGAACGTCACCCAGCCGGATCTCTCGACAAGCGACAACGGGATGAGTGTCGATGGGCAAACGCATGACTGCTCCCTCTGGTCGCGGAATTTCCGCTCCCTACTTAGAAAGGCAGTTGAGGTACCCCAGACGGACAAATCTCTCTGACGACCGCTCAAAGTTTTCTGCCACGACGCGCAGGAGCGTCAGGAGCGAACTCCAGCGTCACGAGTGATGCAACTTGAAGACGAGTGCAACGATCTTCCGATGGACATGGTTGCCTCACTGTGCGAACTCGTCCGGTCGGCTGGGATCGTCGTGACTCAACGATCGGGGGACACTGTGAGGAAGAATCAAGGACAGGGACCGCGACTCCGAAGCGCTGCCTCGAATTGAGTCGTCATAGGCTCCAGAGCGATGAGACGAATGGTGCCGTGGGTGCTCTGCCTCCTGCTGATTGCGGCTACCGCGTCGATAGCGGCCACGAGCGGCCTCCGGTCAGTCTCGCCCCTGGCAATCGACAAAGCCTGGTGTTCCCTCAACGTCGGAGCCCCCTCTTCGGAGCTTGCAGCGATTCCGGTGGAACCGGTTTATGGCGCCACGACAAGCGCCAAGACCGATCAGGTCACAGGGGCGTGGGGCAGCCTTCCGATCGCGGTGTCCTTCCACCTCCAACCGGGCGACACGCTTGAAGCCTGGGAGTCAGGACCCCTCACCCTGGTTGCAATCTCAGACCACGGCTACACGAAGGAGTTGGACGCATTCCCGCTTTCCAACCGGACCTCATCACAGCTTGGCTGTGTTCCAGATCGTTCGAACTACGACAGATAGCGGTTCGCCCTACGGCAAGTGCTTCTCAAGGGCAAGATCAACTCGACAACTCCAGGTCCAGGTCTGCAATGTGCACAGCAGACCCGGCGATTGTGGCGCGCAGGTCATCCGAGAATGGCAACTCTCAGCGGTCATGCCGGCCCGCTCTCGCGTCCTCAGTCGAGCTCGGCGAGTAGTTGGACGAATGCGCCGTCGAGCCACTTCAGCTGGGTGGCGACTCGACGAAGTTCGGCGGCTGCTTGCGCGGGCGTGACGGGGAAGTACCTGAGGGCGTCAACGCTCCGTTGCTTCGCTTGGTGCAAGGCCCACCGGACAGAGTCTCGGTCGTGGACGCCGTATGCACGCGCGAATACCGCCAGCCGGCTGGCGAGCGCTGGCGGCGTTTGGAAGTCGCTCGCCTCGAAGTAGGCGTCGGTGCCGAGCGGCACGAACTTCCACGCAGCGGCGCCGAACTCGACGATCGGGTCGTTCGGGCGGATGGTGTCCCAGTCGATGAAGGCGACGGGCAGCCCTGCGCGGTAGACGGTGTTGTGGGGTCCAATGTCGCCGTGGCACACGGATTCACCGGCCCCCAATGCAGGTGCGTTGTAGCGACGCCACACCGCCCCATCGGGCGGCACGAATGGCGCTGCCGCGTCGTGAAAGCTCCGCAGCAGCTGCGCAGTGGCAGCCAGGCATTCCTCAGTGCGAGCCCAGGAGGGCCACGGCGTCGGGCTTCCCGGCCGCCACTTGGGGCCCGCCGCAAGTACGTCGCCCTCGATGAACGAGAGGATCTCGCGGCCTGCATCGTCGATCCCGCAGACCACTGGGGCTCCGTCGAAGCCGACCTTCTCCAGGTGGCGAAGGAAGGCGTGCACCGTCGAGCTCCAGGGACCGATCGGACGGTGGACTCCTCGATCTGATCTCCAGACCGGGCCGCCACCTAGGCCCTCTGGGAGTCGACGCTCACCGCTCACGGTCTAATCCTGTCGGATCATGTCGCTGGACCTCGCTGAGATCTTAAGACCCGCTCCGATTCATGCCTCGGCCTCGAACGCAATCCGTTCGACCACTCTTGCATTCTTGCCACATTTCGAACGCCGCCTTAGAGGTCAGGAGTTGGCCGAAGGCGTCCGAGAGGCTCGTTGGAGCGCGGCGGAGTTTCCGGACCCGACGAGCCGAGTGCTCGATCCTCTCGACTTGCCGCCGCCCCCTGCGGGGGCGGCGATCTTGAGAGGGCGAACGTCAGACGTCCATATCTCACTGCTGGAGCGGTGCTGGATTGTCATCTTCTCTATACATCAGTCGAGAAAGAGCGTTGCGTCGCTCTCAAGCGCAGAACGAGATTCGCAGTCTTGCGGGAATGCGAGCGGCGTTCTACGCGACTCGTGCCTCGCTTGGAACGATGAGGCGCTTGCGCTTGAGTAATTCTCGACGCGGCTTCCAGATCAGTACGAACAGTCGGTATTGATTGCAGTAGAGCTCGACCGTGAGGTCGACCGACTTGTCCTCGGTGCTCTTCAGCGCGAACTCTGACTTCAGGGGAGTCACACTGATGCGTGCTGCACTTGCGTTCTCGACAAATGGGTACACGTCTGACCGAAGAACCGACGGCCACTGAGCATCGCCGAACGTCTCCTTCCAGGTTTCCGACGTGATGACTTCGTTGCGCCGATGTCCTAGAGGATCGATAGAGCAAGGAGAAAGCTCAAGAACCACGCCCGCGACCGTGCCACGATGGGTGGAGACGAACCGCCGGAAGGTTGAGTGCCCGGAGGCTCCAACGATCCTTCCCAACTCGATGATGGACGCGTGCTCCGTTGTGTACTCACTCGCGAGCCGGGTGAATGCGTCGTGCTGAAACAGGAGGTTCGAGGCGCCGAGGTTGGCCTCCCACTCGAACAACGACTTCACCGACGGCGCAAGGGTGCCCTGGTTGTCTGCAAATGCGGCCAGCTCGTGCTGCCACGGGAGGACATCGTGTGTGACCTCGTGGAGAGTTGCGAAGGCCCGCTTGCCCTCGTTCTGGATCGCCGGATCCACATGGACCTCGCGACGCTTGCGGTCAAGAAGTGCGAGGACGCGGCCGCCTCCAAGTCGACGAATCGCAAGCTGCACGCGCCTCGGGGCTTCTGCGATCACTTCGTCAGAAAACATCGAGTCCTGTGGCTGCTGCAGACCGGCAGCATCCACAATCTCCGCAACGGGCGTGGGAAAGCGACCTTTGATGCCGGCAGACTTCAGGAGCTTTCGAGTCTCCGCTTCGATCGCGCCCATGTTGGGGACGAGAGCCGACATCTACATCTCACTACTGCTCTTCGCGAGATCGACGCTCGCGGTACCACGACAGGTACTTCTCCAACTCATACGCCTCTTCTGGGGTCAGCGTTTCGCTTCGCAGCGCATGCGTTAACTCATTTCGCTGCTTGCGGTGACTCGAACCGGTGACATCACCCGGAACTATGTATCCCGCGAGTCGCATCAGTTCTCCGTAGTCAAGGCCGAGGGCCTTCGAGAGACTGAAGAGATGATTCGGAGACGGTTGCTTGACTTCGCCGGCTTCCAGCTTTTGTAGATAGGCCGGTGAGATATGAGCGTCGCGCGCGACCGCGCTTATCGACTTCTTGCCGCGAGCGTTCTTGAGCCAGCCGCCCAATCTCGGTGCTGGCTCGGTAGTGGTCTCTGAGACCTGGGTCATCGTCAGTCCTCCTCCGGCGATCGTTGGGCTCCGACCACCACAGTGGTCGCCGACTACTGCAGTTTGACACAGGCCACCTCCGGTATATACTGACCACCACAGTAGTGGCCGAACACCATAGGAGGTTGAGATGGCCGAAGAGAACCACCCCAAGGAAATCAAGGTCAAGGTGACGTTCCCCGCTTCACCGAAGCACCCGTACGAGGACGAGGACTCGCGCGAAAAGACGGTCGGAACGGTCCTTGCGGCGGCAATGTTGCACTTCGAGGTCCACGACGACGCGCAGTTCAGCTACGTGCTGTCGTACGAGGGCGAGCGCCAGGACCCAGCGACGACCATCGGGTCGCTCGCCGGCCACCGCGAGGAGATCAAGTTCACGCTCATCAAGGTCATCACCTCGGGGTGACTTTGGACAGGGAATCACTCCTAAACCTCGCCGCGGATGAGGTGGCCGTCGCTGAGTTCGTCAACGACCGGGGCGGACACATCATCCGGGACGACCGGGTCGCCGAAGATGGCGATCCAGCCATCTACTGGCTCACGTTGCAGCCTCGGACCGCCCCCGACCAGAAGTACTTCTCTCGGTACCAGTGGTTCACCTACCCCTACGAGCCGGCATCGATCACCATCGTCGACGGGGTTCGAGGGTCGTCACATGTGCGTACAGCGTGGCCCATCATTCCGGGATACCGTCCCGACAGCTTCGACATCTGTCGCCCGTTCTGTCGCGAGGGCTACCAACTGCACGCGGAGTGGCGAGAAGGCTCGACCGCCTGGAGAACGCAAGGCAACCCGTTTCTCGCCGTGGTGCAGACGATGCAAGATCAGTTCGACAACGAATACCGGGGGCGCGTGGCATGACACAGTCGCGACTGACGCTCCCAACGACCTTCGCAGCCGTGGTCGTGGACGAGCTCGCACACTTCGGCGCCCGTGGACTCGAGACGGGAGGCTTCCTTGTCGCCCCGCGCGGCGGCAGCGACGTGAGCGGGATCGCATTCGCGGGAGACAGGGGAATTGTCCGCAGGCCAGATCTGCTTCAGATCAGCGAGCGCGCCCTCAATGCGTTGTTCACTTACGTCGAGGAGCGTGACCTGTGGCTCCCCTGCCACATCCACTCGCACAGGTTCCAGGCGTTCATGTCACCAACAGATGCCAGCAACGGGATCAACGCCGAAGGATTCTCGTGTGCGATCGTTCCCGACTTCGAGCGTCCGTCACCGGTCGTTGCCGACTGGGGTTGGTGGTCGTTCGCTTCGGGATCCTGGCACGCAACCTCGTCGCCGAGGTTGCGTGACGCTGTGCTGAGCGAGCTCGTGACATTTGACGAGGACGGTGTGCGTGATCGCTGATCACTCACGCAGCATGAAACTCGCAGGTGACGCTTCGGCTCTCGGCCTATCTGCTCTGGAGCAGCACCTCGACAAAAGGCACGTCGTGCTGAGCATCGACCCGGAGTATCCCGCTGCGCTGTTCTCCGGAAAGATTCTCATGACGACGCTTCGTCGCGGTCCTGGCGCGTTGACTTTGATGTCCGAGACCCTCTCGTCGTCGTACATCGAGGAGGTCGAGGCAGCTTGTCACGCGATCGATCCCGACCGACCGATCACCGTCAGAGGGAGCCAGCCGGGCGAAGCAGCCGATGCAGTGCGACTTCACGTCGGCCCATCAGCACGAGCAATCAGGGTCGTTCCTGATGGTTACGGCGCTCATCTCCTCTCCGACCCGACCGTGACGGTCACCCCGTCACAGACGCCGAACGTCGTCGGCGCAACCTTCGCGGCCGCGCTCGCGGCCACAGAAGCCTTCAAGTACAACGCCGAGGTACGCGAGGAGCGACGAATCATCCATCAGCGCCTCAGCTTCTGTCCGTTTGCTCTGAGCTCGGACATGTCGCTGTCTGTTCCTCTCCCTTCCTCGATGGTCCTCGACGCCACCCTGGTCGGAGCGGGTGCGATCGGCACGGCCATCGTCCTGCTCATCGGCCTCCTACCAGCGACCGGTCAGATGACTGTTGTTGACAGACAGGCATTCGCAATCGAGAACGTCAGCACCTACTCGCTCGGGACGCGCGAGGACGCTCAGCGCGGCGTGTGGAAGGTGGACCTCGCGGCCCAGGTACTCACTCACTTCGATGTTCGCACCGTGACGGATCCCGTTGAGGAACTTCCCACTCTCATCGAGACAGGCGCGGTGCCGTGGAGTCCGTTGGTTCTCTCTGCGCTTGACTCTCCTGACGGACGCCGAGCCGCGCAACGACTTTGGCCCGATCACCTCATCGACGCGCAGACCGGCGACTCGATGGTCGGATTCTGCGAGTATCACCACGGGGTGGACCCATGCCTAATCTGTAACTTCCCCGTTGACGTGACGGCGCCATCGGGTGCCAGCGCGCTTGCGGAACGCCTTGGCCTGCCGCCAGAGCTGTTCGGGGCGCCCGGTGCAGTGCTCAGCGAGGCGCACCTGGAGGGCATGGCAGACGACGCTCGTGAACGGCTCAGGCCCTTTGTTGGCAGGCCGATGTGCGCGCTCATGGATGGATCGGTCAGCGACCTGGATGCGACGGACTTCCAGCCGTCCGCACCCTTTGTGGCTCTGCAGGCCGCCTGCCTATCGGTCGCTCGACTCGTTGCATCTTTTACCAAGTACGACAGCCACTACAACTTCGCGCAGTACGACACTCTGATCGGTCCCGATCGTGCGACGATCGAGTCCATGAGGCCAATTCGGAATTGCATTTGTCAGAACCGCAAGGCAACGATTGAGCAGGTTCGTCGAGTCTTTCGCGACCGATCGCGAAGCTAGCGTTGGCTCCGCTTCAATCAGTCACATCGGTACCCGGGGTCCAGTCGCTTGACAGATAAGGGTCTCTGGGTTATCAAGTCGGATAGGACGCTTTCCAGCGCAAACGATCCTACGAGGCTTGGCCACGAAAGCGCATGTAGGGTTCTGGCTCTAGGAAAGGACCTGGAAGCGGAGAATGGCTGAAGTTAGACGTGCGTCTGCGGCAAAGGTGGCTGCCACGGCCAATGAACTCGAAAAGGCTGAGACACCAAAGTCATACGTTGCCTCGCTCTACCCTGGCCGCGACACGCCGCTCCCTGAAAAGCTCGGTGAGAGCCTCGACAAACTTGGAAGCAGCTTGGGCATGCCTGTTTGGCTGCTGTTACAAGATGGTGACGGTTACATCGACGAGATCACTGACCTCACGGCGCACATGTTCAGACATGAGAGGAATCTCCTCGAAGTCAGTGAGCCAATCGCCTTGGTAATCAACTCTCCGGGGGGCAGTGCGAGGGCGGCATATGCCATCGCGAGGATGATCTGCCGCCGCTCGGGCGGTTTTACTGCAGTTGTGCCCGATGCCGCAATGAGTGCTGCAACGCTTCTCTCACTTGGTGCAACTCGCATCCTGATGGCCGATGACGCATGCCTCGGTCCCCTCGACGCCCAAGTGTTTGACCCCGACGAAGAGAAGCAGGGATCCGTCCTCAATGAAGTACAGGCGCTTGAACGACTTCGCGCCTATTCGTTGGAAGCGGTCGACGAGGCGATGCAACTCCTGCTTGGCCGGACCGGCAAGCGCATCGACTCGCTTCTTCCTCACGTCCTCCGTTTTGTTGCTGAGAGCATGCGACCGTTGTTGGAGAAGATCGATGTGGTCCACTACACCGAGCGAGCACGAATCCTGAAGGTTGGCGAGGAGTACGCAGTGCGTCTGCTTCGGCCAAAACATCCTGAGCCTCCCGACGAATCTCGCCGCGATCAAGCTCGGGTGATCGCTTCGAGCTTGGTGGAGAAGTACCCGGAGCACGGCTTCCGCATTGATCGTGAAGAAGCGCGGCGAATTGGATTGGATGTGGACTCTCCGAACCAGGAGCAAGCCGATCTACTGGAGATCGTTTGGGAAAATCTATCTGGGGTAACTGCGCTCGGACGACTCGAAGGAGGGACGACATGACAACCGCCGCTCAGGGAAGGTCCCAGAAGAAGACAACGACAACGCACGGCCATCAGCCTGGTCGCCGCTATGCCGTTGAGGAGGCGATTGCCTTCTCGAAGAATCCCTCACGACGATGGAAGGAAGGTAAGGAACACTCCGACGTGAAAGGCGAGGGATCACGTAGCACTCGCGAGTGTCCAGCTGACTGATCCCATCAGGCTCAGGCGAGGTCGCCGGTGTCCCAATGCTCGTTCGGTTACACCATCGTTGTGGTGCCGATAACGCCCATTACGAATCAGGGTTGGCCGCCTTCGCGGGTACCGGAATGAACGCTGCAGACGTCGGCTCATGATCGAGTGCGCACGAGGCACTATTCCGCTGGTGTTCTCGTCATCGGTTGGGGACGCATCCCACTCGACTCCGTCGAACTGGTAGTTCGGCATCGCGTCTCATATTCCCCACAGTCACTCGGCTGATTGAACGAGAGAACGTCGTTGATCAGATTCGATTGACACCCTCGAACGCTGGGCGTACGGTCCAGTGATCCCTTTCTGAGGAAGTAGGCAGCATGTGGCGAAGCGTCCGATGGACCGCAGCCATGCTGCTGATCGGCGCCCTCGGCGCGGTCTCGGGCCAAGCCGGAGCGTCAAGCAGCCCGAGCACTCATGCCCGACAGGTCGCGGCTGGCGGGTATTTCTCGTGCGCGCTGCTCACCGTCGGATCGGTCCAGTGCTGGGGCTACAACCAGGACGACGAGAACGGCAATGGTTCGACGCGCAACTCAGACCGGCCGCAGCTGGTCGCCAACCTCGCAAAGGTGAGCGCGATCTCAGCAGGCTGGGACAGCGCGTGTGCACTCGAGATATCCACGCACGTCTACTGCTGGGGTAGTGACAGCTTCGGGCAGTTGGGCAACGGCAAGTACCAGCCGAAGGGGAATCCACAGCCAGTTCCCGGTCTCACAGGTGTGCATCGCATCGCCGTGGGCGGCTACTCGGCGTGCGCGCTGACTGTTCAAGGGACGGTCGACTGCTGGGGGAGCGGTACAAGCGGCCAGCTCGGCGACAAGTCGACGAAGTCCTCGTCGAGGCCGGTATTGGTCCAAGGGGTCAAGGCCGTCAAGGGCATCGCCGTCGGGTTCGGGCACGCGTGTGCGGTGCGTGTCGACGGTGCGCTCTTCTGCTGGGGCGACGACGCCGACGGGGACCTGGGCATCGGCTCGACCTACATGGCGACGGCGCCAGCGCAGGTCCCGCTCTCCCATGTGGAGCAAGTCGCCGCCGGCGGCTC
>Ga0208219_1000212_pt1 | contig 22359 bp, 20 predicted proteins | sample NGESurshal072012_7_FD_184469 | JGI IMG/M metagenome (GOLD analysis project Ga0208219, IMG submission 184469) | Arctic peat soil microbial communities from Barrow, Alaska - NGEE Surface sample 53-2 shallow-072012 (SPAdes) | ecosystem: Environmental > Terrestrial > Soil > Wetlands > Peat ... | reverse complement strand
GCGGTGATGACGAGACGGGCACGGGACATCCCCGAGCCTCACCACGGGCTATGCCTATCTCCCGAGACATCCCATTCCTATGTCTTGAGATAGAACACCTCCGAGCGCGCCAGTGGCTGGCATCATCCGCGCTCGTCAGAGGGATAGTCGCGGCGACGTCATTTGCCATGCGATTTCATTGGGAATGCAGAAACTTCGTCCGTGTAAGCAGTTTGTAAGCAACGCGAATCGAAGATGCTCAGGGGACGCGGCTCGGGCGTGACGATCAGATAGTCGGCGACTTGGCAGTCGCCGAGCTTCCTGGCACATTCTGGATGAGCTGCCTGGAGTCGCACGTGCACGTGCCGCTTGAGACGCGAGACAGCATGTTCTGTCCCGGCGGTAGATGGCACATTGCCGGTGTCTGCAAGCAGCGTTGGCCCGGCTCCAGTTGGCGTCCCGAAGCGGGTTGGGTGGGGCCTTAGGCGCCTCCGTGGGGTGTCGATCGGTCGGCCGCCCTTGTGCTCACCCCGCGATCCGAAGCAGCCCAACAATTCCGACTGCGTAGAACAACAGCGCCAAGATCGACTCGGGGCCTATTCGATGCGGTCGCGAAGGACGCACGATCACACCGCCGATGTACAACACGGTCAGCACCAAGCCGAGCGAAGCTAGCCATGCGATCGCGGGGCCAGTTGTTGGCAATACCGGTTTCGCAGCAACGATGTCTGCCAGGACGAACAGACACAGCTGAAACGCGTTGCCGCCAAATATGTCGCCCATCGCGAGTTGATGGTCGCCGAGGCGCACTGCCTCGATTCCCGAACTGATCTCCGGTAGCGCCGACGCCAGCGCCAGGACGGTCGCACCGAAGACCACTCCGCTCATTCCGGCGCGGTTTGCCAGTTCGTTACCGCTGACCTCGAGTCCGACGCCCGCCAAGAACGTCACCGCTGCCGCTACGCCAAAGAGTGTCGCAACACGCGTCGTTGAGTGCTTTGCGCGCGAGGCGTCGGCGACCGGATGACGGACGCGGCGATGAGGACGCCCGGGCTGACTGCCCGCCATCACCACCTCCCACTTTGGATGGGATCGCGTACGATTCAGTACCCAGATCCCGGCGATCCAGACGATCACGACCGCCAAAGAAGCCGGACTCAAGCGCCCCGCTACGACCACTGACTTCGGCAGCAACGCGCCCATGAGCACCACAGACACGGTGAGCACGACCAGCAGGCCCTCAAGAACTGGCACGAGGGAACCGACGAGGAATGTCAGAGGTCTGGAGGCAAAGAGATCACACAGAACAAGCACCATCGTCGCTGTCGCTATGCCCCCGATCAGGTTTCCTGCCGCTAGGCCGAGGTGGCCTGACTCTGCCGCGGAAATCGTGATCGCCAACTCCGGCAGACTGCCGGCGATGGCAAGCAGCACCATCCCGCCGATTGCGTCGCCGATTCCCAGGCGTCGATCAAGTTCATCCGTCGATTTAGAAAGCTCGACACCGGCAACCCAAGTCGCCCCAGATGCTGCGACGAACACGAGGATCACCAGAAATATTGAGACAGACGCCACATTCGAATTATCACCGATGCGATCGGCGGGAAAGTCGATGAGATACAGGTCTCAACGCTGGCACGCTTCGATCATGCCGAGTTGCCTCAACCCTCTATAGCTTTGCGGTGTTGCGGCGCGAGTTAAGTCACTGAAGGATCAGAGTGCCGCCGTCGGGAGCGGCACGGTTCCGAGCCGAGGCAGCCTGACGCTCCAGAATCTCTCGCATCGTGATACCCCCCCGAGTGCCTTGGAGGCGTCCATTTGCGATATCGACTGGCAGATAGTTGTATGCCACCAGCAGCCTGTTGGCGCGGGGCTTGCAGTTCCTGGCTGACGTAACCCATATGGAGCTCCAGCTATCGTGCGCCCATGAGCCACTACGAGTACCGATTCGCGGAGTTCGATCGTCAGGACATCCCGGCCGGAATCACCGAGGCCGAATACGTCGTGGGTCTGATGAACGAGCATGGGAAGGACGGGTTTGAGTTCTTCATGTTCAACGACAGCCTCGACGCGACCAGAGCACTGATCTTCCGTCGCTTCGCGGAGGAGTGAACGAGTCGATTCGAGCGAACACAACTGGCATCCACGCGCGCGGATCGCGTGTACACGTCGATTCGAGCCAGCGGGGGTGGTCAATTGCAACGCCCTAGTAGTAGTGCGTTCGACCTCCAACGGCATGACCCAACGCACCCAGCAGCCACAGGATCAACCCGACCACCAGCACGAGCAAGCCGATCGTCCAGACAATTGGAACGCCCGTCACGAACCCAATGATGAGAAGAATCACTCCGAGAACAATCATCACGCCTCCACAGCTGCCACTTGGCCTCCGGTGGAACCACTGAGTCGATGGCCCCCTCGCGCACTCGACGCTGAGGGGATCGATCAGGTCCGATTCTTCCCGTGAAGCACATCCTCGACCTTCTTGATCACCTCTCCGGCCTTGTGCTCAGCCTTGTCAGTGAGCTCTTCGACCTTTTCCTTGGCGTGGCCGACCTTCTCCCTGGCCTCGCCAGTTCGGCGGTCGGCCTTGCCCTCCGACTCGAGGTCCTTGTTGCCCGTTAGCACCCCTGTCGCTTCCTTGGCCTTGCCCTTCATCTGGTCTGTCTTCCCAGCCATGGTGCATCTCCCTTCTTCAGGCGACCAAATGCGTCGCTTCGGTCCTACGTCTCACTCTCCTTCAGCCGTCGCCTCCCTCTCATGGCCCTGACCGGCGAGCAGAGCCTGCGGAGCGGCGAACCCGCCACCCGACGCCTCCACTTTGAAGACATCGGCCGCAACCGCCTAGGGCCGTTCGACCCTTCTTTGCAAGCGGGCAAGGAAGCCCGAGCAAGTTCGGTTCAGTTCTGGCCCGGCGCGCCAGTGCAGATTGAAATGTACGCACTCCAAGTGCGAATGGCCAGAGAAGTAAGCCGAGGGATGCTGACAATCTGCGAGCGTGCTCATCGTCGACGCGAGACGCACCGCTGCCAATCAAGTCCGTCGGCCTGAGCTCGAACTTGGAGCATCTGACCTCTCAGCGCTCGGCTGTAAGCAGTTTGTAAGCAACGCTTCTGGTCACTCGTGGCGCGTATGGCGTATTGAACCCCAGCGATTTCGGCGCTCCTGGCGCGTATGGCGCGTATGGAGCATCCGTCCGGATCACTACGGATCAGAAGGTTGGGGGTTCGAATCCCCCCGAGCGCGCCTCCGAGCGCGCCTACACCTCCGAGCGCGCCACCTCCGAGCGCGCCAAGTGGCCTAGACCCTGAGTGCGAGCGCTCGGACGATCGCCTCTTGCGCGGTCGGAAGCTTTGCGAGCTCGTCGCCAATGACGCCGGCCGCTGCTCGGTACGCCGGATCGGCGAGCACCTCGCGCACCGCCGCGCGCAGCCGCCCGGCGTGTCCCTCGTGGAGCAACGCATTCGCCTGTGCGCTCGCGTCTCCGCTCGAGAGCGCGACGCCCGCCCCCGCCGACTCGACAAGCCGCGCGTTGGTCGGCTGATCGGCGAACAGCGGTACGAACACAAGGGGAACGCCGGCAGCGAGAGCGCCGAACGTGGTACCGGAGCCGCCGTGGCACACGACGAGTGAGCTGGCCCCGAGGGCGATCTGCTGGGGGACCCAAGCGGCGACGTGGACGTTCGCCGCGCCGCGTCCAAGGTCGCCGAGTCCGGTTGCGCCAGCGGTTGTCGCGAGGACCCGCACGTCGAGGGCTGCGAGCTCACCGACGAGGAACCGCAGCACCTCCCGACCGATCGGTTGGCGCATGGCGACAGTGCCGAGCGTGACGTATATGAGTGGCGCCGTTGAGCCGCCCCAGGCGTCGTCCAGGGCGATCGGCTTGCTGTGCTCCAACGGCGCGTCGTCGCGGTACCGGACTGTCGCCGGGAACGGCGAGGGATCCAACGACTCGGGGAATCGCGTGAGGTATGGGTCGGTGATGAGGCGGTCTGCGAGACCGGGCGACTTCCCGTCCAGGTCCGAGCGAACGAGCGAGGTAAGCACGCCCATCTCGGCGGCGGCAGTGGAGATCCCAATGTTGAGTCGCGGGATACCCAGCCGGTCGGCAACGACAGCGGAAGCGTACTCGCATGGCTCGCGCACGATCACGTCGGGCCGGAATGACGCCACAGCGTCCTCAACCGCGGGTAGGAGTGCCGTCGCGCACAGCCCCATGAACCACTCGCGCTCGACGACGACCGAAGCCTGGTCGCGGGGAAGCGAGCCAAACTCAGCCCACACTCGGTCGGCCGCGTCAGCAGGCGGGTCCTCGCCGAGGACGTGGTCCAAGTTGCTGCGGGCAAGCGTCTCGGCCCCGCCCGCCGGTCCGACGACCAGAACGTCATGGCCGAGCGACTGGCACGCTTTGGCGATTCCGAGCAACGGGAGTACGTGACCGGCGCCAGATGTCGTCGCGAGGAGCGTGCGCATGGGTGGCAGTTAACCACCGGGGCGCTGAGCGAGCCGCCGCGGACGCACTCCAATCGGCGTTGGGCCAAGGCCTTAGCCCTACTCGAGCATCTGACTCATGAGGGCTCGGCTGTAAGCAGTTTGTAAGCAACGCTCCTGGTCATTCGTGGCGCGTATGGCGCGTATGGCGCCTCAGTCCGGATCACTACGGATCAGAAGGTTGGGGGTTCGAATCCCTCCGGGCGCGCCTTGTGGGTTCGTGCTGCGTCTCGCCAGAAGCGGCGATCGAGCACGTTGAGTGGCCATGTACATTCGTCCTATGAATCCAGTTCGAATCGCCGCACCGATCGTTGCCTTCGGACTCCTGACGTGCATTCCAGGGTTCTCTGCGGCGGCGTCGTCAGACGCGTCCGCGACGTTGGTGACACACTCCGTCCTGATTAGGCCACCACTTGGCGGCGCAAACCCTGCAGTCGCCGAATTACTCGGCGTCGCCTGCCCACCGCGTGGAGGATGCTGGGGAGTCGGCGACTACCAGATTGCCGGCGAGAAGACTCGGCCGATGGTCGTGGAGCGAAGCTCCGGCCGATGGCAGGTGGCACTTCCGATAGCGCTCCCATCTGTCGCTGATCCAACTGGCTTTGCGAGCCTCTCTGCGATCTCTTGCACAAGTAGCAGGAGTTGTGTCGCGGTAGGTACCTACTCATCGCGGTCCGTTGGCTCCGCCAGCGGCAGCGAGGAGCCGATGGCCGTGCTCGAAGTCAGCGGGCACTGGGGTCGTGCTCTCGCGATTGTCCCTCCGTCCGACGCACTCGGGGGCACAGCTGGATTCGGGTACGCGACTGCTGTTGAATGTGTTGGCTCGGATAGCTGCACGATCCTTGGCACGTACGCCAACCACAGCAACGTCGAGCGAGCGTTCCGCGCCACGGCGGTCACCAAGGCTCCTCACGGAGCTCTCAGCCGGGCAACCGAGCTTCCCTTCCGTGAGCTCACCGGCCTCTACGCAGGTGCCCAAGGCATCTCCCTCGAGGGCCTCGCCTGCACGTCACTGGGCAACTGCATCAGCGTGGGATCCGTCTCCACCGGCGACGGATCGAACTCCGTCGCGGTCACCGAGTCCGAGGAACGAGGTCGATGGACGCCCGAGGCCGCGGCACCGCTTCCGTCCAATGTGACCGCCAAGACGTCGAATTCTTGGCTGTACGGCGTCGCGTGCCCACAGGCCGTCACGTGCATCGCTACCGGCACTGTCCAGTACTCCGCTAAGAACGACGATACCGGGGCACTCATCGAGGCTCTCTCGGGACAGACCTGGACCTGGCACTCGGCGCCACCCTCACCGAGGGGCCACTCCATATTCGTTGATGCCGTCAGCTGCGCTACGCGGTTGTTGTGTTCGGCCGTTGGTGGCCTGATCGCAGGCTCGACGTCATTCACGGGAACTAGCAAGGCCCTGGTTGCATTAGGAGACGCCTCTGGACTTACCTCAAACGTGTCGGTGCCGCTTCCGAATGGCGGGCCGGGTGCGGCGGATAGCAACGTTCTTCGCTCGGTTGCCTGTACGCGGACGGGTTCATGCACTGCGGTCGGCTCGGAGTCGCGGTCTGGGGCCGCATCACTCTCGTTCGACCACCCCGTCGCCACGGAGTTCAACTTGCGGTGATTCACCACGAGCCGGACAGCAGTGCCGGGACTGCGAAAGGCGTCGAACTTATTCCTATGGATGAGCAGGTCGGCCGGATAGGCGATCAGCAGTGCCAAGATGGCACTCTGGTTTGCAGGGTGCAGCGACGATGCAGTCCGATCAAGGAGATCGAACGAGGTCTCTTCTCCCAGAGAGAATTCTCGCGCTGTCGCATGTCGTGTCTCTCGCTCTGTGTCACGATCGCCGCGCGAGCAACGGAGTCTCTCGAGTTGATCCCGTACGCGCATTCTTCGAAACGGACCATCTGACCTGCGTCAGGGACAAGGTTGGCAACGGTGTTAGCGACGCTCCTGGTTACTCTTGGCGCGCAGGGCGCAGGTGACCCCTAGGTATCCACGAAGCTGGCGCTCTTGGTGTTGTTGGCGCCAGTGGTGCCTCTTCCGATCTGCCTACGGATCAGAAGATTGGGGGTTCGAATCCCTCCGAGCGCGCCAAGTGATTGCTGGGGATTCGGCCCCACGCCTCGCTCACAAAGTTGGTAATGATAGCCAATTGATAGCCACCGCCAATTTTTGAAGAGGCCCTCTCGTGCTGCTCACGATCACGACCACTCACGAGCCCGCGACGGACCTGGGCTACCTCCTGCACAAGAACCCGGAGCGACCCCAGTCGGTTGAGCTGAGCTTCGGCGTGGCACACGTCTTCTACCCCGAGGCCACGACGGAGCGCTGCACGGCCGCGGTCCTGGTTGAAGTCGACCCTGTCGGTCTCGTGCGCGGCCACAGAGGCCCAAAGGGTGGTGAGGCGTCGCTCGGCCAGTACGTGAACGATCGCCCCTACGCCGCGTCGTCGCATCTGTCTGCGGCGATCAGCCGACTCTTTGGCACGGCGATGTCCGGTCGGTGCAAGGAGCGCCCCGAGCTCGTCGAGGAGCGCATCGACCTCGAGGCCCGGCTGCCCGTCGTCCCGGTCCGCGGGGACCCGGGTCTGCTCAATCGTCTCTTCGAGCCTCTTGGCTACGAGGTCCACGCCACCCCGGTTCCTCTCGACGCGGAGTTCCCAGAGTGGGGCCCGAGCCCCTACTTCGACGTCCGACTCAAAGCGACGACGAGGCTGCGCGACCTCCTCGAGCAGCTCCTCGTCCTGATCCCGGTGCTCGACGACGTGAAGCACTACTGGGTCGGGACCGACGAGGTGGATCGCCTGCTCCGCAGAGGCGGGGCCTGGCTCTCCAGCCATCCCGAGCGCGACGAGATCGCTCGGCGGTACCTCCGCCACGACCGGGACCTTGCCGCCCAGGCAATCGAGCGTCTCTTGGAGACCCAGGACCTGGCGCAGCGAGAGGAGGGCGACGACGAGGCAGAGGCGGCAGTCGAGCGGCCGATCTCGCTCAACGAGCAGCGGCTGGCGGCCGTCGTCGCAGTGATCAAGGCGTCGGGAGCCCGACGCGTGCTCGACCTCGGCTGCGGCTCAGGCAAGCTCGTGGGCGCGCTCCTCTCGGAGACCGACGTGGAGCGGATCGTGGGCGTGGACGTCTCGTACCGGTCCCTGGAGAACGGGATGCGGCGGCTCCACGTCGACACCATGGCGCCGCGTCAGCGCGAGCGCGTCGAGCTCCTCCAGGGTGCCCTCACCTACCGCGACCGCCGGCTGGAGGGGTTCGACGCGGCGGCGCTCGTCGAAGTGGTGGAGCACATCGACCCGTCGCGGCTCGAGAGCTTCGAGCGCGTCGTGTTCGTCCATGCCTCCCCCCGGCTCGTCGTGGTCACGACGCCCAATTCCGAGTACAACGTCCGGTTCGACGGGTTCCCTGTCGGCGAGCTTCGCCACCACGACCACCGATTCGAGTGGACGAGGTCGCAGTTCTTTGAGTGGGCAACGGGCGTCGCGGAGCGCGCCGGCTACGCCGTCGAGTTCGCCGGGATCGGACCGGACGACGACGAAGTGGGCACGCCGACGCAGATGGCGGTGTTCCGACGATGACGATCAAGGTCCCAGAGCTGTCGCTGATCGTGCTGATCGGTGCGAGTGGCTCCGGCAAGTCGACGTTCGCGGCTCGGCACTTCCTGCCGACCGAGGTCCTCTCCTCTGACTTCTGCAGGGGGCTCGTGAGCGATGACGAGAACGACCAGGCATCGACGAACGACGCATTCGACGTCCTGCACTACATCGCGGGCAAGCGTCTCGCTGCGGGCCGGCTCACGGTCGTCGATGCGACCAACGTGCAGGTCGAGTCGCGACGCCAGCTCGTGACGCTTGCCAAGGGGCACCACGTGCTCGCGATCGCCGTCGTGCTCGACGTGCCTATAGAGGTGTGCGTGGCCCGCAACGAGGGCCGGCCGGACAGGACCTTCGGCGGACACGTCGTCCGTCGCCAGCTCGACCAGCTGCGGCGGTCCTTGCGGGGGCTCCGCAGGGAAGGGTTCCATCGGGTTGCAGTGCTCTCCGGCGTCGCGGAGATCGAGGCTGCGACCTTCGAGCGCGAGCGCGTCTGGAACGACCGTCGGGACGACCATGGGCCGTTCGACCTCATCGGAGACGTCCACGGCTGCTTCGACGAGCTCTGCGCACTCCTCTCGACGCTTGGCTACGAGCTCGCCGAGGACGGGACGACCGCTGTGCACCCAGAGGGACGACGAGCCGTCTTCCTCGGCGACCTCGTCGACCGCGGACCCAAGACGCCCGCCGTGCTTCGTCTGGCAATGGGGATGGTGAGGGACGGCACCGCGCTGTGCATTCCCGGCAACCACGAGGTGAAGCTGCTCCGGGCGCTCCAGGGTCGGCAGGTCACGACGAGTCACGGACTCGCCGAGAGTCTTGAGCAGCTGAAGCGCGAGCCCGAGGAGTTCACCACCGAGTTGATCCGGTTCCTCGACTCGCTCATCGGTCACTACGTGCTCGACGACGGGCAGTTGGTCGTAGCGCACGCGGGACTTCCCGCAGCGATGCACGGGCGGACGTCCGGCGTCGTCAGGTCGTTCGCGCTCTACGGCGACACGACGGGGGAGACCGACGAGTTCGGGCTGCCCGTCCGCTATCCGTGGGCGGAGGACTACCGGGGCGACGCCACCGTCGTCTACGGCCACACGCCGGTGCCCGAGGCGGTCTGGATCAACCGCACGATCTGCATCGACACGGGCTGCGTCTTCGGCGGGATGCTGACCGCACTTCGGTACCCGGAGCGCGAGCTCGTCTCGGTGCGTGCCGCAGAGACCTACTACGAGCCTGTCCGGCCTCTCGTCTCAGAGACGCCAGCAGCGAGCGAGCCACGTGTCCGCGGCGAGCTCGACCTGACGGACGTGACGGGGAAGCGAATCGTGACGACACGGCTCACGCGGACCGTCACGATCCGTGAGGAGAACGCGATCGCAGCCCTCGAGGTCATGTCGCGATTTGCGATCGACCCGAGGTGGCTTCCCTACCTTCCACCGACGATGGCGCCGACGCAGACCTCTCGGCGACCCGAGCTGCTTGAGCATCCCGAGGATGCCTTCAACTCGTTCCGCGGGGACGGCGTCGCGACGGTCGTGTGTGAAGAGAAGCACATGGGGTCCCGGGCGGTTGTCGTCGTGTGCAGGGACGAGGCGGCTGCCGCCCGCCGGTTCGTCGCTGGCACCGCATCTCTCGGAGCGATCTACACACGAACAGGTCGACCCTTTTTCCGGGATCCGGGGATCGAGTTCGCCATGCTCGGGCGTGCGCGTGCTGCCATGACGGCGGCGGGGCTGTGGGACGAGCTTGAGACCGACTGGCTGCTCCTTGACTGCGAGCTCCTCCCGTGGTCGGCGAAGGCTGAGGAGCTCCTGAGGACCCAGTACGCGCCTGTCGGTGCGGCAGCGTCAGCGACCCTCAGCGCAGAGCTGGAAGTCCTCCGTGCCGCCTCCGCACGAGGCTCCGACGTCAACGAGCTGTTGGAGAGGACCACGGATCGAACTGGGATGGTCGACGGGTACCTCGCCGCATATCGGGAGTACTGCTGGGCGGTCGCATCGCTCGACGATCTCAAGATCGCACCGTTCCAGGTGCTCGCAGGAGAAGGCGAGGTGTACGCGCTCCGCGATCACCTCTGGCACCTGGAGCTCCTGAGCAGGCTGGTTGCGGCTGACCAGAGCACATTCCGGCTGACGCAGCACGTCGTCGTGGATCTCACCGATGCAGCCTCGATGGAACGCGGTGTTGCATGGTGGGTCGATCTCACGACTGCTGGTGGCGAGGGCATGGTCGTGAAGCCTGTGAACGTGGTCGAGCATGGACCGAAGGGCCTGGTGCAGCCCGGCATCAAGTGCCGGAGTCGCGAGTACCTCCGGATCATCTACGGCCCCGAGTACACGGCGTCGGCCAATCTCGAACGATTGCGGAGCAGGGGACTCGGCCTCAAGCGCTCCCTAGCCGTTCGAGAGTTTTCTCTCGGGATCGAAGCCTTACATCGATTCGTCGAAGACGAGCCCTTGTACCGCGTCCATGAGTGTGTCTTTGGTGTGCTCGCCCTTGAGTCGGAGCCCGTCGACCCTCGCCTCTGACGGAGTGACCGGCATAGAGTCGCTCCCTCTTCGCGCGGGACTTTGCTTGCAAGCACTCGGCAACTCTTGCCGGTAGGTAAGCGGTGGCGAGAGCGCCGGGTCCAGCCTTCGAGACCTTGCGGCCCTGCGGCTCGGGATGCTCTCCTTACCGGCAGGTCGGCCACCGATGCGAAAGAGTCGCCCTATTCTCGCGTGTCAGTTCGGAAGCCGCCACTAGGCGTTTGTGCACTCGTCCGACCGCCAGCGACGAGAGTGCCCACACTCGCCGGGATGGGTTCGAATGCTTCACGCGGGACGCTTGTGCATCTTTCCTATGAATTCGACGACGGCCCGAGGCAGGGACCCCTGTAGAGACCTTTCGAACCTCTCCTTCGAGGTCCAGTACCGACGTAGCTCAATCGACTGGCCTGACAGCAGGAAGAGGACCGGGAAGACCCTTTGTGTGCTCTCCGCGACTGCCATCTGGTCGATGTCGGACCGCTCGATTACTTGGGGCTTGGTCCCGCGTGTGAGCCAAAGCTCGAACTTGAAGAATCGGAGGTAGTCGTCCCGGTCCTGCCGTCGTTGAGATCGCCTACTTCACTGATGACGAAGCCAAGTGCGACAGCTCGTTCTCTGGGCCGACGAATGGATGCCTGCCCAAGGGTGTTTGATCTCCCGCGCCTAGCTGCGTCGGGCCCACATCCAGCCGCAAGCATCGACGGTTCGAAGCCGAAGAGTCTCGCATTCAGAGAAGTTGTGCGGGGACTGGGAATGATCGGGCGGCCAAGTGACTTGCTTGGTTGGTTCGCCAGGTGCGTGTTCAGAGGAAGAAGCAGCACGGCGCCGTCAGTACAATCATTCGTAACTCTCGTGTTCAGGGGAACGTGATGACTCTGAGGATTCGGCCGGCGATTGCCATGGCCATCCTGGTCGTATCAGTCGCCGCAGTCGTGGCGACCGTTGGGGCAGGCGCCGGAGCGACGCCTTCGGCAGTGGTGTGGCACGCCGCTAGCGAACTGCAAGGGGCGAGCGGTCCGGGAGCGGTTGGGCCGCCATACCTCCCGCTCATTTCCTGCGGCGCACCCGGGAATTGCGGCGCCGCTGGCAGCCTGGCGTCGGGCAGCGCCTTCGTGGCGAGCGAAGTTGACAGCACCTGGCACCGAGCGATGAGCATCCCCGGCGTCAACGCCATGGGCGGTGCCGCGACGGTCGATTCACTCGATTGCCTTGCTGCAAACAATTGCATCGTTGGTGGCGGCGTAACTGTGGCCACCAACGACCAGCATGCCTTTGTCGACTCGGAGGTAGATGGCAGATGGCAAAGTGCCCAGCCGCTGCCGGGAATTGCCAACCTCAGCCACTACAACGACGCCGAAGTGCAGTCAGTATCTTGCATTTCGCCGGGCAACTGCAGTGCGGCAGGTTCCTACGTTGGGAGTGCAGCCGGTTGCCAGAGCTTTCTCGGTTGCCCCCAGGTCTTCGTCGCATCCGAGGTGAGTGGCCATTGGCACAGCGCGATCGCCGTGCCGGAGGTCGCCAATGTAACGGACGGATATTCGACCTACGGCTTCCTCTCGTGCACTTCAGCTGGCGCCTGCGATGGGGTGGGCGTCGACGGCAGCCAGAACTTCGCCTTCGGAGAGCGGGAGGTGGATGGCACCTGGGGAGCGGGAACGAAGCTCTCCCTTGCTGCGTTGCCCGGGTACCAAGCAGGCAACGAGGTGTCGTTCAGGTCGCTCTCCTGCTGGTCGAGCGGTAACTGCACCGCGAGCGGCGACTACATGAACGGCGTGCCGCAGCCGGGTGGGTTTGCCTTCGACCCGTTCATCGTCGACGAGGTGGACGGTTCGTGGGGGGAGGCGACCGCGCAAGGTGCAGGTGATGCGATGTCATGTCCAAGCAGCGGCGCATGCACCGCGATCGGCGGCGACGTCGTCGTCGAGGAAGTCGGTGGCGTCTGGCAGCAGCCCGAGACAATTCAGGGCGTCGAAGGAGCTCCAGCGGGACCGCCCGACTCGATCTCGTGTGCGTCGCCCGGATACTGCAGCGCGGTCATAGCTGCGGGGAACTCTTACGTGGCGAACGAGGTCGATGGCACATGGCAGTCAGCTGAGCCACTGGAGCTTGGACCCACGGTCACGGGCCCGCAGAAGCGCGACATCCTCACGAGCGTCTCGTGCTCGTCGGACTCGAGTTGCTCGGCCATCGGCATCGCGATCAACAATTCGGACACTGAGCAGATGATCGACAGTGTCTTTGGCCCTGACGCCCCACTCCTTCGCCGTGTGACACCGAATGTCGGGCCGTCGCGCGGTGATGTCCGGGTCGTCCTCTACGGATCAAATTTCGCTCCGTCACCGATCGTCCTCTTCGGCAGTCGACCGGCGACGAAGCTGACACTCGTCAACGACGGGGCGATCAAGGCCACGATTCCAGCGGGTACCGGCGTGGTCTCAGTCCGAGTGATCACGCCGTGGGGGACTTCGTCTGGCATTCGCTTCGCGTACCGCGGATAGCGCTCCGCCCTCTCCTCGATACACCATTCGCCCGCCATCACCATCTGATGCCGTCGTCAGATCTGTCAGCAGTCTGTAAGCAACATGCACCGAAAATGTGTACAGGGCGATGCCCTGCCTTGCCAGTCAAATGTTCGAGGAGCGAGGCTTTGGAGAGACGTCAATGATCCTCGCGTCTAGACAACTGGAAAGCTTCTGGTGTGCTGCGTCGTCTCGTTGAGATCGATCCCAAATGCCTCGTAGTCCGCAATCCGATCAATCCGCTCGAGAACCGCGCGGCCATCGGCCACGAGTGCCGTGGCAAGAGCGTCCGCCGTTCCATAGTCCGGACCGTATGCCCGGATACCCAACGAGGCGCTCGTAGGCGGGCAGCTCGGCAGTGGACGACCCCTCTGCCACCGACGTTGTCGACGCATTCAGGGATGAAGGGTCACGGCATGAAGGTCACGGCATCAGAAAGTTGCGACCGCGGCATCCACGGTCGAGGCACGTCCGGGTCGGCAAAGCCAATCGACATGCCACAGGCCAGAACGAGGTTGCTCGACGGCTCGATTACTTCGGCGACGGTCTCGTGATACTCGGCCCAGGCGATCTGTGGACAAGTGTCCATGTTCTCGGCACGAAAGAGCAACATCACAGTTTGCAGAAACATCCCGACGTCCATCCACTGAGGTGGGAGCATGGTGCTTTCGAGATAGCAGAACAGCGCGGTGGTGGCTCCCCAACAATCCCAGTTGCCAGCCCGGACTCTTGCACGTAGTTCCCGGTCGTCGCGGTCCACTCCGACAGCCTCGTACCGTCGGGCACCCATGTCGTCGAGTCGCTGCGCATAACGTGCAGGCAAAGGGAGCGGGTAGGGCGGTATCGGTGGCTGATCTCCCAGATCCCCCGCAGCGACACGACGTTGAATCCGAGCCTTCAGATCATCGAGCTTTGCGCCGGAAAGCAGATAGACGTGCCACGGCTGGAGGTTTGCCCCCGATGGCGACTGCAAGGCCGCGATGAGCACTCTCCTCAACACGTCGGGAGGCACTGGGCGATCGTGGAATCCACGTACAGACTGGCGGGAACGCACCGCTTCGTAGACGTCCATTGCGTCGTCAACCTCCGAGAGCCGCGTTCGAGCTGGCGGGACTCCCATCTTAGCGGTTATCAGTAACCGATGATATACTACTCTTGTGTCCACGACGTTGTCCGTGCCCACCCTGCAACGCGCGAACCTCAGGGAACAGGCCCTCAGCGCGATACGAGAGGCGCTGATCACCGGCCGGATCGTCCCCGGTGTCGTGTACTCCGCTGCCGCTTTGGCCGCTGAACTCGGAGTGTCCAATAGCCCCGTACGTGAGGCGATGCTCGCCCTTGTGGACGATGGGCTCATGGAAGTCGTTCCGAACCGGGGCTATCGCCCTGTGGCTGTGAGCAGCTCTGATCTCGCCGAGATCGCCCAACTGCGGATGCTCCTAGAGGTGCCTGCCGCAGGCATGGCGGCAGAGATGAACACTCTTGAGCGGCAGGCGGAGCTCGAAGCACTCGTCGACCGGATTGAACAGACGGCAGTTTCTGGTGATGTGAGCGGCAATCTCGCAGCGGATCGGCAGTTTCACCTCGCCCTCGTCGACGTCTGCGGGAATCGACGGCTCACCCAACAGGTTGCGCGGCTCCGTGATCAGACTCGTCTCTACAACATTCACCATCTTGCACAGACTGGTGCGATCGTTGCTTCTGCAGAGGAGCACAGGCCGATGCTGGCTGCAATTGTCGCCCATGACCGTCGCCGTTCCGAGACGCTCATGAGGGTGCATCTCGGCCACATCACCACTGACTGGTCAAGTGACGGCGACATGAACCACGAACCCGACGAGCGAAGGATGTGATATCTGTTGCGAGCCAGGCCGGCGACACCCTTGTTTACTCCCTCACCGGTTGCATGTCGTTGACCACTCGCGCGTCGAGTTCCGACCTTGGAATTCGATGCACCGAGTAAGTGACCATCTGGCTTCTTGGCGGCATCCGGTAAGCAGTTTGTAAGCAACGCTCCTGGTCATTCGTGGCGCGTATGACTCGTATGGTGCATCGGAACCCAGCGATTTGGCGCTCCTGGCGCGTATGGCGCGTATGGAGCATCAGTCCGGATCACTACGGATCAGGAGGTTGGGGGTTCGAATCCCTCCGAGCGCGCTGAGTGAACGGCTGGACACCCTCGTCAGACGGCGTATCCAGGTGCGATCATCTGACGACGTAGTCAAGTCTGTCAGCAGTCTGTAAGCAACGCGCTCCGAAAATGTGTAAGCAACGCGACCCGTACTCGTCAGTCAGATGGCTGCGAAGGGAGGCGTTCTCGGAAGTTGTGAATTGATTCGTCTGAACACAAAGGAGACTGTGCAAGCAGTGCGCTGCTCGTCGCCGAGCCAGAAGGTGAGATCGCCGTCGAGGAAGTACCACGCTTCGTCTTCATGGTGGTGTCGGTGGCTCGGCGAGCCCGAAGCTCGCCGTCACTGGCTTTCGCCCACCAAAGGTCCTCCATCGGTGCTTCGTTGGCGATCCGAAGGAGTTCGTCGAGAGTGCTCGATCTCTACTTCATCAACGTCACGTTGCCCGCACCCTCCTTGCGGGTCCCGCCGCTGAGCGCGGTGCAGCCCAAGGCCGCTTTCGCGGTCATCGACCCTCCGCACGACACGAGGACGCCGCCAGGGAACTTGACCGACGCGGTGCTCCAATTGAAGAACGACGATGATTTCGAGACGCCACGCTTGAGGACGACCTTGTAGAGCCCACCGTTTGCGTCACCGACCAAGCAGAAGTCGCTGAGCGGGCAGGCGATCGACGTCAGGGGCTTCGCAGGCGAGCTCCCCACTTGGCCCTGCGCTGGTGGGACCACCCCGTTCGAGCCATCGAACAGCGCGATGCCGCCCTTCTTGTTGCTCGCGATGCAATTCTTTTTGCTGCCACAGCTGAGCCCAGTGACATTGCCCTCGCTCGAACCGCCGTCGGCGAACCGGATGACCGGCGCGGACCACGACGTCCCGTTCCAGAACGCGGAGTCCCACGAGGCGTTGATGTCAGTGCAGGTCACGGTTGCCCCACGGGCGCACGAGACGAATGAGCGGCCAGCCGTGATTCCCGGCGTGCTGGGCTTGATTGCGATGATCCCCTTGGCGAGGGTGACCAGGTACGCATTGCCGGCATCGTCGGTCGCCATGCAGGTGGCGCGGGTGGTCGTCCCCGGGGTCACCACGCACGAGATCGACGTGAGGTTTGGCGGCGTAGTGCCGGCACCGGCAATCGAGCGGACCGTCCAAGTGTCCCCGTGCCCCTCGAACCGGACGAGGTTCCCGGTGCCGTCGACCGCGAAGCAGTCCATCGTCGCGGTGGCGGCGCAGGAGATGGCGCTCATCGAATGACTTGCGTCGACGTCGAAGTTGGCGACGTTGCGGGCGTTGAGTACCGCGAGCCTGCCACCGGTGCTCACGACCATGCACGTCTTTGCAGAGGCGCAACTGATCCCCTCAGGTGGCAGCGGATACTTCGCGACCACGACGCCCGGTGCCCAGCGGTAGGCCTCGACCTCGCCGTGCAGCACCTTGGATCGGCGCAGATCTGTGCCGTCTGGATAGACAATCGAGGCGTTCAAGGTCGCCGTGTACTTGACGGCAGCTTGGCTCGCATTGGCGTCCCGATCCCAGTGGAACTGGACCTTTACTCGGCCGTACTTGTCGGTATACACCTCGGGCGGCGTCTGGCTCGGTGGATTGAGGGCGACCGAGAGCTTCGTGCCTTTCGGGACCGTGACCGTGGCGGTCATCGTGACTGGGCCACCGGTCGGCGCCAAGAGCACCGATGACAACGTCGCGCTGTTGATGACCGGCGGGACGTCCGCGGCTCCAGCTCCCCGCGCTGAAACTGCCATCGATCCGGCAACGAGGGCGAGGATCGCGAGTGCCAACACGCTCGACCGGTGCAGACGACAATGCAGTGAGAAGGTCATCAGCGGTCCCCCCGTCCGAGCAATTGCGCCCGCGATTTCCGGACGGTAGTACGCCTGAAAGCAGCAAAATGGTCAGCTCGTTGGATCGGGGGTCCGAGAGCGCCCGGTGCCGTGGTTGCCGCAGGCGCCTTCCTGCTCTGACCTTCGAGGTCACCCGAATTGGGTGATTCCGTACGCACCTCGTGCTGTTTGATCTCGCTGGCCGCCTATCCAACGCCATCTTGACCACCAACAGACCGCTGCGAGCATCGAACCGCTCCTGACGATCGCGGGCGCCGGCGATGACCGGATGGTATCACGTAACGTGATACCATCTTCTGTGTGGGACGGGCTGTCTCTGTGAGACTGGATGACGAGGTGCAACGGGCATTGCGGACGCTGGAGGCATCCGGCATGAGTCGTTCGGAGGCCATTCGCAGATCGATCCTCGCCGCAGCCGCTGCCATGCGCCGCCATGAGGCGCTCCGTTCAGAAGTCGCCACGCTCGAAGCGGACGAAGAGGACCGCCGAGAGATGCAGGAGGTCGCGCGCTTAATGGAGAGCCTTCGTGCAGAGGGGTGACATCTATGAGCTCCGTCCAGCTCGTCGCACCGGCCACGAGCAGCAAGGCCGGCGGTTCGGCGTCGTGGTGCAGTCTGATGCGCTGCTGCCTCGCTCCGTGGTGCTCGTTGCTCCGACGTCCCGAAGGGCGCGCCCAGCAAGTTTTCGACCCGAGATAGTGATCGATGCAGAGACAACGCGGGTTTTGGTTGAGCAAGTCGGAGCACTCGATGTCGGCCGTCTGGGCGAACGCATCGCACTGGCGAGTACCGAGGAGATGTGGAGCATCGACGAAAGCCTCATGACAGTCTTCGGCCTCCAATAGACAGGGGTGGTGCGCCGGGCATCTGTAATCCAAGCCGCCTGCCGTAAGCAGTTTGTAAGCAACGCTCCTGGTCACTCGTGGCGCGTATGGCGCGTATGGCGCGTATGGCGCGTATGGCGTATCGGACCCCAACGATTTCGGCGCTCTTGGCGCGTATGGCGCGTATGGAGCATCAGTCCGGATCACTAGGGATCGATCAGAAGGTTGGGGGGGGGTTCGAATCCCTCCGAGCGCGCTTCGTCATCGAGCGCCGCGTTGTGTTGTGCGCGCTTTGTGTGTCTCAGAGCATCGGCAATTCACCGAAACCGCGTTCGCCGACTTCCCCGGTTCATTCAGTGACAATGAGGAGGCTCGCGCCCATCGACCGGCCAACATCGCCATAGATTTTGCCGAGTCGGTACACGTACACGTTTTGTTGCGCTATGTACTCGGACCCCATCCCCTGGGGCGTCCGGTAGCGGATGTCGTAACCCGTCACGGTTAGACGGCAGAAGGACGGAACTGAGAACTGCCATACGAAGTACCAAGCTGCATAGTCGATGCCTCGACGCCTCAAGACAAGGTCGCCGCGATGCTTGACTCCGGTCAACGGCTGATTCTTGTCGGCAGGAGGAATCGCAAAACCCTGATTGTAGGGATCGCCTGGCGTTGCCAACTCCAGTTCTGGCTTCCCGAATTTCGCCGGGCAGCCTGAATACACAAGCTTCACGTCGAGCACTGTCACCGGAGTGGAACCCCTGGGGCCGAGCTGTGGCGTCGAGGTCACAAGCAGATTGCCGCGGTCGTACAGGGTCGACTGACCGCCAAAACTGAAAGACGTGATCGGGCGTTGAGGATGACTTGAACCGCCCTCGACAACAACCGCCACCGCGGCCGCGGTGGCACCGCTCAACACAGCCCCAGCGAGAAGGAGGAATCGAACCGTGCAACGGAGAGGCACAGGCACACCTGAATCCGAGCTAGGTCTCATGGCGGAGGAGGCCGTAGACGACACCATCTCGCCATTGGCCATCCCGAAAGACGCTCTGGCGGAGCAGGCCCTCCTTGGTGAAGCCACATTTCTCCAGTGACTTCTGCTCGGCCAGGTTGTCTACCTCGGTGCCAGCCCAGATGCGGTGAACGGGGGTTGTGGCGAATAGGTAGTCCACCAAGAGACGCTGAGCGATCGTGCCGTGTCCCTTGCCACGACATTCGGGCAGGAGGAGCGCCCCGATCTCAACGACGCCGGGCTGCGGGCTCAAGACTCCCTGGCGCCAGGTGACCCAGCCCATGATCCGGTCGTCGTCGCCGGCGACAGCTAGAAACCGGGGGTCGCCTTCCAAGAAGCGATCCCTGTCCCATCGTTCTCTTGACCAAGTTTCCGGGTATCGGAAGCCGAACCACTCGAACGGCTCGGACACCGTCGGATCAGTGCCAAGTCGGTCGACAAAGTCAAAGTCACTCTCACGAACCGTCCGGAGGCGCACGTCCATCTTTGGATTCTCCCACCAGTCCACGTGGATCGGCATGGTTGATTTGTCTCCGCCAATGACCAACGGCATCGCAATTCCCGGGACATGATTCTGCACTGGGTCACCGTGGAGCCTTTCGACCCTCTGACATGCGCCACGGGTCGTGTTAGCAACGGTGTTAGCGACGCTCGTGGTTGCTACTGGCGCGCATTGCCGTAGAGGCGCTTAGAAATGCGTGGATCTGGGGCTCCTGGAGCGAGTGGCGCAAGTGGTGCCTATTCCGATCTGCCTACGGATCAGAAGGTTGGGGATTCGAATCCCTCCGAGCGCGTCAAGAGGCCTTGACCCGTTTGGCGGTCCAGCCTTAGGAGATTTTGGTCGTGAGCTCTCGCTGGGCTGATCGCAGCAGCCACCTGTCACTCGATCGCATCGGCAGATGCCGGCGAGGGTAGGTTCCTACCGGTAGCGGCGTCAGCGGAGCTGGCTGAACAGTCTGAGGGGATTGCAGCTAATGGTCGCACGAGAGAGGGTGGATCGTCGACGCGGACAGGGCGATCAGGAAGTTGGGAAAGGCCACGTCCCCCCCGCGGTGCTACCAGTCATCGTCGCCGGCGCGGTTGGCGCGGCAGTTGTTGGCGGGTCCTGGGCATTCGTCGTCTGGCAAGCAGCGCCGCTGCTCGGGTGGGCGGCCGCCGCGCTGGTGTACCTGGGCTGGGTCTGGCGGTCGATCGCAGGGCTCGACGCTGAGGCGACGTCGCGCCTGGCCACGCGTGAGGACCCGAGCGTGGCGGTCACGGACCTTGTCATTATCGGTGCCGGACTCGCGTGTCTGGGGGCGGTCGGGCTCGTCTTGGTTGAGGCTGCGCACTCCCACGGGGGAACGAAGGCACTCCTGATTGCACTCGGGGTGCTGAGCGTTGCGCTCGCCTTTGCATGCGTGCACACGGTCTTCACATTGCGCTACGCGCGGGAGTACTACGGCACAGGCAAGGGTGACGGAATCGACTTCCACTCCGACGAGCGGCCGGACTACTTCGACTTCGCCTACGTCGCGTTCACCATCGGGCTGACATTCCAGGTCTCCGACACGGACCTCGTGTCGAGACGAATTCGCAGGGTCGCGCTTCGACACGCCCTCGTGTCGTTCCTCTTCGGGGCGATCATCATCGGTCTCACTATCAACGTCGTCGCGAGCCTTTTGCACTGAGGCGGCTCGGCGGTAGCCCGCCGTCTCGCCGATACGGCGTTGCGGCGAGCCCCACCCATCGCTTCGCATTGATCTAGCGGATGTCCCTTTCGAACGTGACCTGTGGGTGCCGACATCTCATCTGCCCAGCTCAGGTGCCGAGCCGGTACTCCCTAAGTTCTGTGCATCGGCGCGAACGGCTAAGGCTCGATGCGCGAGCGACGGCCGGGGGCCTTCAAGATCCGCGTCGCGAGCGGCAAGGACCCTTCGACGGGCCCCACGCTGCAGCGCTCCTTCTATGTCTACGGGGATCGCGCCGACGCTGGGGCCGCGCGTCGCGAGCTCGCCGAGCTCTACGCCACCAGACGGAAGTGCATCTCGGTATGGCCGCTGCTCACCGTCGGCGACGTGCTGGACCGCTGGCTCGAATCCGACCACGACTGGCGTCCATCGATCTGGGTCTCGACGCGGCCGACCGCCAAGGCACTTCGCGCCTCTCTCGTGCCCCTACAACTACGAGCGATCGGCTTCTCGAGCCTGACCATAAGGTGAAAGGTCACCAGAGTTCGTATAGGCACCGCACCAACTCGCGGGTAAGCGGCGCCGAACAGCACGCCGAACGTTGAGGAGCCGCGAAATGGCATCAGATGGCGCAGTCCCATCCAGTGTTCCTGAGCGGTTGCCTGCTTCTTTCAGCCCCCTTATCGATGAGCGCGAGCGGATCGACCGGATCCTCCATCGCCTCGAACTTGCAGAGGAGCTTGCCGAGCGAGCGGATCTTGGCAGCGAGCTCGTCCGATCGATGTCGCGTTACGAAGACACGCTCGAGCGCGTGGTCTGGCCTGCGGCGAGTGATCCGAATTCGGCGGAGTTGCAAGAGCTAGCGGGGGATCGCCAGAAGCTCCGCGACGTGATGGTTGTGATACAAAAGCGGACCCAGCATGTCGACCCGCGCAACGTGCACGTTTCCGATTCCCAGGGGTTTGAGGACGCGCTCGAGGAGGTCGCACGACAGATTCGGGCAATTCTTGTCAAGGAGGACCGACAGCTCGAGCTTGTTGAGGCGACTCTCGCCTCTTCTGAGATTCGCGAGCGCTTCACGAGCGATATCGCGCATGCGATCCGCCACGCCTCGGAGAGCCCGAATCCGGCTAGGACCGCGATAGGCCGCGCGGTAGCAAACTTGGGTGTGAAGCTGGATCGAAACTTCGAAGACGTCTCGACTCCCCAGCATCCTGGAGCTGAGACAACGGAGGCGTGACGGACGCCAACACAGCGACGAAACCTCTTGGGTTTTCGGAAGACCGCAGACACGAACACATCCGCCTCCATGCCGGTGGCGCCGTTTCACCTAGAGTCGCGCAGCGCCGCCTCGGCAGTGGGTTGCTCCATCGTGGCACTTCTCCTCGTCTCGTTTCCCGCTCGTGCGGTCGCGTTGCACGGGGATCCTGGCGCAAACCTCAGACGACCGCCGAGCAAGAATCTCTTCGTGCCGAGCACTCTGTCCGTACCGCGCTCCTTATGCCCCTTTAGACCAGGTTGCTTGTGCGACGGACAACTGATCAGATTTGGAGAGCTCCTTGATTTGCCAGGAGCGAGCGTTCTCGAGGCCAATGTAACTGTAACTCGGCGCCAATCAGTAGCGAGGGAGAATTTATCGCGTCAGTGGACAGTTAGAGCGCCGGGATAAACCGGCATGGAGAAAGGAATGAAAGAGTCCGACATCGAAGGAGTAGCGAACCACGGTGGCCCCGAACCATGCGTCGACGTCCGTG
>Ga0208219_1000209_pt1 | contig 22532 bp, 23 predicted proteins | sample NGESurshal072012_7_FD_184469 | JGI IMG/M metagenome (GOLD analysis project Ga0208219, IMG submission 184469) | Arctic peat soil microbial communities from Barrow, Alaska - NGEE Surface sample 53-2 shallow-072012 (SPAdes) | ecosystem: Environmental > Terrestrial > Soil > Wetlands > Peat ... | reverse complement strand
AACCGACGCAGCCGAATCGTGCCCGGCCCGCCTGGGCCAAACTCGACCTTCGTCACCCCCGGGCGCATCGGCAGCGGGGCGGCGCTCGAGCCGGCTCCACCGGGGACGTCGACGCAACGGCCGCGACGATCGCTCCCGCCACCGGGCCCCGTCACGACTTCGCTGGTCAGCGGCAGGGCGTTGGCGAGAACGAGATCGGCCTGCCTCCTGCCGGCCTCGGGAGCGTTCGCCAGCTGGGACAGCGAATAGGCAGGGGAGCCGTATTCGCGCACAGCCTGCAGGTACTCGCCGGCATGGATTTCGTTGAGAAAGCTGGTGCCGGCGATTTCGGGCGGCAGGGCGAAAGAGGGTTCGACCGTGCGCCGGGAGATCTCGATCGCGGCCAGGTCGGAGCGGGTCAGCACGGTCTGCTGTCTGAAGAAATCACGGCCTTCGCGCAGAGGGGTGAGGTTGAACCCCGCCGCGACAAGGGTGATGACACCGCCGGCCAGCAGGGCCCACCTGCCGAGGCGCACTCCTTTGAGCAGATCGGCGGCGATCAGCAGGATGAAGACTGCCCCGGCGTAGAGGTACCTGCTCGAGTAGGCCTCCCGGCCGGGGATGTAGTTGAACCCGGCCAGGAACCAAAAGGTGGCCGCGGTGGCGACGGCCGGCCAAAGGCGGGGAGAGAAGCCGGGCTTGCGGGTCTGGCCGTAGATCAGCAGGGCGACGAGGACGACCAGGAGGGGAAGGCCCCACTGAGAGCGGCCCACCGCTTCGCCGGCGATCGTGCCCAGCGCCAGCAGCGAGTCGAGCGAGGCGGAGAAGCCTTCGACGACGAAGCGGGGTGAGACGAGGACGTTGTGAAGGGAGATGTGGGTTTCGGCGTCGTGCCCCCATCCCAGGTACCAGGCCGCGTAGAGCAGCAGCGGCACGGCAACGAGGTAGGCGCGGCGCAGGCCGCGGCTACGCCGCCTCTGCAGGATGTCCACGGCCGCGCCGAGCGCGAAGGCCAGGCCGATGGTGGAGAAGCCGATCGAGATCGCGAGGAAGAGGCACGCCGCCCTGTCCCAGTTTCGCCCGGCGCCTTCAAGCGCCAACAACATCGCGACGCCGAACAGGATCGAGCCGACGAAGCCGATCTGGAAGGGCCAGAGCAGGTCCTGCCAGGCGGGGCCGAGGAAGAGCAGGAGCACCGCGGCCATCAGCGCCGGCCACGGGCCCAGGCGGCGGCGGACGTAGATGAAGACGAGGGTGGCGGCGGCGAGCAGGAGGCCGGTGAGGACGACCTGTTCCGGCATCGTCGAGCTCATTCCGAAGACGGCCAGCAGCAGATGCTCGATCGCCACCGGGATCAGGACGATGTGCTCGTTGTGAGGCTTCAGCAGCGCGGCGGCCGAGAGCCCCCGCCTGTTCATCAGGTACTCCCAGCTGTCCTGGAACCAGGTCAGGCCCGAGGCGTAGGAGAGCAGCACCAGGGCCGAGATCGCAAGCGCCAGGCCCAGCAGCGCCAAGGCGGCGTTTTGTCTCAGCCAATCCCTGGCCATGGCGAGGCTCAAGCAGCGATCACGGTCGGGTGCGGCCGCCGCTGAGCGCGACGAACGCGCGCCAGACGGGCTTGGGCTTGAAACGCGGCCCTTCCTTGAAGAAGCCGACCGAGTCGCAGAAGTCGCAGAGGCCCTTGAGATCCTTCCAGGAGAACCAGTAGACGCCCTTCAGATTCAGTCGGCGCTGATTGGCGAGCAGGTATTCGTAGGACCCGCGCATCTGGCGCACCTGGCCACTGCTGCCCTGCTCGAAGGCGTCGTGGTTGAAGTCGTTCTGCGAGCCCCAGCCCATCTCGGTGATGTAGAAGCCCGGGCGATCGTGGTTTTCGACGCTCACTTCATGGAATTCTTCGACCAGTTCTTCCAGTGTTTCGGAGTCGACCGCGTAGGGGTGCAGCGAGACGGCGTCGAAACGGCTCTTGATCCCGGGCGTCTTGTAGAACTGCCTGAGGAAGGTGGCCGCGGGCATGCCCCGCTTGCCACTTGCGGTCGGCTGGCCGAAGAGCCCGGAGAGGAGCACCTTCGCCCCTGGCCTCACTTCTTTGATCGCCTGGCTCGAGATCGTCACCAGCTTCGCGTAGCGAGCCGGGGAGACCGGGTAGGCGAAGTAAAAGAAATTGGACTCGTTCCAGATCTGCCAGGTCTTGATCGGCAGCACAGTGGTGATCGCCGGTTCGTAGTTGATGCCTTCGTGAGCGTGTTCCTTCCAAAATTCGCCCCCCGGCCCGTAGCGTTTGACGGCCGCCCGCAGGAACGCCTGCCACGCTGTCCGCTGCTTGGCGGTGTCGATCGGCATCGTCGTCGTCTTCTGAGTGATCCAGCGCGGCGGCGAGCCGACCGAGGGCAGCACCTGGAGGCCGGCACGAGCGGCGAGGGCGACAACGGGGTCGAAGCTGCTCCAGTCGTATTTACTTTTCGCCGTCGGCTGGACGGCCGACCAGACCAGCGGCCAGCGCACGCTTTCGATCCCTCCCGCCTTCATGTAGGCGAGGTCTTCGGGTGTCAGGCTCGTCTGCGGAGTGATTCCGAAGAAGCCGGCCGGTGGCGCGACCGGGACGGTGGCCGGAGCGCCGCTGGCGGCAGCCGGGATCAGCGCCAGGAGACAGGCGAGAAAGACGGCTGCAATCAGGTTTCGGCGTCTCACGAGTGGGGAAAGGTAGCGGTCGCGTCACTCTGAACACTGGTCCGGCTCAGATGTAGCGCTGGTGTGAACGCCTAAGCTTTTGGCGTGGCAAAGATATTCGGACTCCTCTGCGCGTTTTCGGTTGCCCTCTGCTTGGCCCAGGTCTCGGCGGCCGAGGGCGCCTCGCTGCAACCGATCGGCAGCTTCGAAGAACCGATCTACGTCACCTCCGATCCCGGCAACCCCGAACGGCTTTTCGTGGTCGAGCGGGCGGGAGAGATCAAGCTCGTCAGCAACGGGATCGCGACGACGTTCGCCGACCTCAGCTCGGTCGTCGCCTGCTGCGAAGTCGAGCGCGGGCTGCTCTCGATCGCATTGGCGCCGGACTTCGACACCAGCGGGCTCTTTTACGTCGACTACACCGGCAAGGAAGCCCCGGGCGAGATCCACGTTGCCGAGATGCAGGCCCTCGGCAACAGCGCCTCGATCGGGACCCTGCGCAATGTGCTGACGATCCCCCATCCCGGCGCCGCCAACCACAACGGCGGCCAGCTCCAGTTTGGGCCCGAAGGCGACCTTTTCATCTCCACCGGCGACGGTGGCGGCAACAACGACGCCTTCCACAACGCCCAGAACCTGAGCAGCCTGCTCGGCAAGATCCTCCGCATCGACCCGCATCAGAGCGGCCCGCAGCCGTACACGGTCCCGGCCGGCAACCCGTTCTCCGCCGCCACCCCTCCCGACGACACGATCTGGAGCTACGGCCTGCGCAACCCCTTCCGCTTCTCATTCGATCGCCTCTCCGGCGCGATCGCGATCGGCGACGTCGGCGAGGGCAGGCGGGAGGAGGTCGACTACGCGGCAGCCCCCGGCCTCGGCGGCGGCGCCAACTACGGTTGGAACTGTCGCGAGGGCTTCGTCGAAGGCCCGGCCACCGATCTGCCGGCCGGGAAATGCGCGACGACGAGCTTCGTCGAACCGATCTTCGACTACCCCCACATCGACCCCGCGGGCGGGCCGGCACGCTGCGCGATCATCGGCGGCTACGTGGTCCGCGACCCGGGCCTCGGCGGCCTCTACGGCCGCTATCTGTACGGCGACCTCTGCACAGGCGAACTGCGCTCGTTCGATCCCGCCAATCCAGCCGCAAGCGATTGCGCGGTGGGGCTCCAGGTCGAAGATCTCAACTCCTTTGGCGAAGACTCCGCCGGGCGTCTGTACGTGGTCTCCGGGAAAGGGCGGGTCCAGCGCCTGGTCGGCGCCACGGCAGCCGGCTGCTCGTCCCCAGCCCAGGCTTCGCTTCGAAGGCCCTCCTTCATCGGCCTGCGCGCGGTGCGCCGCAAGGTCGAACGCAACCGCCGGGGGGGGCTGGTCGCCTGGGTCTCACCCTGCGCGGAGAGACGGGGGGATCGAGTGCGGCTCATGCAGGGTCGCCGGACGCTTGCCTCCCGCAGTCTCAACCGAGCCTGCACCGCCCACTTCCTCGTCCGCGTCCGGCACAACCTGACCCTGCGGGCAACGATCGGCGAAGACTCGACCTACCAGGCGGCGATCTCCAAACGGGTGAAGCTCAGGGCCGTGCCGCGTAAACACCGGCACTAGCCCCCCGACCACGGCTGCTCAGTAGGTCCCGCCGAGCTTGCGGTGGTCCCAGGTGGCGGTGCGCCGCGGCTTGAAGTGGATCGCGACCCGCTTCGGCGCCTGGGCCTCCAGCGCCGCTTTGGCGTCGGCGTCGATCGAGGAGATCCCCTCCGCGTAGCGCAGGGTCAGCTCTTCGGCGAAGCCGAGCACGATCTCGGGCTCGCTGTGGATCTCCGCCTCGGCCTCGATCGAGGCGCCGCGCAGCTCCGAGTACTCGTGCCCGGTCTCGACCAGCACCGTCGCCCGCGGGTCGCGTTCGAGGTTGCGCACCTTCTGCGACTTGGCGTAGGTCCAGATCCAGATCTCGCCCTTGCGAGGGACGAACCACATCGGCATCGAGTGCGGCCAGCCGCGCGGGCCGACGCTGGAGACGATCGCCACCCGCTCGGAGTCGAGCAACTCCAGCAGCTCTCCCCCGCTGAGCTTGATCTGATCGCGCCGGCTCATCGCGGGTCAGCCTAGCCGTCTAAACCGCGACCGGGCTGAACAAGCGCCGGTAGGCGGTCGGAGTCGTCGCCATCGCCCGGCGGAAGTGCTCGCGCAGGGAGGCCGGGGTGCCAAATCCGGCCCGCCAGGCGACCTCGTCGATCGGCAGGTCGGACTCCTCCAGCAGGCGCCGCGCCTCCAGCACCCGCTGCCCCAGCAGCCACTGCAATGGCGTCGTCCCCGTCTCCCCGCGGAAGCGGCGAGCGAAGGTGCGAGGGCTGACCCCGGCGTGACGCGACATCGCGGCGACGTCGAGTGGCTCGGCCAGCCGCTCCGCCGCCCAGCGGCGGGTTGCCTCCAGCGAGCCGACCGGGCTGGCCGCGTTGCGCTTGATGAACTGCGCCTGGCCGCCCTCGCGGTGGGGAGCGGCAACCAGATGGCGGGCGACCCGCTCGCCGACCGCGGCGCCGAAGTCCTTGCGGACGACATGCAGGCAGAGGTCGATGCCGGAGCTGAGCCCGGCCGAGGTCATCACCTCGCCTTCGTCGACGTAGAGCGCCGCCGGTTCGACCTCAATCGCCGGGAAGCGCGCCGCCAGCTCATCCGACCACTGCCAGTGAGTGCTCGCGCGGCGTCCGTCGAGCAGCCCGGCGTGGGCGAGCGCGAAGGCGCCGGTGCAGACCGAGAGCACGCGGGCGCCGCGCCGGGCGGCGCCCTGCAGGGCGACAATCGCTTCCCGTGGTGGCGGCGTGAAGACCGCGAAGTAGCCGGGGACGACGATCGTCTCGGCCCGCGCCAGCGCCTCGAGCCCGGCCTGCGGCGTGACCGAGAACCCCGTCGTCGTCGCCACCGCCGCTCCCTCGACGGAGCAGGTCGAGAACTCATACAGCGGCGTCCCGTCGACCCGGCAGGCCGGGGTGAAGACCTGCGCCGGCGCGGTCAGGTCGAAGGCGACCAGCCCGTCTAGGCAGAGAGCGACCACGCGGTGCATGGCAGAAATCTAGCGAACATTGGCAATCCTGCCCCTGGAACCCGCGGCCCAATGCCGCCAAGATCGCCCTATGCAAATAGCCATCCTCATCTTTGACAAGCTCACTGCTCTCGACGCGATCGGCCCCTACGAGGTCCTCCGTCCCGTCCCCGGATGGGAGGTGAAGTTCGTCGCTCCCGCCAAAGGCGAGATCCGCACCGACAGCGGCTTTCTCGGCCTCACGGCCGACTACTCGCTCGACCAGGTGACCGAGGCCGACATGGTCCTCGTCCCCGGCGGCGAAGGCAACCGCCCGCTGCTGGAGGACGAGACCGTCCTGCGCTGGCTGCGCGAGATCGACAAGACGACGAAATGGACGACGTCGGTCTGCACCGGCTCGCTCGTGCTCGGGGCCGCCGGCCTGCTGGAGGGGAAGCGGGCGACCTCGAACTGGCTCCACCTCGAGCGCCTGCGCGAGTACGGCGCCGACCCGGTCGGCGGCCGCTGGGTGCAGGACGGCAAGACGATCACCGCCGCCGGAGTCACCGCCGGAATCGACATGGCCCTGCATCTGGTCGCCCAGGAGGCCGGCCCCGAGATCTCCCAGGCAGTCCAGCTCGGCCTCGAGTACGACCCCCAGCCCCCCTTCGACAGCGGCTCCCCCGAGAAGGCCCCGCCCGAGATCGTCGAGCTGGTGACCGCGGTGGAGGCCGCTAGGGAACCCGCCTGAGCGTTACCGCTTTGGTGGTGCGGGCGTCGGGGATCGCGACCAGCAGCTGCGCCTTGATTTCGGCGCGTTCGCGGTAGAGCGGCCGCCCCCGAGAGTTGAGGACGACGAGGAAGGTATGGGTGCGACTGCCGGCGAGGTTGAAGGCGCGGTGGGCGATCGCCACCTGGGCCACCTTGCCCGGCACGCCACGCCCAGAACCAGGCAGGCGGACGTGGGAGCGCATCACGATCTGACCGGGGCAGGTTTCGCCGGCCGGCCAGCCGCAGCGGACCCGTACCCGAACCTGGCTCCCCGTCACCTTGACGCTGGAGATCGTCAGCGGCGGCAGGCTCTGCTGGGGCGCGATCGCGCCCGCGGTGGCGCCGTCGACGTAGTCGCTGTCGATGTTGATCGTCACCCCGCCGTAGGTCTCGTCATGGGCGCCCCGGTACTGGTGTAGGCGCTGGTGATGGGCCCAATCGGAGCTGGGGATGTAGGAGTCGACCGTGTCGGCCCGACCGTTCCAGTTAGCGCTCCAGAGGTCGTCGGGCGTTTCGTAGCCAAGGCCGGCTTCGCCGGCGATGTCGGCGATACCGGAGGCGCTGCTGCTGTATACGCCGGAGCTGTAACCGAGCCCGTGCAGGCGCGCGGTCCAGGCGGCGAGGAAGGTCAGGGTGGCGCGGCTGGCGCTCGTCGTCGGCGAATAGCTCTCCATGTCGAAGTAGATCGGGTTGCCGGCAGTGATGCCGACGCTCTGTGCCTGTTCGACGGCGTCTTCGGCGTCTTCGGTTCCCTGGGTCGTGGCCCGCGAGGGGCTGAGCTTGGCGCAGCTGGTGCAGCTCGATGTCGGCGACTGCAGGCCGACGTAGGTCGGGATCAGGCGCCAGCCCGCCTCGAGCTGGGCGGCGACCCAGGTCGCCGTCAGGTTCGGCTGCGAGCAGGCGCGGTTGGCGCCGCCGATATAGACGCCGAGCACGCGATAGGGCGAAGCCCCCCAAGCCGCCATCGTCTTCGTCGAGGGAGTGGCGCAGGCGTCGAAGCCAAGCCCGGTGAAGTCGGCGATCGCCGTCGAGGACGTGGCCGTCGGCGCGACCCGCGGGGCGATCGGCAGCGCCGACGAGCGGGCGGGGGCCTTCGGGTCGATCAGGATCGCCCGGCGCCGGCCCACAGCATGGGCCGGGCAACGCTGGCTCGCCGAGGGTGTCCCCAGGTAGACGGCACGGCGATCCATCCGCACGCACATCCGCGGCTGCCGGGAGAGCCGGTAGACCGGCCACGAGGCGGGGACCGCCGCCTGCTCGCCCCCGAAATGGACGACCTTGGCCGCGGCGGCAGCCGGAACGGCGAGAACGAGGACCAGGGCAAGGACGAACGAGCGCATACCTGCCCCAACCGTTCCACCCGCGGGTCGATTCGCCTTTCCGAGGCTAAATTTAGGGAAGAAGTTGCATCCGGCCCCAGGTAACGGGGGTCATTGCGCTCTCTTGGCCGTGGGCCGTCAGCCGCGCGACGCCAGGCGCAACTCGCGCCAGGGGCCCTCGCCGGCCATCGGCTGCGTCCGCCCCTCCAGCCAATCGGGCTGGAGGTCGTCGTAGTGGGGGCTGGCGGGGTGGCCCGACTGGCCGGTGAACATCTGCCAGCGCGAACGGGCCGGGTCGGTCGGGTCGGCGATCATCCGCCAGCTCGGCGCCCAGACCGCTTTGTAGGGATCGTTGGGGTCATAGGCGATCTGGCTCACGGTCTCCTGGGCGCCGCCGGCCTTGAGGCGGCGGTTGAGCAGGCGGCGCAGCAGCGGGTTGGCTTCGCCAAGCGCGTGCGGGAACTCGAGCTCGTGGACGTGACCCCAGCGCCAGCCCTCGGGGTCGGGGCCGAAACGGTCGGAGAGGTCGTCGAGCGAGCCACGCAGCGCCTCCAGGACGAGGTCGTCCCAGGGCCGGCCGATCAACTCCTCGTCGCCCTCCTCCCAGAGGTCCATCAGGTGGGAGTGCCAACGCCAGGGAGAGGTGATGTGCGGCATGAAGCCGTTGTCGGCTCGGTCGAGCCAGCGCTCGGAGAGGTCGCGGTCGCCAATCGCCGCCCTTGCCACCTCCCGCGCCAGCCGCAGCAGGAACGCCTGGTAGATGGTGCCGGCGATCGAGTCGGGCTCGAGCCTGCCGTCCCAACTGCGCAGCCGCTCGATCGCGCTGCGCTCGCGCTGGCCGCCGGGCGACATCCGCCCCAGCCGCCGCGCCGCCTCCAGCCCCGGGAGAGAGAGGTTGTCGGACTGCATCTGCTCGAAGCCGTCAAGGTCGTGCTCGTCGCTCGCCCGCAGCATTTCCTCGATCCGCCGGGCGCGGAAGCCGTCGAGCCAGTCGCTGGTGATGTGGTGCGGGTACTCGTCGCCGACGATCCGGTTGTTGGCGGTGACGAGGAAGCCGCTCTCGGGGTCGATCGTCTCCGGCAGCTCCTCGTAGGGCACCGTCCCCACCCACTCGAACTCGCCCGTCCAGCCCGGCTTCGGCAGGTCGGGGCAGCCGCCCTTGCGCAGCGGCAGGCGGCCGATCAGCTTGTAGCCGATCGAGCCGTGGCGATCGGCCCAGATCAGGTTGGAGGCGGGCGAGGTGTGGCCTGCCAGCTTGCGGATCAGCTCCGGGCCGGAGCCGATCTCCAGCAGCTCGAACATGCCGGCGAAGCTGGTCGGCTCGTCGAGGCTGAGCCAGCGCAGCGCCAGCGGCTCGGCATCGTCGGCGCCGAGCGCCTCGTTGACGATCGGCCCGTGGTGGGTGCAGCGGACGTCGAGAATCTCCGGCTCCGAGCGGCCTTTGACGGCGATCTCCTCGCGCACGATCTCGAGCGGGCGCCACTCGTCTTCGAAGAGATAGCGCTCGCCGTCGATCCGCTCGACGAAGAGGTCCTCGATGTCGGCCATGACGTTGGTGAAGGTCCAGCAGACGTCGTTGTTCTGACCCATGTAGACGCCCGGCATCCCCGCCAACGAGGCGCCACGGACGAAACGGTCGCCTTCAGCCATCCCCACCTGGTACCAGATGCCCGGCATGCTCGGGGGCAGGTGCGGGTCGCCGGCGATCAGCGGTGAGCCGGTAGCGCTGTGGGCGCCGCTCACCGCCCAGTTGTTGGACCCGCTGGCCTCGACGGCGAGGCCCAGCGAACGCCGTACCGCGTCGATCTGCTCGGCGGCCGCGAGCCCGCTTCCCGACCATGGTTCCTGAGTGACGACCGGGTTGTCCGCCGGGTAGCCAGGGTCGAGCCTCGCCGCCAGCTCCGGGCCGAGCGCCCGGGCCATGTCGGCCCGCAGCAGCTCCCGCTCCCAGTTGGTGGAGAGACCGAAAGCCAGCAGCTTGCCGAGGCTGAGAATGTCGACCGGGGTCCAGGGCTCCCAGCGGAGCCGCAGCAGCTGCATCTCAAACGGCAGCGCCTTGGCCTCGTCCACGGCGGCGTTGACGCCCGCGCAGAAGTTCTCCAGCAGGGCGCGAAGCTCGGGCTCCAGCGCCGCGGCCTCACGCTCGGCGGCGCGACGGATACCGAGGGTCAGCATCAGGCGATCGACCGGCAGGCCCTCCGGCCCGGCCATCTCCGAGAGCTTGCCAGAGACGACACGGCGGTAGATGTCCATCTGCCAGAGCCGGTCCTGGCCGTGGCAGAAACCCTGGGCGAAATGCAGGTCGGCGCGGTTGGCGGCTTCGATGTGAGGCACGCCCCAACGGTCGCGGCGGATCCGCACCGGGCCCTCAAGCCCGTCGAGAGAGATCGACCCCTCCTGCTTGGGCAGTGGTCGCCGCGCCAACCAGTGCCAGGCGGCGGCTGTGCCGGCCGCGGCGAGGCCAGTCCCGGCTACGCCGGCGAACAGTCCCGCTCGTACAGCTCTCTTGCCGCGCCCCACGCTCACCCCACCTGTTTATCAGTTGACTGGCCAGCTAGCCAGTCGGAGACCGCCCATCTCTAACCAATGCCTGCCGGCAAACGCCCTTCGGCCTCCAACTTCTGCAGATGAGCCTCCATCACCATCGCCGCCGCCTGGCGCAGGCCTGGCGCGACGTCGTCCCAGACCTCGTCCAGTAGCACTTCGCGGGAGCGCTCGCCGCGGTCGAGGGCGGCGAGCAGGCGGCGCTCGCGCATCTCGCGGTGCTCGACGTACTCGGCGAGTTTCGCCTCCGGGTCTGTGATCCAGGGGCCATGGCCGGGGCACATCAGCTCGATCGGCTCGGCCTGCAGTAGGCGGAGAGAGTCCATGTAGGCGGCGAGCGAGCCGCCGTCGGGCGGGACGAAGGTCGAGCCCTCCCCCAACACCAGGTCGCCGCTGAAGCAGACCTCGTCGGCGGTCATCAAGCAGACGTGGTCGGCGGCGTGGCCGGGAGTGGCGAGCGCGCGCAGGCCACCGTGCTCCTCGCCGTCGCTCGGGAGAATCACATCGACCCCGAGGCGCCCGGCGCCATCGGCGTGGTCGCCGTGACTGTGGGTGAGCAGCACCGCGCCGATCCCTCCGCGCTCGACCGCCGCGGCGCGGATCGCATCGAGATGGCCGGCGTCGTCGGGTCCGGGGTCGATAACGACGCACGGATCGGCGCCGTAGAGATACGTGTTGGTCCCCGCCCCGGTCATCGCTCCCGGATTGGGGGCGAGAATGCGGAGGATCTCTGGATGTCCTGGCGCCTGCGTCACTTCACCGATGATCGACCACGAGAGCACCGTTTTTCATCTGTGAGATGAACAATGGAGCTTTCGTCATGGACGTCTCGTCAGTCGGCCAGCTCTTTGGCGATCGCGTCGCGGGCGTCGTCGGGCTCGAGCACGACCAGGTCGCCGGCGCCGCGGAGGATCTCGCGCACCAGCCAGGACGTCCCCGCGTAGGGGACCTCGACGACGACGGCGCCGTCGGCCAGCTCCTCGACCACGGTGCGCTCCTCGCGCAGCCAGCGCGCCCGCTCCGGTGAGACCCAGACGCGGGCGACCTGGGCAGTCGGCACCTCGCCGTCGGTCATCCAGCCCTCGACCCCGGCCAGCTCCTCGACCTCGGGCCGCGGCTCGAAGTTCTCCTCTGAGAGCGTCGCCTCTTTGACCCGGTCGAGCTTGAAGTGGCGAATCGCTTCGCGGCCGAGGTCGAAGCACTCGACGTACCAGCCCTCTTTGCCGTTCTCCAGCCGGTAGGGCTCGACCGAGCGCTTGGTGAACTGGTCCTCGTTCTCCTTGTAGTACTGCAGCTCGAGGATATGGCGGCCGGCGATCGCGTCGTTGACGATCCGCGCCACCTCGGCGTCGTCGCCTCCGCCCGAGGCGATCTCCAGCCCCTCCTCGGAGGGATCGTGGCCGAGCGCGGTGACGATTTTGGTCCGGGCGCTCTGCAGGCCGCCCTGCGGCAGGTGGTCGCCGAAGAGGTCGATCGCCGCGACCAGCGCCTTCGCCTCCAGCGGCAGCAGCCGCGCCGGGCGGGCGAAGTTGTCGCCGTAGGGCTGGGAGTCGACCTCGATCTCGTTGCCGATGATTTCGGCGTAGAGCACGTAGGTGCCGCCGCCGAAGTTGACGACGTTGAGTAGCTCGACGTCCTCGCGCAGCTCCTCGTCGGTCAGTTCGAGCCGCTGGCGCAGCTCGGCGATCTGCAGGCGCTCGCCCTGCTTGGCCGACGCGATCAGCATCCCGGCCAGGGTGACCAGGCGGGCGAAGCGCTCGGGGCGGATCGCCGCCTCGCCACGGCCGTTGGAACGGGCGCGTTTGGGCGCCTCGCGCAGCGGCCGGTCGACCGTCTCGGCCGGCTCGAAGCCGTTCTCGTGGCGGGAGTGCAGCAACGAGAGGCGCCGCTCGACCTCCTCGCGCAGCTCGTCCGGCCCCAGCACCTGCACGTTCTGGCGCCAGCGCAGGATCCAGGCGATCAGCTCGCGCTCGGAGGCGTACTCGGTCTCGAAGATGATGCCCTTGCCGGAAGCGCCGTCGGAGCGTTTCGCCTCGCGCAGCTCACCGTAGCCGCCGTTGTCGCGCTCGACCAGCCAGGAGATGCGGTCGCGGACGAAGATCTTCGCCGTCCCCCTGGTCTCGCCGAGCTGCCAGTCGGCACGCTGGCCGTAGTCGCGACGATCGAAGTCCTCGGGCGGGGAGAAGTCGTGCTCGGCCTTGGAGGCGTAGCCGACCTTGCCCTGGATCCGCGAGAGCCGGAAGACACGAACCGCGTCGCGCTCGTGGGCGTGGCCGATCAAATAGAACTGGCCGCCGCGGAAGACGAGGTGGAAGGGATCTACCTTGCGCTTCTCGGTCTCGCCCCGCTCCATCGTGTAATAGGTGAACTCGATCGTCTTGCGGCGCGAGATCGCGGTCTCGATCTTGGAGAGGCGCTGAGAGAGGTCGCGGCCGCCCGCCGACGCCGTCATCGCCATCTCGACCGGAGCGCGCTCGACCTCGTTGAGTGGGTTCGGGTGGCCCCAGGCGACCTGCTGCAGGGCCAGTCGCAGCGGCTCGGCGTAGGCGAAGCCGCCGTCGGTCAACAGCGAGAGCGCCGTGCTCAGCGCTGCCAGCTCACCGTCGTCGAATTTGATCGCGTCGAGGTAGAAGTTCTCCGGCGGCAGCGAGTAGAGCTCGGCCTCGAAGAACCCCTCGCCGGGCTTCTCGACTCCGAGCTGGATGCCGAGGCTCTCCAACTCAGCGCGGTCGGCGTAGAAACGGCGCGCGAAGGCGTCGTCGTTCATGTCGCTGTAGCCCTCCACCTCGCGCTTGATCTCCAGTGCCGAAACCGGCCTGCCCTGGGCCATCAGGAAGGAGATCAGCGAGAGCTGGCGGATCAGCTTCTCGGTGTCCTTTGCCACGAGGGGCAGGATAGTCTCCAGCCGACCCCATGGAAGTCCTCCGCAATCTCTTCGGCAGCCTTACTTCCGGGATCATCCGGCTTCTGGTCACCGTGGGAATCCTGGCCGCGGCCTACTTCTTCATCGTCAAGCCGGTCCTGAAGACGACCGATAACGCGATCAACTCGACCAACCAGACGATCCAGAAGTCGCTCGAAGCCGGCGACTTCAAGGACATCGGCAACTCGTTCAACGGGGTCAGCCGCGAAATCAAACGGAAGATCCGCCACTCGTTCCACGTGACGACCACGAACGGTGGCAACCCGCAGAAGCTGCTGCACTGCATCCAGCACGCGAACGGGAACGTGACCAAGATGCAGCGCTGCACCCGCAGGTTTTAGGCGACGCTACGCCGCGACGCTACGGCCGAAATACGCGGAGCCCGAGAGAGCCCGGTCGAAGCGCGACCAGGACTCGCCCTCGGGCAGCTCGCGCTCGAGGCGATCGAAGCTGCCGAGACGGCCGCCGAGGTTGTCGATCATGTGGACGAGGACGGCCTCGCGGGTAGCGGGGACGACCGGAGAACCATGTTCGAGCGAGCCGTGGTGGCTGAGGATGATGTGCAGGACCGCCTGGGCCAAGGAGGGCTCGAAGCTGGGGATCTCCTCGATCTCGCGCCGCACCATGTAATAGCCGAGCGGGATCTCACCCTGGAGACGGCCGAGGTCGGTGAGGTCGATCGCCAGCAGGTCGTCGTTGTAGGCCTCGGTCTTGCCGATGTCGTGCAGGAGGGCGCCGGTGACGGCGACGCCGCGGTCGATGCCGGGGAAGAAAGCGGCCGCGGCACTGACCGCCTGGGCAACGGAAACGGTGTGCTCGAGCAATCCGTGGCGGTAGGCCTGGTGGTAGACCTTCGCCGCCGGCGCGTCGTGGAAGCGGGCCCATTTCTCGGTCCCCGCGCCAAAGAAACGGTCGAGCAGCTCTCGTAGCTGGGAGTCCTGGACAGTGGCGAGCAGGTCGCGCAGATCGCTCTCGAGGCGGTCAAAGGCGACATCGGACTCTGCCGTCAGGTCCTCGACGCTGTACTCCTCCGGGGCCGCCTCGCGCAGGTCGGAGACCTTGACCTTGCCGCCCCAGCGCTCGCTGACCTCGAAGACGCCGGTGACGAAGACCGGGGTCCCGGAAGCCGCCAGGGCGAAGCGTCCCTCGGCGTCCTCCCAAGAGACCGCCTCACAGGCGCCACCGGCGTCGCCGAGGACGAGCCGCAGCCAGGCCTCGCCGTTGCGCTTGCGCCGCAGCTCGCGCTCGCGGACGGCGTAGACGCCGGCCACCCGCTGTCCATCCTCAAGGTCGCGCAGGGCGACTCTGAGGGGGGTCAATGTGTCGGTGAGAGCCTGCTGCTCCATCGCCCGATCCAAAGTAAAGACAGCTGCGGACGGCGCAGGGCGAAGACGGCGGCAGGCCAGCTACAGCGCCGCACCGAGCCAATGGCCAAGGGCGACAGCGGCGAAACCGACGACCAACGAGACGCCGATGTTGAGCCAGGCGATTCGGGTCAGACCGGCGCGATCGAGCCGGTGAGCGTCCAGCATCCAGGTCGAGAAGGTGGTGAAGGAGCCGATGCCGCCGCCGGCGACGATGACCAGCGCCTCGCCGTGCAGCGCCGCCCCGGCGACCAGGCCGAGGGCGAGGGCGCCGCCGATGTTGACAGCGAAGATCCCGAGCGGGAACGGCGCCTTGTAGCGCTCATGAATCGCGGCGTCGATCAGAAAACGCGCGGCGGCGGCGGCCCCGCCGAGCAGGCCGACCGCGATCCAACCCGGCAGGCTCACCGAGCTACCCCCAGGCGCCGCTCGGCGTCGATGCCGAGGCGGATGCAGAGGTAGCCGAGCGCCAGCGTCGCCGCGCAGTAGCCGGCAGCGAGGCCGAGCCGGCCACCGTCGACCAGCTCGAACAGCTCCAGCTGCAGGGTGGAGAAGGTGGTCAGGGTGCCGCAGATGCCGGTGCCGAGGAACGGGTGGTGGAGACTCTCCTCCGGGTGGTCGCGGAAGAGGGCAAAGAAGTAGCCGAGCAGCAGCGCCCCGACCATGTTGACCGCGAAGGTCGCCCAGGGCCAGCCGCCCGGGCCGACCGGCGCCGCCTGCGCCAGGCCGACTCGCAGCAGCGCGCCGGTCACCCCGCCCGCGTAGATCGCGAGCAGCTTCCGGCGCTGGAGTAGAGAGAGGCGCATCAGCTGCTTCCCTTCGACGCGGCCCGCGCGATAACTCCCTCGACCATTCGCTGGACCTCCCCGATCTGCACGCGATCGAGCGGAAGATCGCCGGCGCGGCTTCTCAGCAGGGCAGGATCGGCGAGACGATGGCGCAGGGCTTCTTCGGCGAACTCCCAGTCCCGGCCTCGGCCCGCCGCGCACTTGGAGAGCAGCAGGTCGTGGACCTCGAGACACCAGCCGGTTGCGCCGCCGGTGTTCTCGTTGCGGATCGGCACCAGGCGCTGCTCCCAACCCCGCGGCGCCTTCGCCGTCTCGGGGCCGACCGCGTGCGCGTAGTAGCCGAAGGTCGCGTCGAAGTAGGAGCCGTCGCCGAGACTGCCTTCGATCTCGTCGCCGCGCTCAGGGTGGTTGCGTGGATAGACATCGGCCTCGCGCGAGAGCAGCATCGAGGCGGGCGCCTCGGGGAACTGGCCGAGGATCGCCTGGCTGCCGACGATCACCAGCTCATCGTCGCCGCTTGCCGTCGCCGCCGCCCTGATCACGTGCTCCAGCTCGAGGCGACGCAAGCTCTGCCTAACGAACCGTCTCGATGATCCGGCGCCGCTCCTGCTCGTTCAGGACACCGGCGAAAGGGCTGTTCTGGCGCAAGTCTCGACCGTCATCGTCATCGGCCGAGATCGCCGCGGCGATCTCGGCAATCGGACGGGAGAGCAGCTCGCGCCAGCGCTCGGCGTAGCGGGGGTGGAGGTGGTTTTCGGCACTCAGACGCTCGACCCGCTCGCGCGCCTCCTCGACCATCGGCATGTCAAGGCGCCGGGAGACGACCAGGTGGGAGGCCCGACTGCGTCGCTCCGCCGTCAGATGACTCCTGGGAGTCGGCGGAGCTGCCGGGCGCCGGTCAACGGCCACCTTCGCCGCCTTCTTCCTCCGCGCGGCAAGCGCCGCCGCCAGCGGGCGCCCGCAACCCTTCCCCCGCAGCTCGTCGATCGACTCGCGCAGCTCGACGACAAACTGGCGCGGCACCTCGCGACGGCCTCCCGGGGTGAGGACGATCGGGATCTGGCCGGCGGCTACCCAGCGGTCCAGAGCGGTCTGGCTGACCCCGAGGATCAGCGCCGCCCGCGATCTCGAGAGCGTCGCGCCGATGCGGGCCTCGAGGTCGCGGCGGACGGCGCGGACGTCGGCGGCGGCGGCCGGAATCCGCTCCACACGCCGCAGACGGACGATTCCGTCGACCAGCTTTTTGCTCTCAGTGACGCTGGACATAGCTTCACTAGTTTAACTCTTGTTGAGAAAACAAGCCGTTTTATCTAAATATATAACCAACATTCATTGAAATTTATCAATGAACTGCTACCGTCCCAACCGTGTCCGAGCTCCCCGTGATCGAGTGCTGCACGCCACTGGCCGGCTCCTCGCTCTCCGATGAGCGCGCCATCGAGATCGAGACCGTAATCAAGGCTGTCGCCGACCGGCACCGGCTGAAGATCGTCAACCTGCTGCTCCGCGCCGGCGGCGAGCCGGTCTGCGTCTGTGAGGTGCAGCCCGCGCTCGGCCTCTCCCAGGGCACCGTCAGCTATCACCTCAAGCAGCTGGTCGAGGCAGGGCTGATCGCTCGCAAGAGGCGCGGGACCTTCAGCTATTTCAGCCTCGTTCCCGGCGCGCTCGACTCGGTCCGCGAGGTCTTCGCCGCACCGACCAGAGCGGCCCTCCCCTCCGCCTCGGACCGGCCGCGGGCCGCCTGCTGCTGAGTCCTCGCGTGGACGAGCGCCCGGACCTCTACCGCCGCGCCGCCGCCGAGGGGATCGGCGCCTTCGCCCTGGTCTTCGCCGGCTGCGGGGCGATCGTCACCGACAGCGTGCATGGTGGCAGCCTCGGCGCGGTCGGCGTCTCGCTCGTCTTCGGCCTGGTGATCATGGCCATGGTCTACGCCACCGGCCATCTCTCCGGCGCCCATCTCAACCCCGCGGTGACGCTGGCCTTCGCCCTCAGCCGCCACTTCCCGCGCCGCGAGGCGCTCGTCTACATCGCCGCCCAACTATTCGGCGCGCTCGCCGCGGCGGCGCTGCTGCTGGCGATCTGGCCGAGCCGACCGGCCGAGCTCGGCGCCACGATCCCCAGCGTCGGCGCCGGCAGCGCCGTCGTCTACGAGGCCGTCCTCACCGCCTTCCTCATGTTCGTGATCATGGCCGTGGCGACCGACACCCGCGCCGTCGGCGCCGGAGCAGCGATCGCAATCGGCGGCACGGTCGGCCTCGACGCCCTCTTCGGCGGCGCCATCACCGGCGCCTCGATGAACCCCGCCCGCTCGATCGGCCCCGCCCTCGTCTCCGGCGAACTGCACGACCTCTGGATCTATATCGCCGCCCCGATCGCCGGCGCAGCGATCGGCGCCCTCGCCTACCAGCTCGTCCGCGGAGGGCATCCGACAGCGGCGGAGGCGGAGGCCGGATGACCCGTGTGCTCTTCGTCTGCCTGCACAACGCCGGCCGCTCGCAGATGAGCGCGGCGCTCTTCGAGCGCGCCGCCGCCGGCAGGCACGAGGCGGGCTCGGCTGGGACGACGCCGGCGGAGCGCGTTCACCCCGAGGTGGTCGAGGCGATGCTCGAGCTGGGGATCGACCTCTCCGAGCGCCGGCCACGCAAGCTCACCCAGAGCGATGCGGAGTGGGCCGATGTCGTGGTGATGATGGGCTGCGGCGACGAGTGCCCCTATATCCCCGGCAAGCGCTACCTCGACTGGGAACTGCGAGACCCCAAGGGCCTTCCCGTCGAGGAGGTCCGTGGTGTCCGCGACGAGATCGAGCGCCGGGTTGCCGAGCTGGCCACGGAGCTGGGTTGAACGCGAAGGCTACGAAGGGCGCCGATGCACCTCGGTGGCGGTGGCCTGATCGCGAGGGCGGATCAGGATCTCGTCGATGTTGACGTGGGAGGGCTGCGCCGTGGCCCAGCGGATGCACTCGGCGACGTCCTCCGCCCGCAGCGGCTCCATGTCGCGGTAGACGCGGGCCGCGGCCTCCTCGTCGCCCTCGAAACGGACGACGGAGAACTCGGTCTCGACCATGCCGGGGGCGATCTCGGTGACCCTCACCGGCTCGCCGAGCAGCTCCAGTCGCAGCGTGCGGAGCACCGCTTTCTGCCCGTGCTTGGCGGCCGAGTAACCGGCGCCGCCGCGGTAGACCTCGAAGGCGGCAATGCTGGTGACGCCGACAATATGGCCGTCGCCGGAGGCGATCAGCTTCGGCAGCAGCGCCCGGGTCAGCCGCATCGTCCCGAGCACGTTCGTCTCATACATCCGCAGCCACTTCTCTTCGTCGGCCTCATGCAGCGGGTCGAGCCCGAGGGCGCCGCCGGCGTTGTTGACCAGAACGTCGCAGGCGGGGACCCGGGCGACGAAGTCGGTGACCGAGTCGGGGTCGGTGACGTCGAGCGCGATCGCCTCTCCCCCGACCTCCGCCGTCAACTCCTCCAGCCGCCGCAGGCGCCGCGCCCCGAGGATCACCCGGTAGCCGCTCGCCGCCAACACCCTCGCCGTGGCAGCGCCGATCCCGCTCGATGCCCCGGTGATGACCGCGGTGCGCTCCATTGCGCAGACACTAGAAGAGACGGCGGCAGTCGGCGAGATTTCTGAGAGTCTCTGCGGCGGTGCTGACGGAGCGGGCGCAGAACTGGTTGGAGACGGGGACGATCGAGGACGTTCTCGACCGTCGGCTGTACGTGCGGCGCCGCCGCGGCGACGGACCGCTGCTTGTCTTCCTCCACGGCTTTCCGTCGAGCTCCTACGACTGGCGAGAGCTGCTCGAGCTGCGGCCCGCCCGGGCCGCGCTGGCGCTCGACTTCCTCGGCTTTGGCCTCTCCGAGAAGCCGCGCGATCACGTCTACTCGCTGTCCTGGCAGGCCGACGCGGTCGAAGAGCTGGTGCGACGCGAAGGGGCGCCGCCGGTCTTCCTCGTCGGCCACGACATGGGCACCTCCGTCGCCACCGAGCTGATGGCCCGCGACCTCCGCGGCGAGCTCGACCTGGAGGTCGCCGGGGCGCTGCTGTTCAACGGCAGCATGCTCTTGCACCTGGCGAAGCCGACGATCGGCCAGCGGCTGCTGCGAGGCCCGCTCGGCCCGCTCTTCGCGCGGTTGACGACGGAGCGGGCCTTCCGCGCCCAGTTCTCGCGGGTCTTCTCCTCCCAGCACCCGCTCAGCGCCGAGGAGGCCGCCGACCAGTGGTCGCTGATCGCCCACGGCGGCGGCGACCGGATCGCCCACAAGCTGATCCACTACATGGACGAGCGCGAACGCCTCACCGATCGCTGGCACGGGGCGATCCGCGACTGGCCGGGCCCGCTGACCCTCACCTGGGGCCTGCTCGACCCGGTCGCTCGCACGGAGGTGCTCGACGGCCTGCGGGCGCTGCGCCCCGGGGTCGAGGCGATCGAGATACCCGAGGCCGCCCACTATCCCCAGATCGAATGCCCGGAGCGGATCGCGGCAGCGCTGGACCTGGCTCTCGCGAGCACGACAGGCTCCTGATCCTCGCCTAGCGCCGCGATTCCGGCTGGAGCAGCCGCCGCTCGAAGGCATCGGCCGCCGCCACGGGACCGCCGGCAGCCGCAAAGGCCCGGGCGATCCGTTCGGCGCCGGCGCGATTGGCGATCGCCTCGTGAACCTTCTCCAGCAGCCGGTCGGGGCGCAATCGCGAGGCCGGCAGGCGGCTGCCGGCGGCGGCGACTTCGACCCGCCGGGCGACCTCGAACTGGTCGCGTCCAAAGGGGACGGCACAGACCGGAACTCCCAGCGCCAGCGCCTTCTGCGTCGCCCCCATCCCGCCGTGCGTGATCGCGCACGCGGATCGGGCGAGGATCGGGGCGTGCGGCGCGAAGGGCAGGACGGTGGCGTTTGCGGGAGGCCGCAGCGCGCCAGGATCCGCCGACGGCAACGTGGCGACAACGTGAAAGGGCTCTCCGGCCAGGGCCTCAAGCGCCGTATGGACCAGGCGACCGTCGTCCTGGAACTCCGACGAGGTCGTCACCAGCACCAGCGGCAGCTCGACCCCGGCCAGCTCGGCCGGCAACTCCGCGGGCGGGTCCCAGGCACACGGCCCGACCATGACGACGCTCTCGGGCCAGTCCGAGCGCGGGTACTCGAACGGCTCCGCCGTCATGTAGAGGAGGAGCGGCGCGCAGCGGAACATGTCGAGGGCGTGATCAAGCGGGCCCAGCTCGAGCGTCGCCCGCACGCCGTTCAACCGCCGCAGGACAAGCCGGTCGAAGCCACGATCGAAGAGTGAGGAGGCGAGGCGGTCGCGGAGTCGGCCGAGCGATCCTCGCGCCGGCCGCAGGCCTGGCCCCAGCGGAGGCGCCTCGGGGGACGGGAGCATCAGTGGGAAGGGACAGAAGCAGGCCCAGGGGCCTCCCCATGCCTCGGCGGCGGCGATTGCTCCCCAGGTCGCGACATCGACGATCACGGCGTCGGGACGAACCTCCTCGATCGCGCGTCGAAGGTCGGGGCCATCCAGGACGGCCCGGCTGCCAAACACCCGCGCCGCCCGTTCGGGGGTACGGAACGGATGGCGCGCCCTCCAGTCGTCCATCTCGATCGCCTCGATCGCCGGCGCGATCGAGCGGGCGTCGATGCCGCGAGAGCGCATCGGCTCGACCTCCGCCGCGAGGGTGCGAAGCGACAGCTCGTGGCCGCGACGGCGAAGCTCTTCGAGGATCGCCGTCAGCGGGAAGAGGTGCCCGCGCGCGGGCGAGGTGTAGGCGAGGATGCGACTCAGCGGGACCGCTCCATCAGCGGCTCGAGCAACTCGCGCAGGGCAAGCTCGGTCTGCCTCCGGCTGAGGCCACGGTCACGCCGCAGCAACTTCCAGACGTAGATATCGGTGACGGCGACGATCTGGCCGAGCCGGCGCTCCCGCTCGACCCCGCGGCGAGCCTCCAGGGCCGGCGCGAAGACACGCTCGCACCATTCCCGATGGTAGTCGCGGCCCATGTCGACCAGCGTGCGGAGGGAGGGGCGGCGCTGCTCCTCGGCGAGCAGCCGCAGGACGCCGTCGCCGACTTCTTCGTAATGGTCGACCAGCACCCGCACGGCTCCCTCGACGTCGCCGGGAGAGGCGCTGCCCCGCTTCCGGTCCACCCGGGCAGCAAGGCGCAGGAGTGCCGCCCGGGACAGGCCTTTCCTGTCGCCGAAGCGGCGAAGAACCGTCTGCACGGTGACCCCGGCCCGCTCGGCAATCGCGCCCAGGGTGACCTCCTCGAAGGATCTCTCGTAGAAGAGAGCCTCGGTGGCATCGAGGATCCGCTCCCCCGTCGCCGCCGCCGCCTCCGCCCGCGCCCCCATCCGGTAGGGCCGCTTCTCCGTGCCGTCCTCATCTTTCACGTCAACAAGGTAAACGCGAATCGTCCCCACGGCACGATCGCCGGGGCAAACCCACCGGCCAGTCCCTCTTGGCTAGGAGCCGCCGAGACGCCCCCATCCCCAGAAGGCCGCGATCGCCAGCTTCCATTCCCCTTCGACCTGCCGCAGGACCAGCATCGGCGCCGAAGCCTGCTCGAACCGGGAGCCCTCGATCCCGTCGCAGCGAATCATCCAAAGCTCGCAGGCAAGGGCAACGTCGCCGCTGATCAGGATGTTGCTGAAGTCGACCCGGATCTCCGTGTGGCGCGCGATCAGCTGCGCAAGGACCGAGCGGATCCGCTCGCGACCGCCGACCGCGGTCGCGTCGGGGGTGATCAGGCAGGCGTCCCTGGCGAAGCAGGCAGTGGCCGCGTCGAGGTCGCCGTCGCCGAGTGCCTGCAGAAACGAGTGACAGGCCTGGCGGCGACTCGACTGCGTGAGATTGACGTCCATATATTTCATGTTAGTACTATTAATTCCAATATGAGGTCGGCGACGGGCGCCGAGCAAAGGGCAACGGAGAGGAAGACATGAGAAGGAATCTGAAGTGGGTGGTCGGGTTGGGGCTGACGCTGGCGATCGGCGCTTCCGGGATCGTGCTCGCGGCAAGCGCGCCCACCACCATCGTCCGGGCCGGGAACCTGGTCCTGAAACTCAGCGGTGAGCTGACGCCACGGGTGCTGCCGAAGGGCGTGCCGGCGCCGGTCGGGCTGCACGAGCGCACCAGCCTGACGACGATCGACGGCTCCCAGCCGCCGGCCCTGGA
>Ga0208219_1000203_pt1 | contig 22998 bp, 16 predicted proteins | sample NGESurshal072012_7_FD_184469 | JGI IMG/M metagenome (GOLD analysis project Ga0208219, IMG submission 184469) | Arctic peat soil microbial communities from Barrow, Alaska - NGEE Surface sample 53-2 shallow-072012 (SPAdes) | ecosystem: Environmental > Terrestrial > Soil > Wetlands > Peat ... | reverse complement strand
GATCGCGGAGGTTCCGTTCAGCTTCATGGGCCGGAGCTTACTGCCCCGGCGCCCGGTTCTCCCGAATGGGGTTCGGCCTGCGAGGTCGGGTGCGCGGTCCGCCCCGGCGCCGGATGTCAGAGGGCCCGTCTAGCATGGCTAGACGGCTTTCGGTGGTCAGGCCGGGCCCCAGGGAGGGATAAGCGTGAAGCGGTACCGGGGAAACCCGTGGGCAGTGCTGCTGGTGGTGTCGCTGGGGTTCTTCATGACCCTGCTCGACCTGACCATCGTCAACATCGCCATCCCGAACATGATCACCAAGCTGCACGCGTCGCTCGACGACATCCTGTGGGTCATCAACGCCTACGCGCTGGTGCTGGCCGTGCTGCTGATCACCGCCGGCCGCCTGGGCGACCTGCTGGGCCAGCGCAAGATGTTCTTCATCGGGGTCGTGTCCTTCACCCTCGCCTCCGCGGCCTGCGGCCTGGCCCCGAGCGCCGGCTGGCTGATCGGCTTCCGGGCCCTGCAGGGCATAGGCGCGGCCCTGCTCATCCCGCAGACCCTGGCCATGCTGACGATGGTGTTCCCGCCCGAGCGCCGCGGCGCGGCGTTCGGGGTCTGGGGCGCGGTGGCCGGAGTCGCGACCATCGCCGGCCCCACCCTCGGCGGCCTGCTGGTCACGGCCTTCGACTGGCGGTACATCTTCTTCATCAACGTTCCCGTCGGGATCATCGTGCTGATCCTGACGGTGGTCCTGATTCCCGACCTGCGGGCCGGCCGCCGGCACCGGTTCGACATCAGCGGCGTCATCCTGGCCAGCGCGGCCCTGCTGCTCATCTGCTACGGCCTGGTCGACGGGCAGAAGTACAACTGGTCCACGGTCACCTCGTTCATCTCGATTCCGCTGATCCTCGGGGCCGGGGTGGCCCTGCTCGCCGTCTTCCTGCTGGTCCAGGCGCGCAAGCAGGACGCCGAGCCATTGCTCCCGTTCGTGCTGTTCAAGGACCGGAACTTCGCGCTGATGAACTTCGTGGCCGGCGCCATCGCCATCGGCATGCTGGGTATCTTCCTGCCGTTTTCCATTTACCTGCAGTCCGTACTGGGGTTCTCCGCCCTCAAGGCCGGCCTGACGCTGGCCCCGGCGTCGGTCATCGCGATGTTCGTCGCCCCGGTGGCGGGCCGGATGTCGGACCGGATCGGCGGCAAGTACATCCTGCTGACCGGGCTGACCCTGTTCTCGATCGGCACGGCGTGGATCGCGTTCGTCGCCGGGCCCGACTCGGCCTGGTATGTCTTCCTGGCGCCGCAGGTGGCCATGGGAATCGGCATCGGCTGCACCTTCGCCCCGATGACGACCGTGGCCATGCGCGGCATCAACCCGCGGATGGCCGGCGCGGCCTCGGGAGTCTTCAACACCACCCGCCAGGTGGGCAGCGTGATCGGCACGGCTGGCGTCGGGGCCCTGCTGCAGAACCGCCTGGCCACCGCGCTGACCAGCCAGGCGCGGCAGCGGACGGCCAGCCTGCCCCCTCCGGTCCGCGACAAGATCATCAGCGGCTTCCAGGGCGCGGCCAAGGGCGGCCTGGAGGTGGGTTCCGGGCACCGGCTGACCGGTCTGGGCGGCCAGATATTCAGCCACGGCTTCGTCGACGCGATGCGGCCGACGATGCTGGTCCCGATCGTGATCCTGCTCATCGCCGCGGCCAGCTGCCTGCTCATCCGGGGCGGCCCGGTCCCCTCCGCCGACCGCGGCGCGGGCGGCCCGGCCGAGGTGGCGGAGGAGCCCACGACGGCGCGGAGCTAGTCCGCCGCCAGCAGCAGGTCCGGGACCTGATCGAACGGGAACCGGGAGCCGAAGGCGGGCTCCAGGTCGGTCAGCCACACCGCCCCGGGATCGAACCGGGCGAAGAATGGCCGGCCGACCAGCGACGGGTCGCGCGCCTGGATCATGTGCAGCGCGAACACCTTCTCGCCGGAGATCTCGGTCACCCCGTCGATGCAGACCTTGCCGGGGGTAGCCGACATCGAGGGCCCGCGCACCGTCCGGCACAGGCCCGAGACGCTGCTGTAGGCGTCCCGGAAGATCTCGGCCGCGCGAGCCAGCGGAACCGCGAAGTAGCCCTGGGGGCCGGTATCCCGCTCGACGAACATGTAGTACGGGACCATTCCCATCCGCAGCTGCGTCCGCCACATCCCCGCCCAGACGCGATCGTCATCGTTGATGCTCCTGATCAGCGGGGCCTGGGTGCGGACGACCGCGCCGGCCGACCTGATCCGCTGGGCGGCCGCCATGACCATCGGCGGTTCCAGCTCGCGAGGGTGCGAGAAATGAGCCATGAGAGCCAGGCTCTTGCCCGCGGCGGCGACCTCCTCGAACAGGCGCATCGTCTCGTCGGCGTCCGGGTCGGTCACGTATCGCTGCGGCCAGTAGGCCAGGGACTTGGTGCCGATCCGGATCGACTCGATGTGCTCCAGCCCGGCGTCCAGCAGCGGCTCGACGTACCGGCGCAGGACCGCGGCGCCCATGATCATCGGGTCCCCGCCGGTGATCAGGACGCTGGTGACCTCGCGGTGGGCCCGCAGGTAGTCGGCCACCCTGGAGATGTCGCCGGTGGCCATCCTGAGGCCGGGCTCGTCCACGAACTGCGCCCAGCGGAAGCAGTAGGTGCAGTAGGCATGGCAGGTCTGGCCCTGCTTGGGGAAGACCAGCACCGTCTCGGGGTACTTGTGCTGAACCCCCGGCAGCGGCTCCTCGCCCACCTCGGGAATGTTGAGCGCCAGCTGCCCGGCGGGATGCGGGTTCAGCCGCATCCGCACGGCGTGCGCGGCGGCGTGCACCTCCTGCGCCGGAGCGTCGCGGGCCAGCAGGTCGGCGATGGGGCCGATGTCGTCGGCCGACAGCATGTCCGCCTGGGGAAACACCAGCCGGTAGATGGGGTCGTCGGGAGCCGCCGACCAGTCGATCAGTGAGTCAACGACGTAGTCGTTGGTGCGAAAGGGCAGGACGGCGGCGACCGCGCGGACCGCGAGCCGCTCACCGGCGCTCAGGCCGGCCCTCGCCGTCAGGTCATCAAGGTGCTGCGCGGAGTAGGCGCGGAACCGGCGGCCCTGCGCAGGGACTGCGGACGCTATCTGGTGATCGGTCATGCAGCTCCTTCCGGTCCCGCGGCGCCGTCGCCGTGCTCGGGATGCCGTAAATGCCGCCAGCGGGAAGCGCCCCGCTGTGCCCCTGGCTGCTCCCTGAGACGCCGCTGATCGGTCCGTCGCTCCAGCCAGACCAGATAAAAGAGATCACGTTCTGATAACGCTCAGAGAAAGCCGAGAGTTGCCTGTTGTTGCCAATGTCCCCCGCGGGGTTATACCCGGGCCCGGCCCAACCCTACGAAGCAACGGCGCCTGAGGTAATGATTTCGCCACTTCTGCCCCTAGTTGCGCCTATGACGGCGCGCAGCCAGGGCGCCGGCGCCGGGCGGCGACAGCCCGCAATGAGAAGCTTGGCCGCATGCGGCCGACCGGCGAAGTCCACGCCGTCGAAGGGCTGGCGGCAGCCGAGGATGGGCAGTCTCTGAGCGAGCCACCCGGCACCGAGGCCGGGGCGGCCCTCAGCCGGCACCCGGCAGTCAGCCAGCACCCGACTGTGGCCGTTGACGCCATGGGCGGCGACCATGCCCCCGACGACATCGTCGCCGGGGCGGTAGCGGCCGCCCGCGAGCACGGCATCCGCATCGCCCTGTGCGGCCGTCCCGGCCTGCTGCGGCCCCTCCTGGCCCGGCACGGCATCGGCCGGCACGGCTCTGGCAGCCACGGGGGCGCCAACCACGGGGGCGCCAACCACGGGACCGCCAACCACGGGGCCGCCGGCGATGACGTCTGGATCGTCCCGGCCGATGAGACGCTGGCCATGGACGAGGGCGCCCTGGCCAGCTGGCGGCGCCCCCGGTCCAGCATCGCGGTCGCCTGCCAGCTGGTGCGCCGCGGTCAGGCCACGGCGGTCATATCGGCCGGATCCACCGGCGCCATCGTGGCCACCGCCCGGCTCCGGCTGCGGCCGCTGGCCGGGGTCTCCCGGCCCGCGCTGGCCGTCGTCCTGCCGACCCGGCCCGATCCCACCCTGCTGCTGGACGTGGGCGCCATCGCCGACCCCAAGCCCGAGATGCTGGTGCAGTTCGCCCAGCTCGGCGTGGCCTACGCGCAGGTCGCCTGCGGCATTGCCGAGCCCCGGGTCGGGCTGCTGACCATCGGCGCCGAGCCGGGCAAGGGCAACAAGCTGGCCCGGCGCGCGCACGAGCTGCTGGCGGCCGACCCCCCGCACGGCGGCCTGCCGCTGAGCTTCGCCGGGAACGTCGAGGGCGGTGACCTGCTGACGGGAAAGGTCGACGTCATCGTCACCGACGGCTTTACCGGCAACGTTGCCCTGAAGACGCTCGAGGGCACCGCGAGCTTCGCCGCCCGGCAGCTGCGCGAGGCCCTGGGCGGCTCCCGGGCCGCCCGGATCGGCACCCTGCTGCAGCGCCGCGGCCTGCGCCAGCTCAGCGAGCGACTGGACACCGAGGGCTACGGCGGGGCCGCGCTGCTCGGCCTGGAGGGCACCGTGGTCATCGCGCACGGCGCCGTCGCCGCCCGCGGCGCCACGGCGGCCATCAAGCTGGCCGCGGACCTGGCCAGCGCCGGGATCACGGACAAGATCCGAGAGCGGCTGGGGCCAGCCCGCGGCGGTCATTTCCTGCGGCGTCCGTAAGCGGCACTGAGGTTAAGCGGCACTGAGGTTAAGCGGCACTGAGGTCCTGCGCGGCCGCGCCGGAGCGCCGATAGGCTAGTGAGATGACGGATCCGGAGGAGGTACTGGCCCGGCTGGTCCGCCGCGCGCTCGCCGCGGAACTGGGCGAGGAGCATGCGGACGCCGATCCGCTGATCCGCCCCTCGCAATTCGCCGACTACCAGTCGAACGTGGCCCTGTCGCTGGCCAGGGCGCTGCACCAGCCCCCGCGCGAGATCGCTGCGGCGGTCGCCGCGCGGCTGGCCGGCCCGGCCGGCGCCGATGACGAGGGCGCCGTGGCGACGGCGGAGGTGAGCGGACCCGGGTTCGTCAACATCACGCTGCGCGACGACTGGATCGCCCGGCAGGCCGCCAGCCAGCTCTCGGACGAGCGCCTGGGGGTCCCGCTGGCCGAGCCGGCCCAGCGGATCGTCGTCGACTACTCCGGTCCGAACGTGGCCAAGGAGCTGCACGCCGGCCATCTGCGTGCCACCGTGGTCGGGGAGGCGATCGTCCGGGTCCTGGAGTACCTCGGGCACACCGTCATCCGCGCCGCGCACCTCGGCGACTGGGGGACCCAGTTCGGCATGCTGATCGAGCATGCCGTGGACATCGGGGAGCACGCCACCGGCGAGGAGCTGGCCGCCGGCGAGTTCACCGCCTTCTACCAGGCCGCGCGGGCGAAGTTCGACGGCGACCCGGCGTTCGCGGACCGGGCCCGGCAGCGCGTCGTCCAGCTTCAGGCCGGCGACGAGCAGGCCCTGCGGCTATGGCAGGTGCTGGTCGAAGACTCGATGGAGTACCTGCGCGATGTCTACGCCCGGCTCGATATCACGCTGACCGACGCCGACATGGACCCGGAGAGCTTCTACAACCCGATGCTCCCTGACGTCGTCGCGGAGCTCGAGGCTAAGGGCATCGCGGTCATCAGCGACGGCGCCCTGTGCGCGTTCCCGCCCGGGTTCTCCGGCCGGGATGGCCGCCCGGTGCCGCTCATGCTGCGCAAGAGCGACGGCGGTTACGGCTACGCCAGCACGGACGTGGCCGCGATCCGGTACCGGCTGACCGAGCTGAACGCCAGCCGCATCATCTACGTGGTCGGCTCGGAGCAGCATCAGCACTTCGAGATGGTGTTCGCGGTGGCCCGGGAAGCGGGCTGGCTGACCGAGGGGGCCCGAGCGGAGCACGCCGTTATCGGCCTGATGACCGCGCCCGGCGGCCAGCGGCTGCGGACCCGCAGCGGTGACCAGATCAAGCTGGTCGCGCTGATTGACGAGGCGGTCGAGCGGGCCGAGGAGGTCATCAAGGACCGCTACGACGACCCCGAGGTGCGCCAGCCGATCGCCGAGCAGGTGGGGATCGGCGCGCTCAAGTACGGCGACCTGTCGGTGGCCCGCGACTCCGGTTACGTGCTGGACTTCGGCCGGCTGCTCGCGCTCACCGGGAACACCGGGCCCTACCTCCAGTACGCGACCGCCCGGATCCGCTCGATCTTCCACCGGGCCGGCCGCGACCCGGCCGCCGCCACCGGCCCGATCACGTTCACTGAGCCCGCGGAGCGGGCGCTGGCGCTCCGGCTGCTCGGCCTGGGCCGCGCGGTCGGCGACGTCGCCGTCGCGGCGGAGCCGCACAAGCTGGCGTCCTACCTGTTCGAGGTGGCGAGCGCGTTCACCACCTTCTACGAGCAGTGCCCCGTGGTGACCGCCAAGCCTGCCATCCGTGACTCCAGGCTCGCGCTGTCCGCCCTGACCCTCCGGATCCTGCAAACCGGGCTGTACCTGCTCGGGATCCCGGTCCCGGAGCGCATGTAGGCACGGGCCGCGGAGGCACGGGCTGCGGAGGCAAGGGCCGCGTCGGCCCGGCCGGGCGGCAGCCCGGGCCAATCTCCCGGTCGTTCCCGGGTAGTTCCCGGGTTCGCCGGCCCGATCTCCCACCCCGGCGCGGCAAGCTCGGGGCCATGGAAGCCAACCGTGAATCCGAAGACAACTGGCCGACTCAGCAGCTGTGGCCCGCTTCCGGGCCCGGCGGAGGCGGTCACGTACCGAACCCGCCCGGACCGGGCGGGCCGGGGCCGGGCTCCGGGGGCCCCGGCTCCGGGCACGGCCCGCGGCGGCCCCGGCACCTGGCCCGCTGGGTGGTCGGCATCACCGCCGCGGCGGTGCTGGCCGGCGGGGGGGCCGTGGCGCTCGCATCCGCCGGGCCGCCGGCGGCCCCCGGCGGTCAGGCCGCCACCCTGAACACCGTGCTGAGCTCCGCCGACTCGCCTTCGGTGGCCGACGTGGCCGCCGCATCGCCCAGCTCCGCGACCCCGGCCACCGCCCCGGCCACCGCGCCGGCCAAGGGCGCCAGGCGGGCCGCCGCCTGCGCGCGGGCCATCAAGCGGCTGCGCGCGGCGCACCATCCGGTGGCCGCGCACCGGGTACGCGCGCTGTGCCGACGCGACCTGGGGCGCCTCCGGCTGCTGGTCCGGGGCATCCACGGCCAGTTCACCTTCCAGACCAAGAAGGGCACCAGGACGCTGGCGTTCGAGCGCGGGACGATCCAGTCGGTGAGTGGCGGCGCCGTGACCGTCAAGGCGGCGGACGGCACCACCTGGACCTGGCACGTGGTCAGCAATACCGTGGTGCGCCAGGACGGCAAGAAGGTGGCCAGCTCGACCCTGGCCGACGGCCAGCGCGTCTTCGTCGGCGGCCCGGTCGGCGGCGGCGCGGACAACGCGCGGCTGGTGGTCATCCGCCCGGCCGCGCCAGCGGGTGCCGGCTCGTCTAGCCCGGCACCGGCCTCCTGACCGGACTGGCTGAGGCCTTCGGCCCCGCGACGATCGCGGCGGGGCCGAAGGCGCTGCCGGGGCGGGTACCCTCTCAGCCGGGCGCACCCCGGCCGGCCGTCGTGCCCCCAGTGCCCCGCACGCGAGGATTGGCCCCAGATCTCATGACCGACAGCGACCGAATTCCCCGGGTTCTCGTCGTCGACGACGAGCTGAACATCCGCGAGCTGGTCCAGGTCGCGCTGAAGTTTCACGGCTGCTCGGTGACCACCGCGGCTAGCGGCCGGGATGCCCTCCGCCAGGCGGAGGCGGACCAGCCCGATCTGATCGTGCTCGACGTGATGCTGCCCGACATGGACGGCTTCGAGGTCTGCCGCCGCCTGCGGGCGGGGGGGAATGAGGTACCCGTTATCTTCCTGACGGCCCGGGACACCTCCTCCGACACGGTCACGGGCCTGGCCATCGGCGGGGACGACTACGTCACCAAGCCCTTCTCCGTCGAGGCGCTGGTCGCCCGGGTGCGGGCCGTGCTGCGCCGCGCGACCAGGGCCGGCGCGGACTCGCGGTCCGGCGCGGCCGCCGGGCCGCTGCGAGCCGGGGACGTCGAGCTCGACGAGGAGCGGTGGACCGTGCACCGGGCGGGTATCCCGGTGGAGCTGTCCCCGACCGAGTTCCGCCTGCTCGCTTACCTGATGCGGCATGAAGGCCGGGTGCTGACCCGCGCGCAGCTGCTGGAGAACGTCTGGGGCTGGGACTACTCCGGTGAGTCTCAGATCGTCGAGACCTACGTCAGCTACCTGCGCCGTAAGCTGGACCCCCTCGGGCCGCCGCTCATCTACACCCAGCGGGGGATCGGGTACAGCTTCCGGCCCCAGCACCGGGAACAGGCCCGGCCGGGCGGATGAGCGCCGGATGAGCGGGTCGCGGAAGCTGTCGCTGCGGGCCCGCATGCTCGTCCTGCTGATCGGCGTCACGACCATGTTCCTGCTGATCATGGGCACGGTCAGCACCGTCGTGCTGGCCCGCAACGTCACCGAGCAGTTCAGGGGCAACCTGGTCGCGCAGGCCGCCCGCAGTCCCGCCGACATCGGCGCGCACCCCAACGGCTACGCGGCGGTGCTGATCAGCCGGCACCCGCTGCGCGTCCAGCCGCTGACCGGCGCCACGCCGACCACCGCAGCGCTGACCGCGGCGGTGACCAGCCTGATGCGGCGGGGCGTGCTCCGCGACTACGCCCCGCCCGCGCTCCCGGCGGGAACGACGTTCAACCTGTCTGCCCCCGGCGGTTCCCGGCTGCTGGCCGTGGTGCGGGTAGTGACCCGCAAGGACACCGGCGGTCCCGGCGTGCTCATGGTGGCCCAGCCCGTGAGCGCGGCCACGGGGCAGGTGCGCCGGTTCATCATCGCCGAGCTGATTACCGGCGGGGCGCTGATCGCGCTGCTGGCCATCGGCGGCGAGTGGCTGATCGGGCGCGGCCTGGAGCCGCTGGGCCAGATGGCCAGCACGGCCCACGACATCACCACCCGCGGCGACCTGACCGCGCGGATGCCCGACGCCGATGAGCAGACCGAGGTCGGCCTGCTGGGCACGGCGATCAACACGATGCTCGACCGGATCCAGCAGGCCTTCGGCGCGCGGCTGCGGTCCGAGCAGAAGGTGCGCGAGTTCGCCGCGGACGCCTCGCACGAGCTGCGGACCCCGCTGACCACGATCCGCGGTTACGCCGAGCTCTACCGCCAGGGCGCGCTCGGGCCGGACCAGCTGCCGAACGCGCTGCGCCGGATCGAGCAGGAGGCCCAGCGAATGAGCACCCTGGTCGCCGAGCTGCTGGAGCTGGCCCGGCTGGACCGGACCTCCTCGCTGGACCTGACCGAGACCGACCTGGCGGGAGTGGTCCGGGACGCCGTCGCGGACGCGGCCGCCGTCGAGCCGGGGCGGCCCGTCCGGGCGGAGGCGCCCCCCCGGCTGGTCGCGGTGGTCGATGAGCCGCGGATCCGCCAGGTGCTGGCCAACCTGCTGGCCAACGTCCGGGCGCACACGCCGGTCACGGCTCCGGTCGCGGTCCGCCTGGGCGTCATCCCCGGCGGCATCCTGCTGGAGGTAGCGGACGCCGGTCCCGGCATGTCGCCGCAGGACGCTGCCCGAGCCTTCGACCGGTTCCACCGGGCCTCCGACCGTGGCGACGACGCTGAGCAGGCCCGTGGTGGGGACGCCCGTGGTGGGGACGCCCGTGGTGGGGACGCCGGCGTGCGCAGTGGCGGCAGCGGGCTGGGCCTGTCCATCGTCGCGGCCATCGCCCATGCCCACGGCGGCCGGGCCACGCTGGAGTCGGAGCCGGGTTACGGCACCAAGGTCCGGGTCTGGCTGCCCGCCCGCACCGCGGCGTAGCGGCAGGTTCCTGGCTGTCCGCCTAGTCGGGCGCGGGAGCGTCCCCGGCGGCACTGGCCGTCGCGTCCGGGGCGGGCAGGTGCTCGAACAGGTAGTAGATCGCGACCAGGCCATAGATCACCAGGGCCGCCCAGGCCGAGACGAAGGCCGCGACCAGCGTGCCGATGATGTAGCCGACTAGGCCCGCACTGAATCGCCACCTGGTCTGCCAGGACACCCGGGCCGACAGCCGGGTCAGGGCGTCCTCGTGAGCGGATACATAGGTCCACATGGCGGAGAAGCCGAGTGAGATCAGGATGCTCGCCACCCCGTAGCTGACCGCCGCGACCCGGCCGCCGGTGCCGGCGGACGTAAGGTTGTCGGCAACCAGCGCGGTCGGGAACGGCATGGCGACCACGCCCATGAGCAGGAAGATGTTGAGCACCAGCGTGACCCGGTCGAACCTGGTCACGTGGGCCAGCATCGTGTGATGGTTCAGCCACATGATCCCGATGGTCAGGAAGCCGATCGCGTAAGCCGCGTACTGGGGCCACGACTCGTTCAGCAGCAGGCGGTAGGTGAGCGGCTTGCCGCCGCTGCCGATCGAGAGCAGGTTGAAGACCAGGACGGTGATCGCGACCGCGAACACCCCGTCACTGAACGACTCAGCTCGCCGCGTGTCCATCCGGTTCCGCGCCTCCCGCGCCTCCCGCGCCTCCCGCGCCGGCCGCGCCCCCGGAGCTGGCCGCCGCGGGCCGCTCGATGGAGCGCACCAGGATCTGGGCCACGTCGACGACCTCCAGCGACTGCTTGGCCTCCCCGGAGCTCTGCTTGGCGCTGATCGCGTCGCCCAGCATGACCATGCAGTAGGGGCAGCCGGTGGAGATGGTGTCCGGATCGGTGCCCAGGGCCTCGTCGATGCGCTCGGTGTTGATCCGCTTGCCGATCCGCTCCTCCATCCACATCCGGGCCCCGCCCGCGCCGCAGCAGAAGCCGCGCTCCTTGCAGCGGTGCATCTCCTGGGCCTTGACCCCCGGTACCTGGTCCATGATCTCGCGGGGGGCGGTATAGATCTTGTTGTGCCGGCCGAGAAAGCACGGGTCGTGGTAGGTGATCTTCTCATCGACCGGGTTGACCGGGAGCAGCTTGCCGTCGGCGACGAGCCGGGCCAGCAGCTGGGTGTGGTGCATCACCTCGTAGTTCCCGCCGAGCTGCGGGTACTCGTTGGCGATGGTGTTGAAGCAGTGCGGGCAGCTCGCGACGATCTTGCGCGCCCCGGCCTCGTTGAGCGTCTCGATGTTCTGCTGGGCCAGCATGCTGAAGACGAACTCGTTGCCCATCCGGCGGGCCGGGTCCCCGGTGCAGGCCTCGGCCGGGCCGAGCACGGCGAAGTTCACCTCGGCCGCGTACAGGAGCTGGGCGATGGCCTTGGTGGTCTTCTTGGCCCGGTCCTCCAGCGCCCCGGCGCAGCCGACCCAGAACAGGTACTCCACGTCGTCGCCGATCGGGCCGTCCACCACCGGGACCTCGAAGTCCAGCTCGGTGATCCAGTCCGTGCGCTTGCTGGCGCCCATGCCCCACGGATCGCCCTTGTTCTCCAGGTTCTTCAGCATCGTGGAGGCCTCGGCGGGAAACGCGGACTCGATCAGCACCTGGTTGCGGCGCATGCCGCTGATGTGGTCGATGTGCTCGATGTCGACCGGGCACTCCTCGACGCACGCGCCGCAGTTCGTGCAGGACCAGAGCACGTCCGGGTCGATCACTCCGTTCACGGACGAGTCGCCCACCAGGGGCCGCGCCGCCTCGGCCCTGACCGAGTCCGGCAACTTGTCCCGCTCCTCATCCGAGCCCGCCAGCAGGTACGGGGCCTTCGCGAACGCGTGATCGCGCAGGTCGAGGATGAGCATCTTGGGTGACAGCGGCTTGCCGGTGGCCCAGGCCGGGCACTGCGACTGGCAGCGCCCGCACTCGGTGCAGGTGGCCAGGTCCAGCATGCCCTTCCAGCTCAGGTCCTCGATCTTGCCCAGGCCGAAGATGTCGGTGTCCGGGTCGGCTTCCTCGAAGTCGAGCACCTGGCCGTTCGAGCGCATCGGCGGCAGCGCGCCGAGCGCGTCCGGGCGGCGCGAGAACAAGATGTTCAGCGGGGCGATCGCGATGTGCAGGTGCTTGGAGTAGGTGACGAAGATACCGAAGCCCAGGATCACGGCCAGCTGAAGCAGGAGGAACGTCGTCTCGATGGCCGAGTTGGCGCTGCGGCCCAGCGGCGCGAGCCAGTGCCCGACGAGCTGGGAGGCGAAGGCGCCGTGGGGGTAGGGGAAGCCCCCGGTGTTGATCTGCGCGCCGCGATAGATCAGCAGGGTCGCCACGACCAGGAAGATCCCGGCCAGGACGAGCCAGGCAGCGCCAGTATGCGAGCCGAAGAAGCGTGACGCCCGGCCTTCCCGCTTCGGGTCCGAGCGCAGCCTGATCACCGCGAAGGTCACGATGCCCGCCAGCACGCCGACCGCGAACAGGTCCTCGCAGAAGCCCACCCAGGCCCAGGTGCCGATGCCCGGGATCGCGAACGTCTTGCTGAACAGGTCGCCGTAGGCCTCGATGATGGTCAGGATCAGGATGATGAAGCCCCAGAACGTCAGGAAGTGCGCCACCCCCGGAACCGTCCACTTGAGCAGCTTGCGCTGCCCGAAGACCTCCGTGACCTGCGTCTCGGCATCACGGGCCGGATGCTCCCGGACGGCCGCGATCCGCTCCGGCGCTGGCTGGCCGCTCATTGCGAGCCGCTTCAGCCACCAGAGCCGGCGCCCGGCGACCACGGCGGCGACCGCCGTCAGCGCGAGTCCGATGATGATGCGAAGGGTCACAGGGACCTCCCGGTGCGTCGTCAGGCCAGGCGGCGCCCGGCGGCGCGGGGCCGGTGCCAGCCTAGCCCGGCGCCGATCAGGGCCGGCGACCCCCGCGGGGGCGCCAGCGGGGCCGCGTTGTCCGGGCATCGTACCCGGCGGTAACTTGGGCGGCCGCGACCAGTCCGCTCCGCCGGCCCCAGGCTGCCGTTACTCACCGATAGCCTGGCCCCGACGGCCCGGCCCCAGACCCGGCCGTCCCCAGATCGCAGCTGTCGACGGAGCGTGACGTGGCCCAAGCAGAGGCGCAGGGCAGCCGAGTGCGAGCCGGCGCGCGGAACGGACGGCTCGCGATCCTGGCCGGCTCGGTCACGGCGCTGGTCATCGCCAGCCTGGCGGGCAGCGCGCTGGGCTTCCTCAACAAGGCGGGCTGCCGCGCCGGGGCCTGGAACGTGGGCGTCGAGCAGTATCAGGCGCACTGCTACACCGACATCTACCCGCTGTACTACGGGGAAGGGCTGTGGCACGGCCAGGTGCCCTACCTGGACCACCAGGTCGAATACCCGGTGCTCATCGGGGCGGCGATGCAGGCCGTGGAGTGGCTGGTCCGGCCGATCAGCAGCCCGTGGATCCGGGGCCGGGAGTTCTTTGACGGCACCGCCGTCCTGCTGACGCTCTGCGCGATCGCCGGCGTGCTGGCCACGGCCTACCTGGCCGGACGATCCCGGCGCTGGACGGCGCTGCTCGTCGCCCTGTCACCCGGCCTGATCCTGGCCTCCTTCATCAACTGGGACATGCTCGCCATGGCCCTGACCGCGCTGGCCATGGCCGGCTGGGCGGCCAAGCGCAACGTCCTCGCGGGGGTGCTGTTCGGCCTGGCCATCGCGACCAAGTTCTACCCGCTCCTGCTGGTCGGCGCGCTCTTCCTGCTCTGCCTGCGGGCCGGGCGGCTGCGAGCATTCTGGGTCACCGCCGCGTCGGCCGCGGTGGCCTGGCTGGTGGTGGACGTGCCGATCGCGGTGGCGAACTTCGCGGGCTGGTCGAAGTTCTACCGGCTGAACTCCACCAGGGGCGCGGACTGGGGCTCGATCTGGTACTTCTTCGAGGCCGAGCACTGGCCGGTGCTGGGCAGCCTGGGGCTGGGCACCCTGAACCTGGCCAGCCTGCTGCTGTTCGCCGTGGCCTGCGGCCTGATCGCGGTGCTGACGCTGGGAGCTGCCCGTCGGCCCCGGGTCTCCCAGGTGTTCTTCCTGGTCCTGGCCGCGTTCCTGCTCGTCAACAAGGTCTGGTCGCCGCAGTACGTGATCTGGCTCGTCCCGCTCGTGGTGCTGGCCCGTCCCCGGCTGTGGTCGTACCTGCTCTGGCAGGTAGCCGAGGTTGGTTACTTCTTCGCGATCTGGGCCTACCTGATCACCGCGGCCGCGCCGCAGTCCCCCGGCGGGATCGGCGCGGGCCTGTACTTCACCGCGGTGCTGGCCCGGTTCGGCGCCGTGGCGCTGCTGTGCGGACTGGTGGTGGCCGACATCCTGCGGCCGGAGCGCGACGTGGTGCGCGCGGCCGGCGAGGACGATCCGGCCGGCGGCGTCCTGGACGGCGCGCCCGACTCCTTCGCGCTGCGCGGCTGGGCCGCCCCGGTCACCGCGCCCGCCCCCTGAGCGGCCATCCTCTCAAGGAATATCTCGTTCCCGGACCCAGTTGTGCCAGGTGATTGGCCAGAAAGTTGAGTCCGCATGACTCAAGTCATTTGCCAGGGTCAGCGCACCGTGGCAGACTTGAGCCTGACAGGCTCAATCTTAGGCAGCGCTCCGGCGACGGGGCAACACGGCAGGGCCGGCCTGGCCCGAAGCAAACAGAACAAGGACTGATCTCATGGCACGTGCGGTAGGTATCGACCTGGGGACGACCAACTCCGTCGTCGCCGTCCTCGAGGGCGGGGAGCCTTCGGTCATCGCTAACGCGGAGGGGTCGCGGACCACGCCGTCTGTCGTCGCCTTCGCCAAGAACGGCGAGGTGCTAGTCGGCGAGGTCGCCAAGCGTCAGGCGGTGACCAACGTGGACCGGACTATCCGGTCGGTCAAGCGCCAGATGGGCACCGACTGGACCGTCGCCATTGACGGCAAGAAGTTCACGGCGCAGCAGATTAGCGCGTTCATCCTGCAGAAGCTCAAGAGGGACGCCGAGTCCTACCTCGGCGAGACCATCACCGACGCGGTCATCACCGTGCCCGCGTATTTCAGTGACGCGCAGCGGCAGGCCACCAAGGAGGCCGGCACGATCGCCGGGCTGAACGTGCTCCGGATTATTAACGAGCCCACCTCCGCGGCCCTGGCTTATCACCTGGACAAGGACACCGAGGCGACCATCCTGGTCTTCGACCTGGGCGGCGGCACCTTCGACGTGTCTCTGCTGGAGGTCGGCGAGGGCGTCGTCGAGGTCAAGGCGACCAGCGGCGACAACCACCTCGGTGGTGACGACTGGGACCAGCGCATCGTCGACTGGCTGGTGAAGGACTTCAAGAACAGCTACGGCACCGACCTGTCGAAGGACAAGATGGCGTTGCAGCGGCTGCGCGAGACCGCGGAGAAGGCCAAGATCGAGCTGTCCAGCTCGACTGAGTCGCAGATCAACCTGCCCTACATCACCCACTCCGACCAGGGCCCGCTGCACCTGGACACCAAGCTGACCCGCGCGGAGTTCCAGAAGATGACCTCCGATCTGCTCGACCGCTGCAAGGCGCCGTTCCAGCAGGTCATCAAGGACGCCGGGGTCAAGCTCAGTGACATCCACCATGTCGTGCTGGTCGGCGGATCCACCCGGATGCCGGCCGTGGTCGACCTGGTCAAGGACCTGACCGGCGGCAAGGAGCCGAACAAGGGCGTCAACCCGGACGAGGTCGTGGCGGTCGGCGCCTGCCTGCAGGCCGGCGTGCTCAAGGGCGAGGTCAAGGATGTCCTGCTCCTGGACGTCACCCCGCTGTCGCTCGGCATCGAGACCAAGGGCGGCATCTTCACCAAGCTGATCGAGCGCAACACCACCATCCCGACCAAGCGCTCGGAGATCTTCACCACGGCTGACGACAACCAGCCGTCCGTGCAGATCCAGGTCTTCCAGGGTGAGCGCGAGATCGCCGCGTACAACAAGAAGCTCGGCATGTTCGAGCTGGCCGGCCTGGCGCCGTCCCCGCGGGGCATCCCGCAGATCGAGGTCACCTTCGACATCGACGCCAACGGCATCGTGAACGTCTCGGCGAAGGACCTGGGCACCGGCAAGCAGCAGTCCGTGACCATCTCGGGCGGCTCGGCGCTGGGCAAGGACGACATCGAGCGGATGATGGCCGACGCCGAGAAGTACGCGGAGGAGGACCGGCTGCGCCGCGAGGAGGCAGAGGTCCGCAACCGCGCGGAGTCGCTCGCGTACACGACGGAGAAGTTCTTGTCGGAGAACACCGACAAGGTGCCCGACGACATCAAGTCCGAGGTCGAGTCGGCCGTGGCTGACCTGAAGAAGTCGCTGGAGGGTACCGACACCGAGGCGATCAGGACGGCCACCGAGCACGCCGCTCAGGTGAGCCAGAAGATGGGCACCGCCATCTACGCGCAGTCGCAGGCCAGCGCTCAGGCGGGCGAGGCCGGCGAGAGCCAGACCGGGCCGGACGCCGACGACGAGGTCGTCGAGGCGGAGATCGTCGATGACGACAAGCCGGCTCACCAGGAGGGCGGCGCCGCCTGATGAAGCCTTCTGACGAGGAGACCCAGGGCCCGGTGATCCGGGACCGAAGGCGTATCGACCCGCAGACCGGCCAGGTCCGGGACGTGCCGGGCCAGCCCAGGCCGGGCCGGCATTCCGCCTCCAAGCCCAGCGGCCCTAACGGGCCGGCCGGGACCAGCGGCCAGGACCCGGCCGCGCCAGGAGTTCCTGGCGCGGCCGGGCCGGCCGGCCCGGAGGCCACGACCCCGGCGCCAGCCAGCACGGGGTCAGCCAGCACGGGGCCCGGCGGCACGGGGCCCGGCGGCGGAGCGACCGGCGACGCCGCGGCGCGGCTGGCCGAGCGGACCGCCGACCTGCAGCGACTGCAGGCCGAGTACGCCAACTACCGCAAGCGCGTGGAACGAGACCGGATGGCCGTCCGGGAGCAGGCACTGGCGAACGTGCTCAGTGAGCTGCTGCCGGTGCTCGATGACATCGGGCGGGCCAGGGAACACGGCGAACTGACCGGCGGCTTCAAGTCGGTGGCCGAGTCGCTGGAGGCCAGCGCGGCCAAGCTCGGCCTCACGGCCTACGGCGAGGCCGGCGACCCGTTCGACCCCACGCTCCACGAGGCACTGATGCACTCCTACTCCGCTGAAGTCACCGAGCCGACCTGCGTCCAGATCCTGCAGCCCGGCTACAAGGTCGGCGACCGGATTGTCCGGCCGGCGCGGGTGGCCGTGGCGGAGCCAGCGGAAGACGGCGACGCCCCGCAGGACGACGGGCAGGCCGACGGCGAGGGTGCGTCCCCGCCCGCGGCACCGCTGACCGCTGACTAACCGCCTAAGAGAGGCACGTTGAGCACCAAGGACTTCCTTGAGAAGGATTACTACAAGACCCTTGGCGTAACCAAGGGAGCGTCCGCGGACGAGATCAAGAAGTCGTACCGCAAGCTCGCTCGCAAGTACCACCCGGACGCTAACAAGGGCGACTCGAAGTCCGAGGAGCGCTTCAAGGAGATCTCCGAGGCCTACAACGTCCTGTCCGACGAGAAGCGGCGCAAGGAGTACGACGAGGCACGCTCGCTGTTCGGTGCCGGCGGAGTCAGGATGCCTGGCTCCGCCGGCCCGCCCGGCGGTGCCGGAGGGTACAACTTCGACCTGGGCGACCTGTTCGGGGGCAACACCAGCTCCGCGGGCGGCCGACTGGGCGACCTGCTCGGCGGCGTCTTCGGCGGCGGTGGCCGCACGACCACGCAGGCCCGGCCGCGGCGCGGCGCTGACGTCGAGACCGAGGCGTCGCTGACGTTCAGCGACGCCATTGACGGCGCGACGGTCTCGCTGCGGCTGGCCGGCGAGGGCCCGTGCAAGGAGTGCGCGGGCACCGGCGCCAAGGCCGGCACGGTCCCCCGGGTCTGCCCGACCTGCGAGGGCACCGGGCAGGGCAGCCGCAACCTGGGCAGTTTCGCGTTCTCCGAGCCCTGCAAGACCTGCCGGGGCCGGGGCCTGGTCGTCGACGACCCATGCCCGGCCTGCTCGGGCAGCGGGCGCGCGATGAGCACGCGCACCATCCAGGCGCGCATCCCCGCCGGGGTCGGTGACGGTCAGCGGATCAAGCTGAAGGGCAAGGGCGCGCCCGGCGAGCGCGGCGGCCCGCCCGGCGACTTGTACGTCAAGGTGCACGTCTCCTCGCACCCGGTGTTCGGCCGGTCGGGACACAACCTGACGGTGACGGTGCCGGTGACCTTCCCGGAGGCGACGCTCGGCGCGGAGATCAAGGTTCCGTCCCACCGCGGGATGCCGGTCAGCGTCAGGATTCCGGCCGGGACGCCGAGCGGCCGCACCTTCCGGGTGCGGGGCAAGGGCGTCCGGCGCCCGGATGGCACGGTCGGCGACCTGCTGGTCACCGTCAGCGTGCAGGTGCCGCAGGACCTCGACGACAAGGCCAGGGACGCCCTGGAGAACTTCCGCGACGCCACCGCCGGGCCAGACCCGCGCGATGAAGTCCTACGCCAGGCCAAGGCCTGATCGGACGGCTGAGGGGAGATGACATGACCAGCCAGTTCGAGCTGTCCGATGACACGCCCGTCTATGTGATCTCGGTAGCAGCCCAGCTGTCTGGGCTGCACCCGCAGACGCTGCGCGCCTACGACCGGCTCGGGCTCGTCTCGCCCGGCCGGTCGGCCGGCCGGGGGCGGCGGTACTCGCTGCGCGACATCCTGATCCTGCGCGAGGTCCAGCGGCTATCCCAGGAGGAGGGCGTCAACCTCTCCGGGATCAAGCGGATTCTCGAGCTCGAGAGCGCTGAGCAGCGCACCCGCCTGCTGCTGGCCGAGGCGCGCGCCGAGCTCAGCCAGCTCCGGGCGGAGCTGGAGTCGACCCGCGCGGTGGCGGCCCGGCTGGCCGGCCTGCTGCGCGAGCGCCGCGGCGGCGGCGCGCTGGTGCCCGTGCGCGATGCCGCGGCAGTGCGCGAGGGCGCCCTGACCGGGGAGGCCCCGCGGGCGGCTAACGCGACCCCGGCCCGTGAGGCCACGCCCGGTGCCACCACTGAACCAACCAAGCTGAACTGAGAGAGAAATCCTGTGGATGACAAGCTGACCCGCAAGAGCCAGGAGGCTCTGTCTGAGGCGGTGAAGCGCGCCACTGCGGCCGGAAACCCCAACGTTGACGGGCTGCATCTGCTGGCCGCGCTGATCGAGCAGGACGGCGGCACGGCCGCGCCCTTGCTGCGCGCGATCGGCGCCGATCCGGCAACCGTCCTCAAGAAGGTGGACGAGCAGCTAGCCCGGCTGCCGAAGGCGGCGGGGGCCACGCTCAGCGCCCCCGAGACGTCACGGCCGCTGCTCGCGGCCATCACGGCGGCCGGCAAGCGAGCGAAGGAGATGGCCGATGAGTACATCTCCACCGAGCACCTGCTCGTCGGCCTGGCCTCCGACGGGGGCCAGGCAGCCACCGTGCTGCGGGAGGCCGGCGCCGGCCCCGCGCAGCTCGTCGATGCGTTCGAGCAGGTGCGCGGGCACGCCCGGGTGACCTCGCCCGACCCCGAGGGCACGTATCAGGCGCTGGAGAAGTACGGAGTCGACCTGACCCGCAGCGCCCGTGAGGGACGACTGGACCCCGTCATCGGCCGGGACACCGAGATCCGCCGGGTCATTCAGGTCCTCTCCCGGCGGACCAAGAACAATCCCGTGCTGATCGGCGAGCCGGGCGTCGGCAAGACGGCAGTGGTCGAGGGCCTGGCGCAGCGCATCGTGGCCGGCGACGTGCCCGAGTCCCTGCGCGGCAAGCGCGTCGTGGCGCTGGACCTCGGCGCGATGGTGGCGGGAGCCAAGTACCGGGGCGAATTCGAGGAGCGGCTCAAGGCCGTCCTGAACGAGATCAAGCAGAGCGACGGGGAGGTCATCACCTTCATCGACGAGCTGCACACGGTGGTGGGCGCCGGGGCCGCCGAGGGCGCGATGGACGCGGGCAACATGCTCAAGCCGATGCTGGCCCGCGGCGAGCTGCGCATGGTCGGCGCGACGACGCTGGATGAGTTCCGGCAGCGGATCGAGAAGGATGCGGCCCTCGAGCGCCGGTTCCAGCAGGTCTTCGTCGATGAGCCCACCGTCGAGGACACGATCGCGATCCTGCGCGGGCTAAAGGGCCGGTACGAGGCGCACCACCAGGTGCAGATCTCCGATGCCGCCCTGGTGGCCGCGGCTACCCTTTCCGACCGCTACATCACCGCCCGGTTCCTGCCGGACAAGGCGATCGACCTGATCGACGAGGCCGCCTCCCGGCTGCGGATGGAGATCGACTCCCGGCCGGTGGAGATCGACGAGCTGCAGCGTTCCGTGGACCGGCTCAAGATGGAGGAGCTGGCCCTGGCCAGGGAGGCCGACACGGTCAGCAAGGAGCGGCTGGAGCGGCTGCGCGCTGACCTGGCCGACCGCCAGGAGCAGCTGACGGCCCTGGTCGCGCGCTGGGACCGTGAGAAGGCCAGCCTGAACAAGGTCGGCGAGCTGAAGAAGCAGCTCGATGACCTCCGGGGTCAGGCCGAGCGTGCCCAGCGCGACGCCGACTTTGAGGCCGCCTCCCGGCTCATGTACGGGGAGATCCCGGCCCTGGAGCGCGAGCTCGCGGCGGCCGCCGCGGCTGCTGGCAACGGCGAGGAGGGCGGCACGGCCGACGGCTCCCCCGGCGATGCGGACCAGGGCAGCCCTGGCCAGGACACTGCGGCTGCGCTGGCCGACCGGCCGATGGTCAAGGAGGAGGTCGGCCCGGACGACATCGCCGACGTGGTGGCGTCGTGGACCGGCATCCCGGCGGGGCGCCTGCTGGAGGGCGAGACCGGCAAGCTGCTGCGGATGGAGACCGAGCTCGGCCGCCGGCTCGTCGGGCAGTCGCGGGCCGTCCAGACCGTTTCCGACGCGGTCCGCCGGTCCCGGGCCGGGATCTCCGACCCCGACCGCCCGTCCGGCTCGTTCCTGTTCCTCGGCCCGACCGGGGTGGGCAAGACCGAGCTGGCCAAGGCGCTGGCCGAGTTCCTGTTCGACGACGAGCGGGCGATCATCCGGATCGACATGAGCGAGTACTCCGAGCGGCACTCCGTCGCCCGCCTGGTCGGCGCGCCACCGGGGTACGTCGGCTATGAGAAGGGCGGCCAGCTCACCGAGTCGGTCCGGCGGCGCCCCTACAGCGTCGTCCTCCTGGACGAGGTCGAGAAGGCGCACCAGGAGGTCTTCGACATCCTGCTGCAGGTCCTGGACGACGGGAGGCTGACTGACGGCCAGGGCCGGACCGTGGACTTCCGCAACACGATCCTGATCCTGACCTCCAACCTGGGCTCGCAGTTCATCGCGGACCCGAACCTGGGCGAGACCGCCAAGCGCGAGGCGGTGATGTCGGTGGTCCACACGACCTTCAAGCCGGAGTTCCTGAACCGGCTGGATGACATCATCCTGTTCGACGCGCTGACGATGGCCGAGCTCACCGAGATCGTTGATCTCCAGGTGGCCCGGCTGGCCCGCCGGCTCGCGGATCGCCGCCTGACGCTGACGATCACCCCGGCGGCCCGGGAGTGGCTGTCCATGACCGGCTTCGACCCGGTCTACGGGGCGCGGCCGCTGCGCCGGCTCATCCAGTCGGCGATCGGCGACCAGCTAGCGCGCGGGCTGCTGTCCGGCGAGGTCTCCGACGGCGACACCGTCATCGTGGACCTGGACGACGGAGCGGACTCGCTTACCGTGCGTGCTGACCGCAGCCGCCCGGTCCCGGCCGCAGCCGCTAGCTAGACCTGGCTGATCAGGCCTCGTCGAGCATCTCGTCGAAGCGGTCCTCGGGGAGGCCGAGGTCATTGCGGATCCGGTACCGCAGGCTCAGCAGCAGGCGTAGCTCTTCCTGGTCGTCGCTGCCCTGCCGCTGGGCCGGTATCGCCGCGGCGGGCACGGCTCCGCCGGGCGCGGTGCCATCGGGCGACTGGCCGGCGGCCGCCTGGACGCGGCGCAGGCATAGCTCCACCCCGGCGGTCGCCCAGGCCAGCGCGCCCTCAAGGTCCCCGCGATCGACCAGCAGCTCGGCCACCAGGTCGTACACCTGGGGGTCCGTCGGGCCCTCGGACTTCAGCTGGCGGATCAGCGCCTGCGCCTCGGCGTACCGGGCCAGCTGGAACAGTGCCCGGGCCAGCGGCACCCGCGGGTCGACGAAGACCGGGCCGCCGTCGGCCATGGCCAGGCGGAAGCCGCCGGCCGCGGACGCGGGATCGTCGGCCATCAGGTACTGCTCGCCGGCCCGCAGGAACGCCTCGGCTCGCGCCATCTCGGCGGTCTCGGTGGCCGTCGCGGCGAGCCGGCTCATCAGCTCGGCCGCCCGGGCATGATTGCCACTACGCACCGCATCGAACTCGATGGCGTCAAACTCTTCCCGGCTCAGCACGGCCACGTCTCGTACGGTACCCAGCAGCGGAACGCATGCAACGCAAACGTCTGCGGAGTAATGGCATCGTGACCGGACATCGGGGCCAGCCAGCCACTACCACCGTGGTAACGGCAGAGTCGGCCGGCGACGCTAGCGACGGGACCGCTCCAGGGCGTCCCAGAACCCGCGCCGGAGCGCATGCCGGACCTCGTCGTGCAGCAGCGAGTCGATGGGCAGAGCCGAGCCCTGCAGCAGCCTGGCTTCCAGATCTGAGGGCATCCGCGGCTTCCGGGCCAGGACGGCTTCCAGCCAGAGCGCCGGCGCGTCCCTGGCCACCGCCTCCCCGAAGCCGAAGCCCTCGGCGTGCGCGGCCTGCACCGCATCGGCGAGCGAGATCGAGATCGGCTGGGACATCTGCGGCTGGGACATCTGCGACTGCGGCGGCGGCAGGTGAGACGGCGGCAGCGCGGGCTGGAGGGCTCCGGCTGGCTGCGCGCCGCCGTAGGGGCTGGGACCCTGCGGCGGGTACGACGACCCCTGCGGCGGGACGAGCGGTCCGTACCCACCGGGATACGGCGCTTGCTGCTGCTGTGGCTGGGGCTGCTGTGGCTGGGGCTGCTGTGGCTGGGGCTGCTGTGGCTGGGATTGCTGCGGCTGGCCGTAGGGCGCGGACAGCGGCGGCTGGTACTGCTGGCCGGGCCCGGC